>Ga0105048_10003809_pt1 | contig 24659 bp, 28 predicted proteins | sample MAT05_FD_78382 | JGI IMG/M metagenome (GOLD analysis project Ga0105048, IMG submission 78382) | Freshwater microbial communities from Lake Fryxell liftoff mats and glacier meltwater in Antarctica - MAT-05 | ecosystem: Environmental > Aquatic > Freshwater > Ice > Liftoff microbial mat | place... | reverse complement strand
CCGAGGCAGGAGCCGAGCCACCTTCAGGCTCTCGAATCCTCGGTCACGATGACCGATGGATGAGCAAACACCGCGCTCTAAATCCCCAAAACTAACCAAAAACTCCCCCGAAGCCCCCGAGGCAGGAGCCGAGCCACTTCAGGCTCTCGAATCCTCGGTCACGATGACCGATGGATGAGCAAACACCGCGCTCTAAATCCCCAAAACTAACCAAAAACTTCCCCGAAGCCACCGAGGCAGGAGCCGAGCCACTTCAGGCTCTCGAATCCTCGGTCAGGATGACCGATGGATGAGCAAACAACGCGCATTGGCGGGTCTAGGCGTGCGCCATGTTTCGCCTTCTGGGGTCGGTTGGTAAGCGCGGCGGCGCAGCCGGTCGACGGTGGCCACCGCGATCAATTGGTTGCAGGGGAAGGCCTGTCGCCACTCGCTGACGTCTAGATTGCTGGTCACGATGCTGGCTTTGCGTTCGTAGCGTTCATCGATGATTTCTTGCAGATCCCGGTCCTTGGGGCCTCAGTGCAAAGCGGGCTATCTCGCGGCGCTGAGGTAATTTCCGATTTCTTGCGTTTCTGACGCACCTCAACCTAGCGCTTCTTCGGCTTTTTGCGCTTTTCTAGGTCGGCGAATAGGGCTAGGTATTCCTGGGTCAGTTTGTGGTTGCGGTCTAGGTGGATGAGGGGTTTTGAGACTTGGTGCGATTCGCGCACTTTGATGGAGCCCGATAGATAGGTGGGCAGGATTGGCAGGCCTTCGTCGATGAGCTCGCTGACGATTTGCTGCGGCAGGTTTGAGCGGGCCTGAAATTGATTGACGATGATTCCTTCGATTTCTAGGTCTGCGTTGTGGTCCTGGCGAATTTCTTCGACATTTTCTAGCAGCGCGTAGATCGCTTTGCGCGAAAAATCGTCGCAATCAAATGGGATCAAGCAGCGATCTGCGGCGATTAAGGCGCTGACCGTAAAAAAATTTAAGGCGGGCGGGGTGTCGATATAAATGCGTTCGAAATCTGGGCTGAGCGCTTTTAGCGCGTCGCGCAATTTGTAGATTTTGTGGCGCGTTTCCAACTTGCTTTGCATCTCAGCGAGCGCGGGGCTCGCCACGATCACCGAGAGATTCTCAAACGGGGTTGCGCTGACGTAGCCGCTGAGCGATGTCGCGCGGATGCTGAAGCTCAAGGTTTGCTCGAAAAAATTAGCGATGCCGGCCGGCGCCTCGTTGAACGCCTCGCCGAGCAAATATTGGCTTGCGTTGCACTGCGCGTCGAGATCGACGACCAGCGTGCGCCGTCCGCTCGCTGCGTCAATGGCGGCGAGATTGGCGACGATTGTGGATTTGCCCACGCCGCCTTTCTTGTTAAAAATCACTCGAATCATGGGCTGCACTCGCTTAAATCTAAGTCGGGGCGAAGTGTAGTAGCCTGAAGTTCAGTTTGGCACTATGGGGCGTTCTTAATGATTGGATTCAATGGCGTGGCGCTGCTCGCGTTGGCGTGGCTGATAGCCTCTCCTATTTCTGCGCAGCCCACCCAAGACGTGTTTGCGCGTACCAAGCACGCGCTCGTGCAGGTACGGATTATCGATACCGCTGGCGGCGCGAAAGGCGCGATTGGCTCGGGTTTTGTGGCCACTAAAGACGGCCATATCGTGACCAACTACCACGTGATCTCTGAGCTTACCCAGCACCCGGGCAAGTATCGTGCGGAGTGGTTGGACACCTTTGGCAAAAGCGGTGTGCTCGAGCTGCTGGATATCGATATCGCGCACGATTTGGCCGTGCTGAGCGCGCCAGGGCGCGAAAAAATCGAGCCGTTGCCCATTGAGCTGAGCCAGCCGAGCAAGGGCAAGCGCATCTATTCTCTTGGCAACCCTTTTGATCTCGGGCCAACCATCGTTGAGGGCACCTTCAACGGCTTGATCGAAAAATCCCTGTATCGACACGTGCACCTGACCGCCTCGATCAACCCCGGCATGAGCGGCGGGCCGGCGGTCAACGGCGAAGGCGCGGTGATCGGCGTGAACGTTGCCAGCGCCGGAGAACAAATTGGCTTTTTAGTACCCGCTGAGTTTGTTAACAAACTGTTGGAGCGCCAGCGCAGCGAACCGCTCAAGAAGTTTAAGGCCGAGATCAATCGTCAACTCGCGGCGAACCAGGACGAAATCCTCGCGCGGCTAGAAGCCATTGGTTTTGCGAGCGCGAAGTTGGGCAGCTATTCCGTGCCCGGCGCGATCGGTGAAACAATCAGCTGCTGGAGCTCGACTGATCAGGCCAAAAAGCGCGTGATCAACGCGACGACCCTGACTTGCCAGTCGGACGATTCGGTGTTTGTGTCCTCAGAACTGTCTACTGGTGCGCTGCGCTATAGCCACTCGCTGCGCCGCGCGCGGAACATTTCGAGCATGCGCTTTTGGACGCTGAACACCCAGTCGATTGGTTTTGACTGGGAATTTTTAAGCGGCGACGAAGACGAAGTGACCAACTTTGAATGCCGCACCGACCTGATCACGCACGCCAAGCTGAAGCGCAAAACGCGCCTGTGCCTGCGCCGCTACAAGGACTATCCCGACATTTACGATCTGGTGTTGCGGCAGATTTCGCTGAATCATTCGCGCACCGCGCTCGCCTCAACGCTGGTGCTCACCGGGGTGAGCGACGAAAAGGCGCTCAGCTTTGCCCAGTCATTTATTGAGCGCACTCAATGAATGCCACCCATCTAGTTGAGCTGCTCGACCGCAGCGGTCGCACGCAGGCGCAGTTTTTGTTGGGCGATACGCCGATCAGCATTGGCCGTGCGCCGGGCAATCAGATCGTGCTGGATGACCCTTACGTGTGCGCGGCGCACGCCGAGATCTTGCCCGGCGAGGTGGCCACTTTGCGCGACAAAGGCAGCGTCAACGGCAGCTATATCGGACGTGCAAAGGTGCGCGTACACACAGCTGAGCTTCAAGACAACGCGCTGATCCGACTCGGCCACAGCCGCCTGCGCGTGCGGCGCAATGACGCAGCGGTGAGCCCCACCGAGCGCGATCCGCTGCTTACTTCAGCTCTGTTTCGACTTGACCAGCCCCTGGTCGGCGGGCTGGCGCTGGTGCTGATGATTGTTGTCCTCACGATCATCAGCGTGTTGGGCAGCAGCGACTCAGAGCCGTGGCTGGGTGCGCTGTCGAAGGTGACGATGGCCGCGGTGGGCCTAGTGCTGGTCTGGGTGGGGTTGATGAGCTTGCTCAATCGGCTGCTCGCGGATCGAGCGCGACTTTCCGGGCATTTGGCAATTGCCTCGATTGCGCTCACGTTAAGCGAGTTGATCAGCATTCCAATTGACCTGTTCGCGTTTGCACTCAATCTCGATGGAGCCCACCAGTGGCTGACCTCCGCTACCGGCATCGCCCTGGGACTGGGCACTATCTATGCGCATTCCCGGCTGATCTCGAGCGCGCCGTCGCGCAGGCTGGCACAGCGCCTGTTTGCCGTCGCGCTGGTTCCGCTGGTTATTTTCGGCGTGGCGCTGTTGGCGGCGGACCAAGACGAGGAGTTCGATGCGTCGCCAGATCTTTCGTTACTCATCGGCGATCCGCGTGTGTCATTAACGCGCGGCGAGTCATCTGCCGAGTGGCTTGAAAATGCGCAGGAACTGGTGCTTGACTTGAACGAAGCCGATCAGAAAAAGCCATAAAAAAAACCCCAGCGTTGCCGCTGGGGCCGGTGTTTCTTTATTGGTTCTTACGCAACTGCTCTTACGGGACCAAATTGCATTCAATCGCTGTGCCGACGCGCAGCAGGCTCATCGTGCCTGAACCATAGGGTGGATTCAGGATGTAGTTGAAGGTAGCGGTGTTGCAACCGGTAAAGACAATGGTGGCCGAGCCGATTTTCTCGGTGGTGGCGACCGGCGCTGGCTGGTTAAAACGCGCGCCGCTCACTCGGTACACCGAAAGCGTCGTCGCTGCAGCCGGATTGAACGTGCCCGGAGTGGCGCACGCCGCACCCAGGGCGACCCCTTGGTTGCACGAATCGATACCAAACCACACCGGGCCTACGCCGGCCGGATCGTGGGTGAACCAGCCGCCGAGCAAGCGATCTTGCTGGGGGACGGCGTTGAACGAGAAGCCCTGGCTGGCTGCGCCAAAAGAAAACCACTGCGCCGAAGCCAGTTGATCAACCGGCGATTCGGTGGTCAAACGCCCGCTGCTGGTCGACAGAAAACCAAGCGGTTGAGTTATGCCGTTGCCAATCACAATAATGGTGTTGCGCGAGTTTGCAGTGAAGGTTATGGGCGCCAAATCGATCAGATTTTTCGAGCTGTCAGCATTGGTGACTTTAAAGTTATGCACGCCCGCTGGCAGCTCAATGAACTCACTCACGCCTCGATAGCTGAGTGTGCCAAAGGCCGCTTGTAGCGGATCGCCATCGTCTTTGAGCACATTCACGGTCGACGAGGCCTGCACCGCGGTGAACGGTGCCGCATGCACAAAGCGCACTTTAAACCGACCATCAGCCGGGGCAGGTGTGGTGTCGGTGAGCAACAAAAGCTCCACCGGGCGACGCGCGGCATCGCCGGTGATCAACATGGTGTAGTCGGTATTGGCTAGCAGGGTAATCGATTGTGTGACCAGTGCGGCAGCTTGACCGGGCTGAAAAATATCGATTTGGTAGGTTGCAGCGCCGGCGGCTAAGGTGGTGTACGGGGTGATCGAGCCGTAGCGTAGATCGTTGGCGATCGCGGCGGTATTGATACGCACCGACACTTGGGTGGTCTCGAGATTACTACTCAGCGGAGCTAGGTGGGCGAATTGGATGCGCGTTTGAGCGGAGGCCGTGCTCACGATGAGCGAGACTAAGAGGACAAAAAGAACGCGGGTTGATGCGTGCTGCATGAGGACAGATTCCTTGGTTAAAAACTGTAGTTAGTTGAACACTGTAAATTGGTGAAACTTTTTAAAGCTTGCTGAAGCGTTTGTGTATGGACCGTTTTGAAAGACTCTCGCACCTGCACCGTACGCTCACGGTGGCGCGCTATCCGGTGGCGTTTACCAGATTGCAAAGTGACGTGGAATGCTCGCGCGCCACTTTGTATCGCGACCTCACCTACATGCGCGATGCGTTGGGTGCGCCGCTTGAGATTGACGCCGATAGTCACACGGTGCGCTACACCCAAGACGGTCAAGAGCGCTTCGAGTTGCCTGGGTTGTGGCTATCGTCGGAGGAGCTCTACGCGCTGATAGCCGCACAGCAGCTGGTGAACGAGGCCCAAGGCGGCTTTCTCAGCGAAGCAATCAAGCCGCTCAGCACCCGGCTTGAACGACTGATTGCGAGCAAAGGCAGCGTCGGCAAACTCGCGCTGGAGCGCATCCGTATCGTGCGCAAACAGGGTCGCCGCCTGCCGGAACGCGAGTTTCGGGCCGTGGCGCAAGCGCTGCTTGAGCGCCGTCGCCTGAAGCTGGTGTATCACTCGCGGATCAAGCAGGACATGACCCAGCGCGAAGTGTCCCCGCAGCGGCTGCTGTACTACCGCGATAACTGGTATCTGGACGCGTACTGTCACTCAAGCGAGGGCCTGCGCACGTTTGCGCTTGAGCGGATCAAAGCGCCCACGCGGCTTGAGACCCCAGCAATGGACGTGGACGCAGCGCAGCTCGATAGCGAGCTCGCGTCGGCTTATGGCATCTTTGCAGGCGCCGCCAACGATCGCGCGGTGCTGCGCTTTAGCCGCGAGGCGGCGCGTTGGGTGGCTGAGGAAACCTGGCACCGCGAGCAAAGCTCGCGCTGGTTGGACGACGGGCGCTTTGAGCTCAGCGTGCCATTTAGCAATCCCACAGAGCTTTTGATGGATGTGCTGCGCTACGGCGCTGATGTAGAAGTATGCCAACCTGAATCACTGCGCAAATTGGCGATAGAAAAACTGCGCGGCGCGCTGAAGCGCTACGGCCTTTAGATTCACCCCTGCGACCGAGCTTTTGACACCCTAAACGATGCGAAAAAGTAACTTTCGACCCGAAAAAAAGTCACCGTTGCGCCTGGGTTCCGCGCTCTCGATCCTGTTTCCCGTGCTGCTAGCGGTCGGCTTGATTTACTGGCTAGCACCAAAAGTAGGCACTCCCAGCTATCCCGAAGACTGGGCGGCCCCGCAATTGTTTTTGGGTAGTTTGGGTGGCTGTCCGGATATAACCGGCACCTATGACAATGTCAGCGAAGTGGTGCCTCAGCTTTTGCAAGGCAGGCCCGCATGGGAGCGCGGCGTCAAAGGTTGGTACGAGCACAAAGCGACCGTTTCGCAGGCGGCCGACGGCAGCACTTTGACCCTTCAATTTGCGCTCAATGAGCGCGGATTGCCTAAACATCGTGACCAGGTGATGACCTTTAACCAGGCGTGGCCGACTGGGGGCACTCTCGAGCTTAAGCGCGGCGTGAACTATCGCTGCTCGGGGCGCTTTATTCGCGTAGAAGGCGGCAACGACACCTTCGTCAGCAAAGACCGCGACGGCCATTTGATTGTCGGCAATACCTTTCGAGTGTCAGGCAAATGGAGTTTTTACAACCTGAGCGGTGGCCCGGAGTTCGTCAACAAAACCAATTGGTATCGTTGGAAAAAACGCCCGAGCGGCAGCGATGCGTTTTTACAACGGGAATATTCTTTTGAGGTCAACCGCTTTCCGTGGTTGAACAATAACGACACCGAAGTGGTGGTCAAAACCAGCAACTACGAAGGCGAAAACCTATGCGTCCGCGTTTGGGATTTGAACGCCGCGCGCCCAGATGACGTGAGCGCGAACGCCGAGTTGGCGACGGGCTACATTGATAGCTCTGGCAAATGTCCAGCGCCATGGCGCTTTCTGTGGTTCCCAGGGTCTGAAAGCTTCACCCTCAAAGTAGCCGGTGCGAATTATCGAATTGCGCGCTATCCGGTGGCGAATCCCGGCGCTACGCCAACAGTAATCGATGTCGGGCGACCTACGGAGATCACCTTAATGCCCGACCAGGACGAAGTCATGCGCCTGCGCCGACTGGCAGAAACAACGCCCGAACAACGCGCGATGTTCGCTAAAAACGAGCGCCTGCGGATCGAGCAGCGCGCGCGCGCGACCGCCGAATTAGCGGCGTTCAAGCGCAAACAAGCCGAGCTCGCCTCGCGCAAAACAGCCAAAGCTGGGGTGATTCAAGCGCGGTTAACTGAGATCTTGAATAAGCGCGGCTCGGCTTCCAGCGTGCGCATCGAAGACGGGAAAATTACCGTCGTGGGCGATGCCCTGAGCAACGCCGACGTCTCCACGATGCTGCGTGCAATCGCCGCTGACCCAGCTTCTTCAGTTGAGCTGGTGTCACTCACCGGCGGACGCGACGGCGTGCAATTCGAGATTTTATTCAAGCCCAGCCGCCTTAGCGATCCGTGATTCAAAAGCTCGCGTAATTCGGGACGGCGCTCAACGCTGATCCCTACGGCACAAAAAAGTAGCGCGTTAAATGAAAAAAGATCGGCGCTGAAAAGATCACTGAATCGAGGCGATCAAGTATTCCGCCATGACCAGCGATGAGGTGGCCCCAGTCTTTGACGCCGTGGGCGCGTTTGATAGCGCTCATCACCAACCCTCCGAAAAACCCCATCAGGTTGATGACAAACGCGATGCCAGCGGCTTGCAGTGGCGAGAATGGGGTAATCCAGAACAGCGCTGCGCCCAGTGCGGTGGCGCTTAACACGCCGCCGATCAGGCCTTCCCAGGTTTTGGACGGCGAGAGCTTGGGCGCTACCAGATTGCGGCCGAGCAGCTTGCCCCAGACGTACTGCAGCACATCGCTCGATTGCACCACGATCACCAAAAACGCGATGAGCAGCATCTGCCGACCTTCGAAGCCTGGAATTTCAAGCGTGGCCAGCGCTGGCACGTGCGAGAGGCAAAATACCGCCAGCATCAGCGCCCATTGCACCACCGCGATGCGCTCAAGGTAGCGTTCGGTATCGGCTCGCAGTGCGGCAATGATCGGCAGCAGCAAAAACGCGTAGACCGGGATAAAGATCGAATACATGCCGTACCACTCGATCCAAATCAGCGCAAATTGCACCGGCAAGCACAGGTAAAACGCGAGTGCTAAGACCAAATGGTCGCTGCGTTTGGTGTAAGTCAGCGTGACAAATTCGCGCAGGGCCAGCAGCGAGAGCAGCGCAAAAAGCGCAATTAACGTTTCCTTGCCGCACGCAAAAGCCAGCGCGACCACGCCGACCATTGCCCACCACGCGTTGATGCGCGCGATTAAGTTGTCGATCACCGCGTGCGGTTTGCCGTTGGCCACCCGAAAGCGCAAGCCATAGGCGATCGCGCTGGCGATGCAGAGCACGCTCAAAATGCCGATAAAGAGTTGCAAAGTGACGGTCATCAGAGTTTCTTCGCAGCGAGCAGGCTTGTCTGCGCGCGGATCAAGAAATCGGCTTTCACTTCCCCTTCAATACGTTCAAGCGGCGCGCCGAAGTACACCGTGCACAGCAAGGGAATGGGGATCACTTCGCCCTTTGGCAGCACGCGATGGAGGTTGTCAATAAACGCCGGCACGAGGCGCACATTGGGCCTTTGTTGGGCGAGGTGAAACAGCCCGCTTTTGAAAGCAAGCAGCGGCGCATCGGTTAGGTTGCGCGTGCCTTCGGGAAACAGGATCAGTGATTCGCCGCGATCAAGCGCCTGACACATTTGCTCGACCGGATTCTCAAGGCGCTTGGCCGGGTCGCGCTCGATCAAAAGCGCGCGCACGATGCGGTTACCGATAAAGCGTTTGATCGCGTTGCCGTTCCAATAATCAGCCGCCGCGACCGGCCTTGTGCGCTCGCGGGCGGCTTTATCGAGCACCGCCCACACCAGCACAAAATCGCCATGGCTGACGTGATTTGAAAAATACACGGTGGGCTCGCGGCTGATCGCCTGAACCGGGACCGCGCGCGCGCCGGTCAGCACGCGTGCAAACAGCAACATCAAGAAACGCAGGGCTTTTTCGAGCATGCGATGATCGTAGCTGATTCTCGCTGGTTACCTATCCATGGCTGCTCGTCGTCCGCTCACCTCGCGTTCCAATGCGCTTGCTCAACGCCTGGCTCGGGCTTTAAGCCGATCAACGATTACGCCTAACCAAATTTCGCTGCTGAGTATTGTGGTCGCTGCAATCGGCGCAGCGGCGTTGGGCCTGGCACACGGCGTGTGGGCGCTGCTGCTCGCCGCGTTGATGACCCAGTTGCGGCTGTTGTGCAACTTGCTCGATGGCATGGTGGCCGTGGAGGGCGGCAAGGGAACGCCAACCGGCGCGCTGTACAACGAAGTGCCAGATCGAATTGCCGACTCGTTGCTGTTGATCGCGTTGGGCTTCGCCTGCGGATGGCCGCAACTGGGCTGGTTGGCGGCGCTACTTGCCGCGCTGACGGCCTACATCCGCGTGCTTGGCGGAACCTTGGGCTTGCCGCAAGATTTTCGCGGCCCGCAGTCCAAACCGCAGCGCATGGCGGCGCTGACGCTTGGCTGTTTAATCGGCGCGTTAGAGCTGGCCACGCTCGGCACGCAGTGGTCGTTGAAGATTGCGCTCGGCGTCATTGTGCTGGGCACGGCGCTTACGTGCGCGCTGCGCCTGTTGAGGATTGCGCGCGCGCTGAAGTCGCGGTAAAGCTCCGTTAGAGATTCTCTACGGGGCGCGTTTGCGCGTGATTGTGTTGCGCCCAATTCCCAAGGCTTTTGCGGCCTGTTGGACGTGGCCGTCGGTGTGCGCGAGCGCGCAGTTGATCAACGTGGCGTGCAGCTGATCAATCGCACGCTGCATGATCTGGTTATCGCCGCGTTTTAGACTGTCGCTCGCCCAGCTCTCTAAAGCGCCGGTCCAGTCAGCGGGTGGCGCGTTGAGGCGGATGCCGAGCTCACTTTCGACGTCGCTTAAGTCGAGGCGCTGTGTGGGTTTGAGCGCAGTCAGGCGTCGACACAAATTCTCAAGCTCGCGCACATTGCCGGGCCACCGATAATTCTCCAGCGCGTTGATTGCGGCGGGATCGAAGTGCTTCTCGTCGAGCTTGAGCTCAAGGGCGGCAGCGCGTAAAAAATGCTGCGCCAGCAACCCTACATCCGCGCGGCGCTCATGCAGGCTCGGTAGATCAATGCGCACCACTTCAAGCCGATGCAGCAAATCGGCGCGAAAGCTGCCGTCGAGCACTTTTTGACGCAAGTCCTGATGGGTTGCGGCGATCACCCGAACATCGGCGCTGAGCGCTTCATTGCCGCCCACTCGATAGAACTCGTTGGAAGCCAGCACGCGCAACAAACGGGTTTGCAGCGACAGCGGCATATCGCCAATCTCATCCAAAAAAAGCGTGCCGCCGTGGGCTTGTTCAAAGCGCCCAATGCGCCTGGTTTGCGCGCCGGTAAACGCGCCGCGTTCGTGGCCAAATAGCTCAGATTCGAGCAGCTCAGAGGGAATCGCGGCGGTGTTGATCGCCACCAGTGGAGCGTTCGCGCGCGGCGAATGGCGGTGTAGCGCGCGGGCGATCAACTCTTTGCCAGTGCCGGTTTCACCCAAAATCAGCACGTTTAAACTCGAACGCGACAGCCGCCCAATCGTGCGGTACAGCTGCGCCATCGCAGGTGATTCCCCAATCAGCTCACCCCTCGTCGGCGATAGTTCACTCAACGAGAACGCCTGCTCGCGCTCAAGCGCCCTGCCAACCAGGCGCACGGCCTCGTTAAGATCAAATGGCTTGGCTAAAAACTCAAGCGCTCCATCGCTAAAAGCGCGCACCGTGGACTGCAAATCCGCATACGCGCTCATCACCACAACCGGCAGCTCGGGGTGCGTACGCTTAAGTCCCTTGAGTACGCTCAAGCCGTCTTCGTTGGGCATGCGCACGTCTAAAAACAGCGCATCGGGCATTGCATGCTCGAGTGCGCTTTTGAAATCGGCGGCGGATTCAAACTCGCGAACGCCAAAATCCGCCGCCTTCAGCGCCCGACTCAAGACCAGACGAATGCTGCGGTCATCGTCTAGAACCCAAATTTGCGCGCTCATCCAGATAAAAGCTTAGGCCAGCGCTGCCCCGCGCAACTTCAGCGCAAAGCCGCGCAGCGCCTCGCTGCCGCTGTGCTCGGCGTCGATGCACCACTGCTGCAAGCTCAAAATCAGCGCATCTTGGCTTTGCGCGCGATTACGCCACACTTGGGTCAAGCGCTGCCGAAAAGCCAGCACCTGGTGCAGGTCGGGCAGGTCATTAAGGCCCAAACGCGAGCGGCGCGTGCGAAATTCTTCCAGCCCCACATCGCCGCGTACCCACAGACGCACCGCTCGGCTGATTTCTGAGGCGCGCACGCCCAAGCGTGTTGCCTCGCTGCGCACGGTCGGCTTAACCACTTCGCGAAAATACTCGCTGAGCAAATGAAAGCGATGCGCCATCAGCGCTTTGACCGTTTCCAGATCGGCGCTGGAATGCGCTTCGCGCTGGGTTAGCGTCGGCGAAACGCGGCGTATTTGCGCGAGCTTGCACATTTCAAGCAGCTTCAGTACCGCCCAGCCGATGTCAAATTCAAAGCGTCGCTGCGAGAATCTCGCCGAGCTTGGATAGGCGTGGTGGTTGTTGTGCAATTCCTCACCGCCGATAAACAAGCCCCACGGGGTGACATTGGTCGAGGCATCGTCGGTCTCAAAATTTCGATAGCCGACCGCGTGCCCAAAGCCATTCACCACGCCTGCGGCAAACACCGGAACCCAAGCCATCTGCAGCGCCCAAAAAGTAATGCCCAGCGCGCCGAAAGGGATGACAGCGAGAAAGAAAAACACCGTCGGACCCAGCGATGGGTACTTGCCGTACACGTTGCGCTCGAGCCAATCGTTGGGCCCGCCTCGACCATATTTTTCAAGCGTTTCAAGGTCGCGAGACGAGGAGCGATACAGTGCTACGCCGTTGCGCAACACGTTCCACAAGCCGTGCGCGACCGGGCTGTGCGGGTCGGCATGCGTTTCACATTTGGCGTGATGCAAGCGATGCACCGCCACCCACTCACGCGTGACCATCGCGGTGGTCAGCCACAGCCATAAGCGCATCGCGTGGCTCACAATGGGATGCAAATCAACGCCCCGATGCGCCTGGGAGCGGTGCAAGTAAAGGGTCGAACACAAAATAGTGAACTGCGTTGATGCCAAAAAGATCAGCAGCACCCACGGCCAGGAAAGTTGCGTTAAGCCCAAACTTAGTTCAGTCAACGTCGCCATGAAAAGAGTATCGCTAGGGATCGAAGCGCCAGTCTAGCGGAGCCACAGTGAGCACCGCATGCGCCAGCGTATGGGGCTGGCGGGTTTTAGTTCACGTGGACCCGTGTCGCGCAGCAAGGAATTCGAACGATGAGCGCGCTTTCTAGTTGGTCGCTAGATGGATCGAGTAACAGCACTTTTCCAGCGAATCAAATCACGGTGCTTGAAGTTCTTCCCGAAGGACCCGGCGCAACTCATCGATCGTTAGTGGCCTTGCCTCAGGCTTTGACGCGCTAACCACCGCCTTGCGCAGAATTGAATTGATAAGCGTCTGATAGCCGATCCCCTCAGCCTCAGCCCGGGCACGAAAATGCTCAATGACTTCGTCGTCGAGGATGATGGTGATGCGGGTCTTGCCGGGGGATGTAATAACCGCCCCACGTTTTGCTTTGCTGAAATCGTATTCGTCACGCATCGTATTTGTCTGCCTCGCCGCGACTGGAATTGCGCGCGGAAATCATGCGCGTCCGTTCTCAGCGTAGGGTGTGAACCACCACAACAATGCGACCCAGAGAATCAACTCCCAATGTCACAAAGCGCCGCTCGTCGTGAAAGCCTGGGTCAGTTTGAAAAACCTACTGCGCGGGCCGACGGCGGCGTTGCTCCGTGCTCGGAATCCTCACGGACTCAACTCCGCTGCGGCTGCTCGCGCGCTGCGTCTTGCCCTCTGCTCGCTCGCTGCGGTTTTTCAAACTGCCCCTTGGGTCATCTATCGTTAAGGCCATTGGGTCACGAAGCGCCTGCTCGGCATCAGCGAAACTGACGCCGCGATTCCACAGGTTCTGTCAAGAACTTATGGTCACCGGTCGCTGGGAGCGTGCCAATACCGCGCTGCTAGAGAAGCTGCTTGCACCAGGCGACCACTGTGTTGATGTCGGGGCTAACTTCGGTTATTTCAGCATGATCGCTGGCCCGCGTATTGGTGCGAAGGGCAAGCTCCATTGTTTCGAGCCCATTCCGCGCGTTGCGGAACTGCTGCGCCGCTCGCTAAGGGCCAATGGCTACCTGCACCTTAATGGCATTGCTATCGTGCACGCATGCGCCGTCGGCGCGCGCAACGACACCGTCCAGCTTCGCTACAAAGAAGGTGACTACTCCGGCGGGTCACTGCACGTCAGCGACGCGCGCGCCAAGGCTGAGATTTTTTCAACGGTTGAGGTGCCACTGGTCCGGCTCGACGATGCGCTGAAAAACTTAAGCCACGCCGACTTGGTCAAGATTGACGTCGAGGGCGGCGAGATGGCCGTTATTGATGGAATGAGTGAGCTGATCGCGCGCTCGCCCCGGATGCGCATTCTGCTCGAGTTCAATGCGCCTACTCTCGCCCGCCAGGGTTCGGTAGACGCCTTTATTGACCGAATGGAGCGCGACTTTCGCGTACACCAGGTTACCGCCGACGGGACGCACGCCTGCAATCCGCGCGAGCTGCCGCCCGGCAATCACTACCTTTGTTTGTCGCGCGACGCCCTCGCGCTGCGCTGGAAGCTGACTTAGCGCGGATTGAAAAACCTAGTGCGCGAGCCGATGGCTTTGTTGCTCTGTGCTTGGAATCATCATCGACTCTTAAGTCCACTACGGTTCCGGCGCGACGCGCCTAGCTCTCGACTCGCTCGCCCTTCAGTGCGGGAAAAGGGAAGCGATACATTTGCGTTATCTCTCTATGGACCCAGCCGCATCACTGCACTCGGAAGCTGTAAGCGAACGGATATTGCATTTCGCATGGCTTCCCAGCGCAAACAGCAGGCTTGAACTTGGTCTCCAATAGCACGGATGCCACAAATTTAGTCATCTCTGTGCTGGGAGACTCCATTGCCTCGATTTTTGTGACATTTCCTTCGGCACTCACCGTCGCAAAAATTGTTAGATCGCCGCTCACTAAAAGTTTCGCCTGACCTTTTTGGATGGCACTGTGGATCGGGCGAAGCCCTTTTGATGGAAACGGTGGCTCATCTCCCGGAGCAATGGTTTCGTAGTACTGATGCAGAGCGACTTTTTCCTCTGGGGTGAAATCGCCGTAGCGCTTATTGAGCGGAACAGCTGAACCGGTAACGACGTCGCGCTTAATATTTGAACCGGTTGTCGGGTGATCTTCCTTGATTTGGTACTCGGACTTTTGCGGCTGAGCTAGGCTTGCAAGCGAATACCCAAGAAGACAAGCAGCAAAGACCAGGTTAAGGCGGTGATAGGACATTGGTAGCCTCCTGTGGAGCGTTAACTGACAAGCTGTTCAGGATAAGTCCGTTCTGCCTCCAGATTTCCTGTGTCTCAGACTTTTTCTGTCGAACCGAGCAGCCAGCGCAGGCGCGACAGCCGGGTGGCTAGCGCTTGCAAAGTGCCGGTAACGATTGGTGCTAGCAGCAGGCAGAACAAAAATGGTTGGCCGACTATCCAAATTCTCTCCGAATACCCAAGCGCACTTGCGTTACGTGCCTGTCGCTGTAGACCCGGTAGGCACCCCTGCGTGCCACGCGCCCGAGCAGGCCCATCGATTCGTAGAGGCGAATAGCCTTGGGCGTAGCGGCAGCGCGCTTGGCAAGTTCTCCGATGTACATGGCATTTCTCAACAAGGTTCGGGCGAGGATACGGAATTCGCCTCGCCGAGCCGAGGAACCTGATCTTGGTGCGCTCCTATTCGCTGGCCGTGTTTCCCGTCGTCTGGCTGGAACCATTCCCCCAGCCTTTCTCGAGTGCGACCCGAAGCGCCTCCATTGCGCGCGCTCCAATCCGGTCGGAAATCTCCGCTTCAATCCTGCGTAGTTCACCCCGTGCCTCGATGGCAAGCTGCATACCGCGTTCAACCATCACAACCAGCTTCTGGTTCCTCCGCTGGGGATCGTCTTCGAGCCGTAAGAAACCCAGTTCTTGCAGCTCCCGCAGGGTTTTGGAGATCGCCTGCCGCGACACCTGCATGCGCTGTGCGATTCGCGCCGCATGCGTCGCACCGCAGTCCAGATTGCCGAACAGAACCATGTGCGGCTCGGTAATCGCCTCGTAGCCGCGCGCGCGCAGGCGGGCGACAAGGGTTTGCAGAACGCACTGGGAAGCGGCCTCTAGGAGAACGGTCAGCGGCTCGGGCAGACCTTCCGGCATATCAAGTCTCGACAACTTGGTTGACATCAATGCCACCTCGCGGATATTGTCAACCGAGTTTACAAGAAAGGCGCCCACAATGATCAGTCTTGCCTATGTCCTGCGCCTCAACGCGGCGAGTTGCCTCAGCTTCGGCGCCCTGTTCGTCGCCGTCCCCAGCGCTGTCGCGTCCGCGCTCGGCAACGTCTCGCCTACCGTGATTGCGGTGCTCGGCGCGGTTCTGCTCGTCAATGCGGCGCATTTGCTCCTCGCCTCTGCGCGGACGCGCCCGTTTCAGGCCGAGATCCTGTGGTTCTCGATCGGCGACATGGCCTGGTGGCTGACCACTCTGATCCTGATCGCGGCTGGCGTATGGATAACCACGCCAGTGGGGATAGTCCTCGCCCTCCTGGTCGCGCTACTTGTCGCGGCGCTCGGTCTGGGCCAGTTTCTTCACCTCGGTCTCGTTCGATCCGGCTTGCGCGGACGAGAGCATTTGAGACGCATCGGCCACGCATGCTTGTCGCTGCCGCTTTGGGTGAAGATCTGGCTCTTCGCGCTCAATGCAGCGTTCCTGCTTGCGCCCATCTTTCTCCCGTGGGAGGCCGCGCGCGTAATGCTGATCGCGTACCTCGCAAGTGGCCCGCTCCTTGGCGCATTTGCCCTTTTCGAGGGCGGCCTGACCCGCGCTATGGGGCGGTTTGAAAAACCCTAGCGAGCGAGCGAGCTGAGGCGAGGCGCCCGCGCGCAGGAACCGCAGCGGACTTGAGTCCGTGAGAATTCCGAGCACGGAGTAACGTAAACCCGTCCGTCCAGTGACGAAGTGGTCTCAAGGACACTGGCGGCGGCCTTGGTCGAGGGCGGACTCGGGAGGTGTTGGTAGCTCGCTTGGTTGGGCCATTTGCGAGAAGCGACGTCGCGAACTCACCGACGGGGCAGCGTAAAAGGCTTCTCTTTGTCAAACTTCGTGCCCCATCCTCTTCCTCGCCCTAGCACGCGATGACCACCACCCGCCTATTTCGTGTGTGTCCAGATGCCTACTGCGCAGCTTTCTGGCTCCCGAAGAATCCTGCAGGCGCTTCCGGAAACAGGGTACGAAACACATTGGTTGCAGCATTTAGCAAGCTCATACGCTCTGCCTCGCGAGTTTTGACGGACGATCTGCGCAGGTGTCGAAGTCAATCTGGCTTCGAAGTGTCGAATTATTACTGCGCCATGCCTCACTCGCGGTCAAGTCAACGAACCAATGGTCAAACTGCTGCACTGGCGGTACGACTAGGCCTCCGAGCATCGACGTCGGCGTAGCGCCCTGCGGGATACGATCGCTCGTCCAGAGATCATCGGTCGTGTGAAAACGCGTCAACACGGTCCGCAAGGTCGGGCGAGTGGAACGCAGAACTCCTTCGGCACAGCTCTGCATCGAACGCGCTTGCATGAGATCGACACCACGCTCTTCGAGATAGCTGCACAGCTCGTCGAGCGGCACCTTCGCAGCGTGCGGATAGAGGAATATCTCATTGTCGCTCGTCAGCAAAGTCCATCGTCCACGCGAACAGGATCGGACGAGAGCCGAAAGCGTCTGAGTGTCGCTCAGTAGCCATAGGCGAGCCGGGAGAATCGTCACCAGCGGGTCGGCGACCAAAGCGGCTCGCACGTCGCGATTGAGGCCGCCGTCGACGACGAAAACTTCGTGAATGCTGCGCTTACGATAGTGCTCGATCGTCCCCACCCGGAACGCCGCGCTTGCTTGGATGAAGACGCAGATTCGACCATTTTCGTGATCGACGCTCGGCTTGATTCCCGCTCGGCTAATCGCGAACCTTTCAGCCGCCGTTCGCACCCGCCTTGCGCCTTGATCGAAAGTCCGGCGGAGAGCGCGGCGAAGGCTGCTATAGGCGGCGGAAGCGCCAGCGACGTGATATTTTTCAGCGATGATACGCGTAAGGTCCGGATGCCGGTCGTATTGGTGAACGATTGCTGGAATGCGGCCCGTCGAATCGCTGACGACCCCGTTCGGGTCCACTTCGAGTGCGTCGCGCTGCACGTGGCCAAGTGTCATCACCAGACCGCTCTCGTTCGATGCGACCAGAGTGCCCGCTAGTGCGCATTCCGCAAGAAGCACATTGTGAATGCCTTGATCGCCACCCACTTCGACGCAACGCAGAGCGACGATGCGATCGACCATGGCTTCAAGGTACTTGCGGATCCCCTGCGCAGTGCCGTAGGTCGTGCCGGAGCATGATATGGGAGCAGTCGCGCAGAGCTTCAGCACTTCGCGCCCAAACTGCCGCAAGATCCACCCTCTATTCCACGCACAGGAATCAATCGTCCAAGCAGCGTCCTCAAGACAGAACACGATTTCCGCCTGGTCGAGGTGAGCTGCGAACGGTTGAGCTTGGAAAACTACGTCGCGGACGTCGCTCAGGAAAATTTTCTGGTAGCGATTCGGCCTAGCGGCAAGCAACATCCGATACATGAGGTAACGAGCCAAATGCGGTGCCATACTCGCGACGTCAGCCGCCTCGACTCCTGGAAGGAGAACAAAGTTCGTCGAGTATGGGTAGGAAAGTGAAACTGGCAACGCTTCGACACGGCTTTGCTGATAGAAGGCTGACGTGCGAGGACTTACGGCTTCAGCAATTAGCAGCACGATGTCACCGCTGTAGCCGGTGCTACGCAGCGACGCAATAAAGGGACGAACCTCCTCGACGTCGTATCCGTGGGCGAGGCCAAGTACGAGGTCAGTCATTGCTGTTTACCTGCAGGAATACGCTCTGTATAGAGATAGCAATTGCATGGCCTCTTTTTTTTCGAGTATACACGCCGGTTTCGCGCGGTCAGGGGCCGCCCAGCTTGCCCTGTGACGGGGACTGTTGCGAGAGCAGCGCACTTGCGGCGGTTAGTGGCAGCGCTCAGCACCGCACAAGTCGGTCGGGCAGATTTGCCGTCGCGAAAAATGGCGTTGAGGCTATTGGTGGTACAACTCCGCGAACTTGAGGGCATCAGTGTGCATGTCATCGCCCGCGGCACCCTGCGTGCTTTCTGGAAACGCACTCCCGCATACGCCGATTCGCAATCTCCGTTTGTCAAGTGGTACCGGCCTATGCAAAAGGCAAGCTATCGCACTCCTCTGGCACAGTCGGATGGGGCGAACACCACTCAATAGCGTCCTTTTCACTTCCCTGAGCACTCCTCCGGCCGCGAGATTTTGTCAAACTTCGTGCTCGACCCCATCCCCTTCCTCGCCCGAGCACGCGATGACCACCACCCGCCTAGACGAATCCGCGGAACTTCATCAACGCGCTTACAAAGCCATGGACAGCGGAGCGCTGGCAGATGCATCGCACGCATTTGATGCGCTGCTGAAGAGCAAGCCAAAGAATGCGACTTACCAATACATGCGCGGGCTGGTTCATAAGTACCTGCTCGACTGGCCGACCTCGCTGCGCCACAATCTGAGCGCGATTGAGCTCCTCACGGAAGTGGGCGAAGCCGAGCATTGGAATGCCGCGATCGCCGCGACCGCGCTCAGCGAATGGTCGCAGGCCCGAAAACTGTGGGCTGCCTGCGGCGTTCACGTGCCCGATGGAGCAGGTCCCATCGAGCACGACTATGGCGTGGCTGTGGTTCGCCTTAATCCGTGGGGCGAAGGCGAGACGGTGTTCGCGCGCGGGATCGATCCCGTGCGCGCTCGAATTCTTAACGTGCCGTTTCCCGAAAGCGGCCATCGCTTTGGTGACATCGTGCTGCATGACGGCGCAACGACTGGCCATCGCTTTGACGGCAACGGCAGCAAGGTGGGGGTCTTTAACGAGCTGGCAAGGCTGATACCTTCAGAGTTCCAGACCTTTGTGGTCTTCGTGCGCTCAGCAAGCCGCGACGATCTGCAAGCCCTGCTGGCAGCTACCGCACCGGGCCTCGGTTACGCCGAGGATTGGACCGAAAGTGTCAAGTTCTACTGCCTGCGTTGCAGCTACGGCACCCCACACCGGCACGACACGCCAACAGCGGCCGATGATTGGCAGCCCGACCGCAATCTCGGCATCGCTGCGCAGAGTCGCAAATCGGTCGAAAAGCTGCTGAAAGACTGGGTCGGCAAAAGCAGAAACCGATCCATTGACAGCATTGAAACCCGGGAATGCAAACCTCCTGAGCGCGTAGACGGGCATGTCTGGTGGCGCGATCCGGATGAAGCAGACGCCGAGCAATGAGATGGATGAGTATGCAAAAGAGATCCAGATCACTTAATTGAAGCGGCGCGGCTCGGATTAGACGCGCAGACAGCACTGCCGCTTGCACGCGCTGGAATGGGTCATTCTTTTTACTCACCATCTTGAGTATTTTTACTCAACGTTCTGAGCAAAAAGAATCCAGACGATTCGGCTCGTGCTCTTTGATCACGTGTCGATGCCCTTATTCGCGTGCGTCGATTGCTGCGGCAACCCCCAGCGCTTCGGCTGCGTTAACCAAGACCATGCGCTCGCTCCTGGCGCAGTCCATGTTGCCCTGACATTCCGCGTCCAACACGTTCTCGACCGAATAGCTGAGCTTGAGCCGCTGCCCGATCAGCGCGGCGTCTTCGCACAGCTCGAATGCCGCCATCTCGTGGAAGCTCTCGCCCGGACGTTAGCGCACACAGCCACAACTGTACCGAACGCCGCCTGCCAAGCCTTGAATTTCTTCTCAGTTGATTGTGCTGCGTTGGCGGGGCTGGTGGAGGGCAGGGCGATCCAGCTCGGGGGCGTTCGGTTGCAGGCGCAGGCTGAGCCAGATGTGGCGGTCAAAGAGGCTGCTGGCGAGCTGGCCGTTGCTTAGAAAAATTCTTAACTGCGGGCAGCGTTGCATGAGTTTAGCGGGGTCGAAGCGCATGCTGTGGCGTTTGATGCTTGAACCTAGAAACCTCAGTTGACCGCTTTCGAGTGCCGTAGCTTTGATGATTCTTGAAGCATTTCTGCCACTTTACCCATTCACTCAGCTGCCGATGCGCTCACAAGAGGCGAGCACATCCCACAAACCGATGCCGCGTGCGCGCAAGGCAGCGAGCCGCGTAAGGTAGACGAGCTTGGGATCGAGTCCGAGAAAGGGCCAAAACAGATTGCGGGGGTGGGCGTAGTACTCGGCGGCGTGCAACGAGGCGACCCCCGGCATGGAGCCCAAAACTAAGCTGTGCGTGGCACTATGGATGATGGCTGCAAACGAGCCAACGGTTGGGTTCAAGTGGGCGCGGTGGCCGCTTCGAGTGCGGCGATTTGGCGCATCGCCGAGGTGAAATCGGTGCCGCACATGGCCAGCTCAGGACGCAGCCGATTGCACACGTCCGGGCGCTCGGGGGTGCCAAAAATCAGGCACAAATTGTCTCCACTGAGCTGCACGCAGCGCACGCCGGCGGCTTTACCAGCGGGCATGCCTGGGATGGCGGATGAAATCGACAGACCGATGCAGCACGCGCCGCAGCCCGCGCGACACGGCATGCTCATGCTACAAGCTCGCGATACAGCGCGCGCGTATCCGGGCGCACGCCGCGCCAAAAGTAAAAGGCCTCGGCGGCTTGTTCGATCAGCATGCCGATTCCGTCGTAGACGTGCGCGGCGCCCGCGTGCCGCGCAAACTCGGTGAATACCTGCGCGCGCCCGCCGTAGTTAAGGTCGTAGCAGCAGCTGCTCGCTTTAACCCAATTCACGCTTAAGCGCAGGGCGCTCAGGCCCTCCTGGGGCGTGGCGTTGACAATCAAGTCGAAGTCGCGGAAATAGCTCGCGTCCGCGAGGCTAACTGCGCGCAGCACGCGGCCAATGTCGAGCGCTGCGAAGTCATCCACCAGCGCTTGTGCGCGTTCAAGCGTGCGATTGGCAATGAGCAGCTCCATCGGACGCAATCGAAATAGTGTCGGCAAGATGCCGCGCACTGCGCCGCCCGCGCCCAAGATCAGGATTCTCGCGTGCGGCGCGCGAAAGCCGCGCACTTCTGTCAGGTCTCGAATAAAGCCGATGCCGTCGGTATTTTCTCCGCGCAAGCGGCCATTGTTGAGGCGTACCACCGTATTGACCGCCCCGGCAGTGCGCGCGCTGGGGCCGAGTTCGTCAACAACGCGCAAGCCGATCTCCTTCAGCGGAACAGTTAGGTTTGCCCCGCGCCCGCCGCTATCGAAAAAGTAGCGCAGATCGTCGGCAAAGCTTTCTTGGGTTGACTCAATCGTGGTGTAGCGCAGATCTTGTGCGCAGGCTTTGGCAAACGACGCGTGGATGCGTGGCGACAAGCTGTGCCGCACGGGGCTGCCAAACAGTGCGTAGAGATCGCTCATTCGTGCAACCAGCGCGCGGCGTCGAGCGCGTAGTAGCTCAAAATCATATCGGCGCCCGCGCGTTTGATGGCGCCGAGCGCTTCGAGCACGCAGGCGCGCTCGTCGATCCAGCCGTTTTGTCCGGCCGCTTTAAGCATCGCGTACTCGCCGGAGACTTGATACACAGCCGTCGGCGCTTGAAAGGTGTCTTTGACGCGTCGCACGATGTCCAGGTACGGCAGGCCCGGCTTGATCATCACGATATCGGCGCCTTCTGCCAGATCAAGCTCCACCTCGCGCAGCGCCTCAGCGCTGTTGGCCGGATCCATTTGATAGGTGTGCTTGGAGCCCTTGCCGAGAGCGCCGCTCGACCCGACCGCATCGCGGAACGGGCCGTAAAAGCTCGACGCGTATTTCGCCGAATAGGCCAAAATCAACGTGTTTTTGAAGCCGTTATTTTCGAGCTCATCGCGCACCGCGCCAATCCGCCCATCCATCATGTCCGACGGCGCGACCACGTCAGCCCCGGCCATCGCGTGCGACAGCGCCTGCTTGACCAGCACATCGATAGTCTCGTCATTGAGCACGTAGCCGTGGTCGTCGATCAGCCCGTCCTGGCCGTGCGTTGTGAACGGGTCGAGCGCCACATCGGTGATCACGCCGAGTTCGGGATGCGCTTGCTTCAGCGCCCGAATGCTGCGCTGCGCAAGCCCATCGGGATTGAACGCCTCAGCCGCATCTAGCGATTTGACGTGCTCGGGGGTGACCGGAAACAGCGCGATCGCCGGAATGCCGAGCGCTACCGCGCGGCCGGCTTGCAGCAACAATTGATCAATCGACAGCCGTTCAACGCCGGGCATCGAGTGGATCGCCTCGCGTTTGTTTGTCCCCTCCATCACAAAGCACGGCCAGATCAGATCAGCCGCGCTCAGTGCGCTTTCACGCACCAGTCGACGGGCAAATGGCGTTGCGCGCAGACGCCTCGGGCGGTGGGTCAAGTTCATGGCTTAGTGTGCGTGGCCGCCATCGCCGTGCGCGTGGCCATGGGCGATTTCTTCGTCGCTGGCGGCGCGCACGGCCATCACTTCGAGCTCAAATTTGAGCGTTTGCCCGGCCAGCGGGTGGTTCATATCCAAGTCAATCACGTGCATGCCCACTTTGCTGACGGTGACCACATCCGTGCCCTTGTCGTGGCGCACGCGCATCACTTCGCCCTCGCGCACGCGATGCTGAGGGTCGAATTCTTTGCGTTTAACGCGTTTGAGCTTAAGTGGATCGCGCAAGCCATAGGCCTGCTCTGGCGGCACGATAATGCTGACCAAACCACCCACTTCATGCCCATCAAGGGCAGCTTCTACGGCTGGCAGCAGGCTTTGATGGCCGTGCAAGTAGGTGACTGGCGTGTGCCGCGCGCGGCTGTTATCGCGCTCGACGCCTGCGCTGTCGGTGAGCAATAAATGGAACTGGACAACCGTGTTTTTGGCGACTTGCATGGGAATACCTGAGTGGTTTCAATTAAAGCGGTTTCAAGTAAAAGCTTTCAGCTCGCGCGTGCGAGGTCTTTCATCAGTGCCGCGAGGAAGCGAGCAGCTTCGCCCCCCGTGCAAGCGCGGTGGTCGAAGGTCAATGACAGCGGAATGATGCGGTGCGCGACGATTGCGCCCATCACCGGCACCGCCGCGTAATGCACGCGCCCGGCACCCAAAATGGCAACTTGCGGCGGCACCACAATGGGCGTTGCATATTTGCCAGCGTAAACGCCGAAATTCGATAGCGTGATGGTCGCGCCAGAAAGCTCCGCGGCCGGGATCGAACGCGCGCTGACCTGCACGCGGATGCGCTCGATGCTGGCACGCAGTGCCGTCGCATCGGCGCGATCAACATCGCGAATCACCGGCACAAACAGGCCGTCCTGGGTGTCCACCGCAATGCCGATGTGCACCGCGCTGTGGTGGCGCAGGGTTGCCTGCTCGGCGTTGAACGACGCATTCAAACCCGGCTCGGCGCGCACCGCTGCAACTATTGCGCGCAACAGCCGCACGCTGATGTCCTGGCCGCTGAGCCAGCCTGAGATATCCGCGTCGTCCATCAAGGTGGTCGGCACCACTTCGGCATGCGCTTGCTGCATCGTGCGCGCCATATGGCGGCGCACGCCGCGCAAGGGTTGATCGATATCCGCTGGCGCTGGCGATGTTTGAGTCGGCGCCTGAGCCGGTGGGTTTTGGGTAGGCAACGGTGCGCGCGCTTCAGCGGGCCGAGCGCTCGGCGCTGGCGTAGCCGCGTGCATCGACGGCGCTTTGGCTAGCGGCGGCCGTGCGTGCGCGGCTTTAACGTCCTCAAGGGTGACCACGCCGTTCGGCCCACTCGGGCTGATCAGGCTCAAATCAACGCCGAGCTTGCGCGCCATGGCGCGCGTGGAAGGCAGCGCCTTGATCCCAGCAATTTCCACGGCCTGTGAGTTTTGCACGCGATCGGAGGCTTGCATGGTGCCGACCACAGTCCCACTGTCACTGCTCGCGGGCAGCGCAACGGGTGCAGGTTCCGCGGGCGCAGCGGGCACGGGTGCCGCGACGAGCTCACTGTCAATTTCAAACGCGGCCAGCGCTTTGCCGGTTTCAATCACGTCGCCCACCTGTCCGTAGAGCTTGCTGACCCGACCGGTGTAGGGCGAGGGCACATCAACCACCGCTTTGGCGGTCTCCATCGACACCAGCGGATCATCAACCGCGACCATGTCGCCCTCGCGCACCTTCCATTCGACAATCTCAGCGTCTGGCAGGCCTTCACCCAGGTCGGGTAGAAAAAAAATCGGCATCGACGTGCTCCGAGTGGGTTGAGGTCAGGGACTTTAAAGCCAATCGCGCGGTTGCAGGTATTCGCTTAATGCGGCTTCTGGCGATCCGGGCGGCGCTTGAAAGCCGTATTCCCAGCGCACCAGTGGCGGCAAGCTCATCAAAATGGATTCCGTGCGTCCACCGGATTGCAACCCAAACAAAGTGCCGCGATCGTGAACTAAATTAAATTCGACGTAGCGGCCTCGGCGATACAGCTGAAATTG
>Ga0105048_10003808_pt1 | contig 24660 bp, 24 predicted proteins | sample MAT05_FD_78382 | JGI IMG/M metagenome (GOLD analysis project Ga0105048, IMG submission 78382) | Freshwater microbial communities from Lake Fryxell liftoff mats and glacier meltwater in Antarctica - MAT-05 | ecosystem: Environmental > Aquatic > Freshwater > Ice > Liftoff microbial mat | place... | reverse complement strand
GACGCCGCTCCTCGCAATTTTTAGCACATTACAAGGCGCACAATATCCCGACACAACGCCAATCTTGCAAAGCGCTAAAAATGCCAGCAGCACAACCCTCCCACCCCGGCTGACGAATACTAATCATCTTAACCTGAAACATCCGCTAAACATTTACCCTCAACAACTCAATGACTTGACAGAACGCCATTCTTGTGAAAGTGCCAAAACTTCCTTTGACTTCGTTGATTTAAGTATTCCAAAGTTTTTTTGAAGTAATTTCCAACCTCAATCGTCTCCTTCTGTAATGGGAAGTTTTGAAACTATAGAAATGGCTGACAGCAAAAAACAAAATATTATTCAAACTGTAAAAGACTACGGCAACAGGCTTTTTGGCTTTATCCGTGGTAAAGTAAATACAGATGAAGATGCCGAAGATATTTTGCAGGATGTATGGTACCAGTTTACCAACACCTCCGCTACCCAAACCATTGAGCAGCTAAGCGGCTGGTTGTTTGCTGTGGCCCGTAATAAAATCACCGACAAATACCGAAAACAAAAGCCCGAATTGTTAGATGATTACGGATATCTAGACGAAGAAGGGGAATTTAATTTCAAAGACGTTCTTTTCTCCAATGATGAAGACCCCGGAACAGCGCAAATAAGAAAATTGTTTTGGGAGGAATTGTTTGTGGCATTAGATGAGTTGCCTGAAAACCAGCGACAGGTATTTGTGTGGAACGAACTGGATGATACCACCCTGCAAAAGATTGCAGACAAAACCGGAGAAAACGTTAAAACCATTATCAGCCGGAAACGCTATGCTGTAAAGCATTTGCAAAAGCGGTTGCAATATTTATATAACGACTTAGTAAATTAATAAATATAAAAATTATGAAAGAGAAAATGTATAAAAAACCCGATAGACCAATGAGATTCTTACGCTTCCTGCTTTTTGCAGTAACAGCAATGCTGGCACTGGGTGGTATTGTAATGCTGCTTTGGAACGCCATACTGCCTGCGCTGCTGCATGTAGCTGTTATTGGATATTGGCAGGCAGTTGGCCTGTTGGTGCTGTGCAAAATATTGTTCAGTTCTTTTAGGCCGGGGCCAAGTAAGAGACGCCCCCCTTTTGGCGGCCCACCAGCCCATATACGGGAAAAATTTATGAAGATGAGTGAAGATGAGAAAACAACGTTTAAAGAACAATGGAAAAAGCGATGTGAAGAACGTAAAGAGTAAATTCAATAAGTGTAATTGTAAAAACCACGGCAAACTTTAGCGGTGGTTTTTTTATGTCTAAAATATTTTTCTTATTCTTTAAAGTAATTCTCCTCAATGCCCGTCTTCCTGTATATAACAAACAAAATTTAAAAATAAAACAAGCAAAATGAACAAGTCAGTTTTAAAAACAATCGTTGCAGGTATTTTATTAGGTACCGTAGTATTTTTTACAGGGCCATTATTATTAATCATCCTTGTACTTAAATTCATCTTCACGCCTTTTGGTATGGGGCGAAGGATTGCCTTTGGAGGCTTTGGCCCCCGAGGTTTTGGCGGCCCTGGCATGGGAGGCCCAAGGTTTGCCTTTGCCGACAAAATCCGCAGTATGAGTGATGAAGATTATACCACTTTTAAATCGAAGATGGAAGGTGATTTTAAAGGTAAATGTGGACACAAAAACTAAATCAATTCATTAATTTAAAATTATAAAACAATGAAAAAACGTTCAAGGTTTTTAATCGGCTTTACAGCAGCCGCAGTAACATTTGCAAGTTTATTTGCCATAGCAGGTCCCCGCTATTTTGGTGGCCCACTTAGTTCACATCATGCCTTTCACGGCAAATGCCTGATGAATGAAAATGAACAAACGAAAAGCGAAAAAGCAAGTCAACCTGCTCAGGAAAAAAAGGTTGATTAGTGAATTACAGTTACGGTAATCATCCACAAGGGGCATTTTTTGAAATGCCCCTTTTATTTTGTTTAAACAATATACTTTTACAATATGCAAAACATCACTGCCAATAATATAATCTCTTTTCTTTCCCATCATGCGGTAGTTGATATTCACTATCACAATTGTTTTCAGATAGTAGTGAGCATCAATTCAGCTTTCAATTGCACGATTGATAAAAAAGAATACAAAAACATGCAGGGTTTTATCATCAATCAAAACATAAAACATTCATGCAGAGCACCCGATACAAGTGTGCTTGTTTATTTTATTGATGCCGAATCTTATCTTGGCTGGCAGTTAAAAGAAATGCTTTCAGAAAAACTCTTTCTTGATATTGAATCGTTATTGAAAAAGGATCAAATGGAGGAAGTAACAGTAAGATGCAATCAAACATCATCCGCAGCAGAGATGAAAGTAGTGGCAGATGATTTACTGGAAAAAATAATTCCTTCGCAGGCCGCACAAAAAAATATATTGATGGATGACCGCATAGTAAAAGTGATGGGATACATTGACAATAATTTAGATAAACCCATTTCTTTAAATGATATTTCCAAACTAATATTTCTTTCCCCCGAACGGGCAAGGCATTTATTTGTGCAACAAATGGGCACCCCTTTTTCACAATACCTGCTTTGGAAAAGAATAAAAAATATTATCATGTCCGTTTTAAAAAACAATACTTCCTTAACTGATGCCTGCATGAAATATGGTTTTACTGACCAGGCACATTTCAGCCGCATATTTAAAAGAATGTTTGGCACTTCTGCAAAACCACTTTTAAAGAATAGCCGCTACGTACAGTTTCTTTCACCCGAAGTATAGGTAGCTTTGCGCTCAAATAAAATAATAAACATGAGAGCAGTTCAAATAAATCAATATGGAGCAGCAGATTTGTTAGCGGTTGAGGAGATTGCCATTCCTTCTCTACAAAACAACGAAGTACTTGTAGCGGTGCAATACAGTGGCGTTAATCCGATAGATATTAAAATTCGTTCGGGTGCCATGCAGCATGCCCTGCCAAAGCAATTTCCGTTTACACCCGGGTGGGCATTATCGGGTATTGTTGAGCAGGTTGGTACATCGGTTACTAAATTTAAAAAAGATGATGCGGTTTACAGTATGCCCAATTTTAAGCAGGGTGGCAGCTATGCACAATATATTGCCATCAATGAAGATGAAGTAGCATTAAAGCCACAAACAATTTCTTTTGCGCAGGCAGCAGCTATACCCATGGTGGCTGGTGCGGCTTACACTTCTTTATTCAAATTAGGAAAAATAAAAGCCGGACAAAAAATACTTATTCATGGTGCCGCAGGTGCTGTAGGTTCTTTTGCTGTGCAAATGGCCAAGGCTACAGGAGCGTATGTTATTGGTACTGCTGCTGGTGATGGTATTACTTTGCTTCAATCATTGGGTGCAGATGAAATAATTGATTACACCACTACCGATTTTTCAACAGCAGTAAATGATGTTGATGTAGTGTTGGATTTAGTAGGTGGAGAAACGCAAATGAAATCATTTGGTATTATTAAAAAAAATGGCTTGCTGCTTTCTACAGTAATGCCTCCATCAAACGAAAAAGCAGCAGCGGCCGGCATTGACGCAGCATTTGTATTTACAACTCCTGACCAAAATATGTTGCAAGAAATTGCAGCCATGATTAATAGCGGCAAATTGAAAATAACTACACCGGCTGTTCTTCCCTTAGCAGAGGCAAAGAAAGCTCATGAAATGATCGAAAATAGAAAAGCAAAAGGTAAAATAGTTCTTGAGTTGAGTAAATAATTAATTAACATCAAAGAAAAATTGAAATGGTATTTAAGATTGACAACAGTACAAAAGTGGGCAATGACCAGATTAAAATTTTATACCCCGGCAAAGCAATGGGGTCAAATGATACGGGATTTGCAACCATAGGACGGATAGACCAGGCTTCGTTAAACCCGGGTACTTTCATTGCTATGCACCCGCATGTAAATGATGAAATCCTTTCTTACTTCAGAACTGGAAAAGTAAAACACACCGACTCAAAAGGTTTTTCAGAATACATTACGCCAGCTCGTCTGATGCTTATGAAAGCAGGTAATTCTTTTTTTCACGAAGAAAAAATATTGGATGACAGCGATGTGTTAGAAGGGCTGCAAATTTTTATTCGTCCAAAACAGAAAGATCTTATACCCGAAGTACAGTTTTATGATTTGCCATCTGTTTACAGCAAAAACACATGGCGGTTGCTTGCAGCGCCAACTAACGATTCACCTTTGCAACTAAGCAGTGAAACCTGGATATATGATATTCAAATAACAGCCGGAAAGCAAATTGAAATTCCTGCACTTCCAAAAAAAGAATTAACACTACTGGTCTATGTTTTTCAGGGAAAGGCAATGGTAAACAATTCCATTACACTCAATAAAGGAGAAAGCATTTTAATAAAAGAGGAACATAATATAATCATTCATTCAACTCAATCGGAAATGGTATTATTTGCAACCGATGAACAGTCTTCTTATTTTGACGGTGGCATGTATAGCGGTAATCAAAACAAAAATTAAATTATGTATATAGGAAAGGAAATGACTCTGCAACTGATTTGGTTGTTTGGTAAAAAAAACATTATCAAAACAGCTATTCTAAGTACGATAGTTGTTTTACTTTATAATTTTGCACACCTTAGCTTTTTGGCAATCCCCTTTTTGCCGGTTGCAACCATTGGTACTGCTGTAGCATTTTATGTAGGTTTTAAAAATAACCAGGCTTACGACCGGCTGTGGGAAGCCCGCAAACTCTGGGGTGGTATTACCAACACCAGCCGCACACTTGCAGCTTCTTTTATTTCGCTTATTCCAGATAAAGAACTGCAACACATTTTTTTGCACCGTCATTTAGCTTACATAAATATCCTTCGTTTGCAGTTACGCAAAACCATACCATGGGCTACGGGAAAGGAGGCTTTTCATAGGCAAGGTTATTCCGAAGCCGAAGAGCTGCAGGAATTTGACGGGGCAGTTGTAAAATTATTTGAACGCTTTGGCAAATCCGATATTTATGAACGGGTAAAGCAAAAAGGAAATATTGCAGCTTATACCCTGCAGACGCAGTTTAAAGAACTTACCGAACTTAAAAAAAACAAAACACTTGATGAGTATGAATATTCCGATTTAACCAAATTGCTCAGCGAGCTGTACAACCTGCAGGGTGGTTGCGAACGCATTAAAACAACACCGCTTTTCCGGCAGTACAGCCTTTTCAGCAGAATATTTGTAGAGCTTTTTATTTTCCTGCTGCCGTTTGCATTGCTAAACGAAATGAACAAAATGGGCGAAGCAGGTATATGGTTCACTATACCATGCAGCATTCTCATATCCTGGGTTTTTATGACCATGGAACAAGTTGGCGAATCAAGCGAAAATCCTTTTGACAATGGTTCTAACGATATTCCGATTTCTACTATTTGCAGAAATATTGAAATTGATGTGCTGGAAATGCTGGATGAAAAAAATCTTCCTGAAAAAATAAAGCCTTACAACAATACCTTGCTTTAATCTTTATAATATGGATATAAAAAATGTATTTCAAAACAATCAAAAATGGATTGCCGAAAAGCTGTCAGTAAATGAGAATTATTTTACAAACCTGTCTAAAGGACAAAGTCCAGAATGTTTATACATCGGCTGCAGCGATAGCCGGGTGACCGCCGAAGACCTAATGGGCGTGCAACCCGGTGAGGTTTTTATTCATCGCAATATTGCTAACCTCGTAATAAGCACCGATAATAACCTGAATGCCGTTGTGCAGTACGCCGTTGAGCATTTAAAGGTAAAACACATTATCGTTTGCGGACATTATGAATGTGGAGGTGTAAAAGCTGCAATGAATCCAAGTGATATGGGACAACTGAACAGTTGGTTGCAAACGCTGCGTGACGTTTACCGGTTGCATCAGGAAGAATTAGATGCAATTACTGATATCCAAAAAAAGTTTGACCGACTGGTGATGCTGAATGTGAGGGAGCAATGCATCAACATTATTAAAATCGATCATGTACAAAAAGCCTGGTACAAAAATCCGGATTTTCAGGTACATGGTTGGATTTTTGATGTACGAACTGGCAGACTGATAGACCTTAAACTGGATATGTTGGAGGAATTTAAAGCCATCCGCAACATCTATGATCTTAGACCGTAAATGATAAGAACGAAGGCACAACATCACATCCGCAATTTGGCTTGGGCAGAGCGAAAACTGTGTCTATTTTAGCAATGCCCGAACGCACTATCAGAATCAAGTGGTACAAAGTCGAAATCGCTAATAGCCAACGCCGTAAGGCAAGCACATTTGCAGGCACACAAAGCCAACAGCACAGAAGCCAACCTGCCAAAGAGCTTGCTTTTTTCCCGGCTTGGGCAACAGTCTTCAGTTTTACACAGTAGAAATGCAAGATTCTTATAACTGACAGACGGAAGGGCGAACGTACAACAATGATATTTTAGAATTAAATACCTGCACTTTCCAGCACAGTGCTTCATTTCGGATGGTTATTCCGCTGCAAAGACGTGGCGTCCAATATGGCATTCGATTTGTTTCTTTTATAATTCAACAAAATCACAAATTATGAAAAAAGGATTATTATTTTTTGCTGTCGCTGTCTGCTTCGCTTTGCCTTCTGAGTTGCTACATGCACAGGACACTATCACCGCAGGGCAGGATATAAAAAATGCTGCCAAAAAAACAGGTAAGGCCATTGGAAAAGGTGCTCAGGCAGTAGGTAATAAAACTGCTGAACTGGCGTCAAAAGGAAAGGCGGTTGTTGTGGATAAAGTGCACGAAGGTAAACAGGGCCCGGATGGCCAGGTTATTTATATCAACAATAAATCAAAGTTTTACTGGATCGACAAAAAAGGGCATCACCGTTACATTGCAGAAAGCAAATTGAAAAATAAAAGCGGGTAGCCGGCTGGTTCCAGGTACAGGCATACGCATTAAAAGAGTAAACCCTGCTCATAAAAATCCCCCGGTACACACGGGGGTTTTTAATTTAGTTGATGCTGGGGGATGCAAAATTGCAAAATGTTGTTTTGCTTTATTTTTTTCTAAGCAATGCCACCAGGAGCAGTATAAATACGGCCCCTCCTATCACCCATACTACGGGGTTCATGTACCACTGCGATGATTCCTTACCGACATTAATGTCTACGTCCAGTTTCTTATCCTGAGCTTTCGTTATGAAGAAAATGCAGGTAAGCATTACTGTGAGTAGGTAAAATTTGGAGTTGATAACGATCAGTTTCATATTGTGTTGTTTAGATGAAATTTTTCTATAGCATTACAGCGAGTGTTATGTGTAGTGCCATACTGCCGGTTTATAAACTCCTTCGCCCTGAAATAATTTGGATTAAAAATAAGATGACACCAATAACCAATACGGCATGAATGATACCTCCTGCGTGAAAGCCAAGGAATCCAATAGCCCATACGATTATTAAAATAACTGCGATAATGTACAATAGATTACCCATGATAAGAGAGTTTAAAAGTGATTAAAATTGAATGTTGTTTATTACTTAGTTGTAATATTTTCAAATGATATGCCAATAAAACACCCCTCCCAAATTAACTTTAATGTCGTTTAAATAGCTGGATGATACCTTAAAATCAAAGCTGTGCCAGGTATAAAGGAATGCAGTGAGTAAATAATTCTACAATAGGGATATTCTACGATCAACATGTGGAATAACAAAAAAAGGTGAATTATGCATCTCTAACATGCATCTGTTAAAAATCGCAAAAGAAAATTCTACCGGAAATTTTTTATTCTTTCCGTACGGCAAACCGGAATTACGTCCATTTTTATCACCTTAACAACACTTTATTTTTTTGGAGCAATATTGCCATTATAACTTATTGCCGATCGGTTGGTCATGGTGGTATCAAGGTGGACACTTCCATTACGGTAAAGCACAAAATTCATGGTCTGCACTTCCTTGTAGTCCTTTGGCGTAAATGTAATTTTCCACCCGCCTTCCTTTACCTGTCGTTTATCCGTAGTAAAATTAAATGATTTAAAGTCAAGCGGCCCCCTGCCGGAAAGCACATCCGCACCGCCATAAGCCCTTCCGAAATAAGGTAAATACACAGTTAGTTTATTTTCCTGGTACAAAAAAGAGAAGCCACCGTTTAGCTGCCTTATTCTGCTAACTTGCGGCATCACCTGGTTGGGGGTAAACATCCATCGGCTGCTATCTACCGCTTGTATGATATCATCTTCTGTTGCCGGAGCTGTAATATGGCCGGCAGGATGGCAGGCGGTCAAAAGAATTGTAATGACGAGTGTACCCAGTATTGAATATCCGTAACGTTGCAGGAATATGATCCTTTTCATACAAGTAAGTTTTAATTATTGTTTAATACAATAAATGTGCAGGGGATAAAATAATAGCAAACTGCCGCTTATTTTGAAACTTACGAGTCACCGCTCCTAAAAATTATACCACTATTAGTCGCTCGTGTTGAAGATTTTTTCCAGATCAAATTTATCAAATCCAAAAATAACCTTCTGGAAATTTCCACTGCCGGTCACATTGCTGTGATGGCCGTTTACCATCACCCATACCAATAATATATTTGAGGACGGGCATGTGACCAAAAAGCAAAAGCAAGGGAACTGTCTTTTCACCTGTCTATTTACCTGCTCTTCCCCGGCGGATAAAAACAAACGGTTACCCAAACCAATCAAGTAAAGACGTGGAGCCTATGGGCGGTTAAGAAAATAGTGACGAACCGTAGTGACTAAGGGCTGAGCATCCTTTGAAGGGTGGGAAATTCCTGAATTCACATTAACAAAAAAGAACCTTTTGAGGTCCTTCTTTAGTTGTATCGTTGAGGTGAGAGACAGATGATGGAGTAAAGTTTTGAGACCTACCTGCTTACTTCAGATTATGATATACTTTTTGCACATCTTCATCCTCTTCTAATTTGTCTACCAGCTTAAATACATCCTGTGCAGCTTCTTCGCTGAGCTCTACCGGGTTTTGGGGTATACGTGTCAGTTCGGCGGTGAGTACTTCTATCTTTTTTTCTTCCAGGGCTTTGGCCATGTGGCCAAACTCATTGTAAGCTGTCCGGATGATGATATGGCCTTCGCTGTCTTCGCCAATTTCTTCCAGCCCGTAGTCTATCAGTTCCAGTTCCAGGTCTTCAATATTGAGGCCTGTGTTTTTTATCTTAAATTCTCCCATCCGGGTAAAGGTAAAAGCCACACTGCCACTGGTGCCGAGGCTGCCGCCACTTTTAGTAAAGTGCATGCGTACATTGGCAACGGTACGGGTGGGATTGTCGGTGGCTGTTTCTACCAGGATAGCGATGCCATGGGGGGCATAGCCTTCATACAAAATTTCATCGTAGTTCACCATCTCCTTGCCCATGGCCCGTTTAATGGCGGCTTCCACCCGGTCTTTTGGCATACCTACACTACGGGCATTTTGATAGCAACGCCGCAGGGCTGCGTTACCATTGGGGTCAGAACCGCCGGCCTTTACAGCAATAGCAATCTCTTTTCCTATACGGGTAAAGTTCTTGGCCATCTTGTCCCACCGGGCAAACATGGAACTTTTTCTTACTTCAAATATTCTTCCCATGATTAGATCGTTTAAATCGTTATTGACCGTTTAAGTCGTTTAAAAGGTTCAGGAGGTTTCAAAAGTTTATGTAAACTTTAAACGTGTTAAACGTATTAAACGTTTTCAACGCTGTTTTTCTCCCGGGATGCAAATGTAAGAAAAATGAATTTTTATTGCGTGGCTGTTTATTCAGTAATTTTAATCATCATGTTACAGGCTTTATTGGAAGTGAAGAATTTATCAGTTGATTTTACCCGGGACGGGGTTATTACTCCTGCAGTGAGGTCTATTTCTTTTAGCGTGATGCCAGGGGAAATGCTGGCTGTTGTCGGGGAGAGTGGCAGTGGCAAATCGGTTACTTCGCTGGCACTCATGCGGCTGCTGCCGGTGGAGGCGAACGTGACGGGGCAACTCCTTTTTGCAAAAAATAGCCAGTCGCCCACCAACCTGCTTACCATTGGGGAGAAGGAAATGCGGAATACCAGGGGGAAGGACATCGCCATGATCTTCCAGGAACCGATGACATCGTTGAACCCCGTGTTCACCTGCGGTGACCAGGTGATGGAAGCGATCCGGCTGCACCAAAAGGTATCCGGTACCGATGCAAGGAAAAAGACCATTGCGTTGTTTGAAAAAGTAAAACTGCCTCAGCCCGACCAACTCATACACCGCTACCCTCACCAGTTGAGTGGTGGCCAAAAGCAACGGGTGATGATTGCCATGGCCATGAGTTGCAACCCGGCGTTGTTAATTGCTGATGAGCCTACAACTGCACTGGATGTAACGGTTCAGAAAACCATTTTGGAGTTAATCAGAGAACTTCAACGGCAGAACGGCATGAGTGTAATACTGATTACACATGACCTCGGGCTGGTGGAAGATATTGCTGATAAAATAGCAGTGATGTATAAAGGAGAGATTATTGAACAGGGCGATACAAAAGCAGTGCTGGAAAATCCGCAACAGGATTATACCCGGGCATTAATGGCCTGCAGGCCGGTGTTGCACAGGCGGGGGGAGCGTTTGCCGGTTGTTGAAGGGTTTAAGGTTGAAAGTTTAAAGTTGAAGGTTGAAGGCATGCAACAATCAGTTGATAAGAAAGTGATCAGTGATGGGTTATCAATTGTTGAAGGGTTAAAGGTTGAAAGTTTAAAGTTGAAGGTTGAAGGCAGCCAACCATCAACGATCCACCATCCACCATCAACATTGCTTTCAGTAGAGGATTTGAAAGTGCATTATCCTGGTAAGAAAATATTGTTTGGAAAAACGCCGGAACCTTTTAAGGCAGTAGATGGGGTAAGCTTTACCGTTAGTAAAGGCGAAACGCTTGGGTTGGTTGGAGAGAGTGGTTGCGGTAAAACAACTTTGGGACGGACTATCTTACAACTGATTCCGGCCACTTCTGGTAAAATTGTTTTGAATGGAACGAATTTATTGGGCTTGTCTAAAAAAGCAATGCTGCCCCTTCGGAAAAACCTGCAGATTGTTTTCCAGGACCCATACGGTTCGCTCAATCCGAGGCTTACGATCGGCAGTGCAATGCTGGAACCCATGAAAGTACATGGTATACTGGAGAGTGCCGGTCAGCGAAAAGATAAAGTGATGGAACTGCTGGAGAAAGTGAATCTGCAACCAGATCATTTTAACCGTTATCCTCACCAGTTCAGTGGCGGGCAGCGGCAACGTATTTGTATTGCGAGGGCACTGGCACTCAATCCGTCATTCCTGATTTTTGATGAGAGTGTAAGTGCGCTGGATGTGAGTATTCAGGCGCAGGTACTTAATTTGCTGAACGATCTGAAAAACGAGTTTGGATTTACTTCGATTTTTATTTCCCATGATCTTTCTGTAGTTCGGTATATCAGTGACAGGATTATGGTGATGTACCGGGGGAAGATTGTGGAGGAAGGGGTTTCTGATGAAGTGTATTTCCACCCAAAAAATTTGTACACGCAAACGTTGATTGAAGCGATTCCCGGGAAGGGTTTGGCCGCAAGAAACTGATGTGGATTTTCTCACCATGGAGTAAAGAAAGCAAAGAAGTGGGAAAATGTTGCGTTTCATTATACATTGTGTCTTTGCTGGCAAAAAAATCTACTCATCCCCTGCCAGCCGGTAATTATACCTGTCTCCGTCAAAAAAATTTTTAGCGCTATTGTGAAAGTTGAAGAGCAGTCTTTTTAATTGCTCCTGCAGTTGCGCTGCTTCCGGTTTATTTTCTTTTAGTTTTTTATCGGTCATGGTGGCAAGGGCATCGTTGCTGCTTACCTCATCCGGTTTTTCAGGTTGCAATCCGCTAATACCGATCTTCCAGTCATCGTCTTTTTTTATTTTGTATTTAAAAAAATACACCATGCCTTTTTTGTCATAATATGCGGCCGGCTGTTTGGCAATAAAAGCAACTGAATCTATCTTATCATAACTTTTGTCTTCTACCAAATAACTTTTTGCCAGCAGCAACTGGGTTTTGTACTGGGCAGGGAATTTATCAGGGCGCCTGATTTCCTGAAGCGCTGCATACAGTTTTCCCCTATACTGATCCGTGGCTGCGATGGCTGTTAGGATGCTATCTGCTACGGGCTTATTATTGCGCAATAAAATGATGGTGGTGCTCAGTCGTACAGCTTCATCTTTCGACCACAACAGTTTATCAAAAAATTTAGGCACATTCGGATTTTGTTCAAAATAAGGCATTAGCAAAATCGCATACTCATGCAGTGCGTCTGTGTGCTGGTTGTTATTGTGCCGGATGCCAAACTCATCCGTATCTTCTTTCCTGTTTTCTGCCTCCATTTTCTTTTCATCCCTGCCAAGTTGTTTTTTTAGCGCTATCCGTGCATCAAAATAAATTTTATTAAACCAGCTTTCATATTGCGGGGCTTTGATGAGTCCGCTGTCAACCAGTTTTACCAGCAATGAGATAATCGGTTCTTTGTAGTCTTCTAATGTGGTGAGTTGCAACAGGTCTGGGAAAAGGGTGGCCGCCAATTGTAAAGAATCCCCGAGGTTACTGAACAGGGAAGTATAGGAATATTCGTTGTCAAATACCGGTGGATTCTGTAAAACCAATTCTTTAAAAGCGCTGATTGCAGCACTTGTTTTGTGCCTTGCCAGTGCTTCCAATATTTCATTTTGAAAGAGACTGGTATCAGCGGTTTGTTTGTATAGTTGCTGCAGGATAGATACTGCTGAAGGATGTAAAGTGTCTTTGATATACCCGAGTTCGGCAATCAGTTTGGTTTTGGTGTCAAAATAATTTTTATCAGCGAAAGATAATTTTTTTAATGCCTCCATTATTTTCGGGATGCCTGCTTCGCCATAGTGCACATTGCTGATGGCCCGCTGTGCCCTGGCTTTTGTGGTACTGTCGGCACTAAACAAATGGCTGAAGAAAGTATCAAGACAGTTAACAAAAATATTTCTCCCCGGTTGTTTTTCTCCGGGCGTGAAGCCGTTGACAAAATCATGTGTAAAGCTACCCGGCTGTTGGAGGGTATCGCCCAGCGTTGCTACGCTAAACATATAGTTATCTTTCAGCAGTAATAACCGGTTAATGGTTCTGGAGGAACCGGTATCCCGGAGTGTAAAATGGTATCCTTTTGCGCCATTTGGTTTTTCAATATAGCTATTACTATACAAAACCAAATCCTGCTCATCGTAATAATCTGCTATTGCTTTTTTCCAGAAGTTGGATAAATCCTGGACATAATAGTGAAGTGGGTATTTCTGCACTCCCACGCTAATCATTTCGCCGGTGGAGTCGCTCGAGAAAATGGCATTTCTTTTTTTAGGCCAGTAACTGCTGTAGCTGCTGCTGCCGGCAATATCCTCCGCTACCTTTTCAAGCGTAGACCGGTAGCTGTTATCCAGCACAGGTGCTACCGGCGTATTACTGGAAAAATGCAGGAAGCTGTCTGTATATAAAACATTTTTATTGTACTGGTATGGTGTAAAATCAAAAGAGCTAAAAAAATCTCCTGCATCCGGCTGGTCGTGCTTACTGCTTACAGCCAGCACAAAATAATGCGGCCCCTGGATGATATAACGGGCAGTAACAATACTGCTGTCTTTCATTTTATCCTTTACGTCGAGGCAGGGGTATCCTTTAAACGAGCCCAGCTTTCTTTGTAACTGCCGTTCAAAATAATCTGGGGAATGGAAAGATTCTTCTATCAGCTTCAGGTCGAACGTGTCTTCGTCTAAAAATTTAAAATTATACACACTCTTCTTAAAAATGCTGTACGCTTCAGCGGTAGTCTTATTCACCGCTTCATATTCCCACCGGTTGATATGATCGCTGCCGTTGCTGTTTAAATATTCAGCGGGTGCATGCGGAAGCTTCACAGAAAAGCCACCCTGCTTTGGTGTAAACAGCAGGCTGTTGTTTCCGGTTTCCCTTAATGTAATGGAAGAAAAAAAGCGGGCAGCTTCCGGGCCGGCGACATAATTTTCTTTGCCGCTCATTTTAAATATCAATACTTCAAATGGCGTAATGAAAATATGATAGCGTTGCAGGTCGCCCCGTCGTGTTTTGTTGGTAATGTCGTAACCGCTGTAACCATTTTTTTGAATCAATGTTTTCTTCAACATTTTGCCGGGTATATTTTCATACAACAGGCTGTCAATTTTTTTTCTGACTGCGTTTTCATTTTGCCGGAGAAAAGCAGCATGTGTCCTTACCCTGGCTACCTGGTAATAACTGCCGTTGCTCATGTCTGCAAATTGTTTCCTGTCAAGCCTGTTATATTCTTCGTTGATTTTAAACAAGGGGCCGGGCATATCCACTTTAAACATACCATCTTCAGATTGAACGTTGCTGAAAGTAACGGGTACTTTTAGTTTGTTCACTGCTTCTTTTTGGGTCGCATCCCGGCCGGCCATTTTGATGGGGCGTAAATGGTAACCTGCTTTCCGCAACAATTCAATTACTCCCCTTGGACCGGGTAAATGTGCGGCACCTACACCAACAAAGAGTGCGCTTTTTTTCATAATGGAATCCATGGAGGCGGCCTGTAATTCATTGCGCCGGTATAAAAACTTTTCCCTGAAGGCTGCGGACTGGTCCACTAAAATATCCAATGAATCCATCAGGTCGAGGTCGCCTCTTTTGTATGCATCCTGAATTTTTTCACCAATGGCCCTCATTGATTCACCATCCGTATCAAAGTTTTTTTTCTTTTTTTCAGTGGCCATATCTGCGTAAGCCTGCAGCACCAGCTTTTCTGTTTCATAATAATCTTCCACGCCGGTAGCCCGCTTGCCTAGTTTTCTCCCGGTCTGAAAAATGTAGAGATCAAGAAAAGTATCTTCTTCAAAATCTTCTTTTGCTTTAAAGGTGCGGTACAACAAACTGTTTACCACTGTAGGCTCAGTGCTAAGTGCCAGTTTCAATTCGTCCTCATATTTATTTATCCGGAAAGAATTTTCATTAAGATAGTCGTTGCCCGATGCCCTTGCGTAGTTGCCATAATTTTGTTTCAACTCATCCAGTTGCACCATCTGTGCCTGCCACAGATCGGGATTCAATTCCAGTGCCACTGCATCCACATTTTTTATGGCGTAATAAAACGAATCGCTTAAATGAAAAGCCATTTTGCTGCTTACATGCATGGTGCCAAACAGGTAGGATGGTTTCTTCAGGCCATTGCCGGTAATTTCCCAGAAAAGGCTGGGGTACATTTTATCCGTGTTCTTTTGTGCAAAAGTTGAAAGCAGTAAAAGCAGTAATGAAAAGATAAATAAAAACTTCTTAAACATGGAGTACCAGTTGAGTTGCTGATGACGGATAAAGATGCGCAGAATGGCAGAAACCACAAAATAATGTGCAAGGATTCAACAAATTTTTAACGGCTTACGGTTTATTTGGCAGCCCGTAAATAAGTCCTGTGTTGAAAATCCCTTTTATTAACGTACATTTGCACTCTTTTAAATCATGCCGTAACATGATAAGTGCCTGCCAAGGGTGGGCTACGTATCTCTGTAACAAGACAGTAAAGGCATGTGATCATCATTAAAATTTTTTGATACACATGAAATTAAGCCAGTTTCGATTCGACCTTCCCCTTAATCTGATTGCCCAAAACCCAACCAAGAAAAGAGAAGACAGCCGCATGATGGTGGTTCATCGCAAGACCGGCAAAATTGAGGACAAGCACTTCCGTGACATTATTGATTATTTTGATGACAAGGATGTAATGGTGGTGAACAATACCAAGGTTTTTCCTGCACGCATGTATGGCCGCAAAGAAAAAACAGGTGCCAAGATTGAAGTGTTTTTACTGCGGGAGCTCAATAAGCCAAACCGCCTGTGGGACGTTATTGTAGACCCTGCCCGTAAAATCCGGGTGGGCAATAAATTATATTTTGGCGAAAATGATGAACTGGTGGCAGAAGTAATTGACAATACCACCAGCCGTGGCCGAACCATCCGTTTTTTATGGGATGGCACTGAGGAAGAGTTTAGAGTGATGCTTGATTTTATGGGGGAAACACCGCTACCTAAATATATTAAACGCAAGCCGGATGAAGAAGATAAAGAGCGTTATCAGACGGTATATGCAAAACATGAAGGCGCAGTTGCTGCCCCTACTGCAGGCTTACATTTCAGTAAAGAACTGATTAAGCGCCTTGAAATTAAAGGTATCCGTTTTGCCGAAACAACCCTGCATACCGGCTTAGGCACTTTTCGGCCCATTGAAGTAGAAGACCTCAGCAAACATAAAATGGATGCTGAATATTATGCGATAGATGAAGTGGCCTGCGCAATCGTAAACAAGGCAAAAACTGACGGCAGAAGGATCTGTTCCGTTGGTACCACTACCATGCGTTCGATGGAATCTTCATTCACTGCACAAAAATTATTAAAGCCGTCGGAAGGCTGGACGAATATGTTTATTCACCCGCCCTATAATTTTTCTATTGCTGATGCATTGGTTACTAATTTCCATTTGCCCAAAACAAGCCTGTTGATCATGACCTGTGCGTTTGGTGGTTACGATTTAATAATGGAAGCCTACAAAAAAGCCATTAAAGACAAGTACCGCTTTTTCAGTTATGGTGATGCGTTGCTGGTGGTGTAGAACAGGGTTGAAATCATTTAAGGTTTAAAACGTTTAAAGTTATATTTAATACAGGCTCCCCTTTTTAAGGGGAGTTTTTTTTGGAGGAATCGTTGCCTATCTGCACGCAATTCAATCTGTTTTTTGGGTACAGGAAACCTTGGTTGGGGATAGCTTTAGCGGGCTGCCTTAAACCTTAGTAGAGAAATGCTGTGTTGTGTTCGCTTTGATAACCAATCCGTTAGGGATAAAAAAAAGGGCTGAGATAGAAATCTCTGCCCGTTTTAAATCCAATATCCTATGAAAAACCACTAAGTAAACGTACGAATGAAAGGGTTATTGCATAGAAATTATACTTTTTTAAAAAAATATTTTTGAAAAGTTTCCTGTTCCTTTGCTCCCATTGATGCAACCCGTAAATTATAAGAAATACAACCCGGTTATCACCCTCAGTACCAGGGGCAAAATACTGGTAGGTATTGTGCGGTTGTATTATCATATCCGGCGGCGCCTGGGAAAAGATAAGTGGCAGTCCGTGGTTCCCAACCATCACGAGGATCCCCTGAAAATGACTTTTGAAGAAAAAAGGTATCTCGGGCATAAATATTATTACCAGGCCATGATTCGGCCGGAGGAACATTCGGGTCTTGATGACTATTTCCGTAGCCAAACGCTGCAGCTTACTATTCCCGGCGGCTTTATCCCTCAAAATAAAATTACCCTTAGCGCCGGGGGCGACCTCATTCCTTACAACTGCATCCAGCCCGGTGTATGTGCCGGCATTTGGAAGCATACCGGTGATTTTTTTTTTAATGCAGACATTGTTTTTGCCAATTTAGAAACACCTGCTGATTACAGCAAACCTGTTTCGGCCGCGCCAGAAGTAATGCTGCACGACATGTATTTTAATGCCGATGCGGCCACCATGAAAATATTCAATGGCAACGGCCACTATAAAGGTTACGATGTCCTGAGTTTGGCCAACAATCATTCGCTGGACCTGGGATCTGGCGGATTGATGAACACCATAAAAATGCTGCAGCAAAAAAATATTGCTTACTGTGGCGCTGCATTCAGTAAGGAAGAGCAACATCATTTCCCCATCATTGAACGCAATGGGATCAAAACAGCTTTTCTTGCTGCCACGTTCTCTTTTAATAAAGAAGTATTATCGGCCGATAAAAAATGGCTTTGCAATCAGATCGAACTGAACCAACCAGAACCCGATATTAGCCTGTTGGTCGATCAGGCTATGCTTGCCCGTAAACGGGGAGCTGATATCATCGTTGCTGCGTTGCATGCCGGCTGTGCTTACCAGGCATATCCCGGGCTGCATATCGTAACCAACATCCATCATATTTGTGATGCAGCAGGCATAGACATTGTAATTGCCGGGCACCCCCACAATGCACAGCCGATGGAAATCTATCATTCTGCTGTAAGTGGTAAACAACATTTTATTGCTTATTCGCTCAATGATTTAATTGCGTATGATATTTTCAAATGGTGCCACCTTCCTATGCTGCTTAAAATAGAAATCAGCAAAGGCACACTCAATGGAAAACCTGCTACCTGCATTACGGGCCTTCAGGTAAAAGCCGCTTATATGCATGCCATGATTAAAAAAGGAACTGTTACTTCACTGGAGTTACTGGATTATAAACAGGTAAGAGCAAACCCCTCGATCTATTTTACCAATAAAAAGGACCTGCAGAAATTTGAGGAGACAAGTGATTTTTTTGAACGCTTTGTATTGCTTCCACACCAGCAGCATGTGTTGGTATAAGTAAAGGGGCTATTTTATCAATAATGGTTTTAATAACAGCAGTGAAAAAATAATAAAGATAATTCCAAGCACCCTATCCAGCCGTTGTAAAAATTTATTACTGATGTATTTCTTCAGCGAGGAGGCCGCAAATGAGATCAGCATTTCCATACCAAAAATTCCCAGTAAAGCACCGGTGTAATAAAGCCAGGTTTCGCCCGCGGAAAAGTGCAATACATTGTTGAGTGTGGCTGCTACCGCCAGCCAGCTTAAATAATTGGCCGGGTTAATAACATTGAGCATAAATCCTTTGGAACCAAGTATAAAAGGATTTTTATTGTCTGCTTTGGGAAATAGTATTTTTTTATGGCTCCGCAAATTGCTGATACCCAGTATCAATAAAAAAATGGCGCCACCAATGCGAACAATCATTTCCGTAGTACCACCGCTGGGAAATATACTGGCGCTGAAATGCCCCAGCACAATCAATAGTATATCAGCAATAATTACACCCATAGCTACAAAAGCACCACTTTTAAATCCATTGATGATGCTGTTTTGCAGCAGGCAAAAAAATACAGTCCCGAGCATACTGCTTAGTATTAATCCCGTAAGTAACCCATAAAATAACGCATAAGCCATAATAAAATATATGCGTAAAACTAATGATAACGTCAAAACTGTTGTGATTTAATTACAGCCTTGTATTTTTGTAAAAATTGAATAATATGATTTCTTCTTTGCGGGAGACGTTGCTTTTCTTCATATCAACACCACTCTATGTTTTTTTTATAGGACTGGAGCTGTTGGTATCATCTATCCATCAGCATCACCGGTATACAAAAAAAGGGGCCTGGCAGAATTGTTATATTATGCTGGTCAACCTGGTTATCGACCTGGGGATGAGAGTGGTAGCATTGTTGTGCCTGGCGGTCATTTTCAATCATCCTATTTTTCAACTGCAAAATGCAGTTGCATACTGGATAATATTATTCTTACTGCAGGATCTTGCATTTTACACCATGCACACGGTTGACCATAAAGTGAGGTTATTTTGGGCAGTGCATGTCACACACCACTCATCCGAAGAGTTTAATCTCGGTGTTGGTTTCCGTTCTTCGGTTTTTGAACCGGTTTACCGTTTTGTATATTTTATTCCGCTTGTATTGCTGGGCTTTGCACCGCTGGATATTTTCTTTGTTTTTTCTGTCACACAATTGTATGGCATTTTTCTTCATACGCAATATATCAACCGGCTTGGTTTTTTAGAATGGTTCATGGCCACCCCTTCCCACCACCGGGTGCATCATGGAAAGAATGAAAATTATATTGACCGCAATATGGGGATGTTCCTCATCATTTGGGACAGGCTTTTTGGTACTTTTACCCCAGAAAATGAGCCGGTAGTGTATGGAATCACCAAGCCTCCCAAAAGTGACCGCCCCGATGAAGTGATCCTGCATGAATTCCGCAATATGCTGCACGATGTAAAAAAGGCGCCTGGTATGCGTTCTAAACTGATGTATATTTTTGGCCCGCCGGGCTGGCATCATGAGCAAAAATCGTGAATGGTTAATTGTCAATGGTGAATGGTCAATAATTCACTAAGCAAAATTTTTTAGCCAAAATAAAAATACGTTAGCTTATGCAGGCTAACGTGTTTTTTGTAAATTGGATCGGTTAATACTATTCCAGCCCAAACAATCCTTTGTTCAGCAGTTGTAATGTTTGTTCCTTAAATGTTCTTGGAATTAGGATGGAAATATTGTGATGGCTTCCACCGTAACTCACCATCCTTACCGGGATACCGGTTAATGCAGTAAATAGTTTTTGCATTACATCCTTTGTTTCTGTGATTTCATTGCCCACAATGGACACAATGGTTTGGTTGGCATCAATCTCTACAGTGCCGAAAGGTTCCAGTTCCCTGATGATCTCTGCAAGGCTCAAATCATTATCAATGGTAAGGGAAACGGCCACTTCAGAGGTTGTGACCATATCGATGGACGTGCGGTATTTTTCAAATACTTCAAATATTTTTCTGAGAAAACCATAGGCGAGCAACATGCGGCTGCTTTTTATTTTGATGGCGGTGATGCCATCTTTTGCTGCTACGGCTTTTACACCCACACTACCAGCCTGCGCCATAATGGTGGTGCCTTTGGCAGAGGGCTGCATGGTATTGAGCAGTTTTACGGGTACGTTGTAAAACTGCGCCGGCCAGATACTTGCCGGGTGCAGGATCTTGGCCCCGAAATACGCCAGCTCCGCCGCTTCTTCAAAACTCAATTGCTCAATCGCCATTGTTTTTTTCACTACACGGGGGTCGTTGTTGTGCATACCGTCTATATCAGTCCATATTTCACAAACAGATGCATTACATGCGGCTGCAATCAGGGAGGCACTGTAATCGCTGCCACCCCTTTTTAAATTGTCCACTTCGCCTTTGGCGTTGCGGCTGATGTATCCCTGTGTGATGAATATTTTTTTATCCTTATTGCGTTGCAAAATTTGCGACAGTTTCACTTTGATACTTCCAATCTGCGGCTCATCATAATTGTCGATGGTCATAAAATCCAGGGCAGGTATCAGCAAATGATTGATGCCCTGGTCGTTTAAATAAACAGAAAACAATTTTGTACTCAGCAATTCGCCCTGAGCCAGGATATCTTTATTGAGCGCTTCACTAAAAGAGATCTTTAAGATGATATTCAAAAATTCGAAGTGCTCCTGTACAATTGCGAGTGCTTTTTCCAGGGCAGCGGGCGTTGTTACCAGTTGCCTGCAGAAATTCTTATAATGCTCTTCCAGAGCGGCAATTTGTTGCTTTGCTCCGTTGCGGTCGCCCTGTGCAAGTGAGTTACTGATCTCCACAAGGGCATTGGTAGTTCCGCTCAATGCAGACAATACAACGATTTTTTCTTCATTGTCACTTGTAATCAGTTTTGCAACATTATGCATTCTTTCCGGCTTACCCACACTGGTGCCTCCAAACTTCATTACTTTCATCGACGAGCTATTTTAAATGAAGTGCAAAAGTATCAGATAGTAACTATGTTTCAAAAAGGAAGATTTTTGGAGAAGAGAAATTAATTAGCTATTTGTTTAAGGAAAACGGGATTGACAGGATCGGTGATATTGTACAAAACAATTCCTGAAGACACAAAGCATATTAAAAGGTTCTGATATGGAATTGCATCCCTGTAGTTACTTCCATCAATAATTGATTTTCTTTCGACCGGGTTAAAAGGATCGGTAATATTATAAATTTTTAAGCCTGCATCATTATTACAAACATACAGTGTGGTGTCGTGTATTGCCAATCCTTCCGGGCTTTCTATTTCAATTACCTTTCTTAAAACCGGCTGAAACAGGTTGCTTACATTATTTATGTAAAGGCCACTAACTGCAGGCCCACAAAGGGTATTGCCTTTGAGTGTTACAAAGGCAACAGAATCGTTTGCCACTACCGGGTCGCAGCTTCTTACGTGCAGGGCAGTTCCCATTCTTGTTGGCAGCGATGGTGTATCGATTGAATAAATATACATTCCGTTTGCACCACCGATAAACAGGCGGTTTTTAAAAGGGTATATTGTTTCAATTGTGTTACCAATGTATTCCACACTTGTTTTTACCGGTGTTAATGGATTAGAAATATCAAAAGTAAAGAGGCTGGAATTATCGACGGAATAAAGATAGTTGCCTGCAATTGTAAATTTTGCAAGTGAACCTCCCTTGCCGGTAGTTGTTGCTGCCGTTTCATTTTGTGCATCTTTGGTACAGGATACTATTAAACCCGTCAGCGCAAAAAATGCTATTCTTTTAATAACTAAAATCATGATGTTTAAATTTAAATGATATTAATTCTTATAGCAGGAAGATGGAATTGAATCTTTTACCCAACTAACTACCAGGCTATCATAGCTGGGGCATTGGTAATACCCACTTTCAGCCGGTTCTGAATTTGGATAATACATCCTGCCGGAAGGGAAAGCGTTTTTTGTTCTGGCAACTTCCTTGATATTCTGTAAATCGCTTATGTTTATTATCACCAGGTCGTCGTAATTATTACTGTATAAAATAGCTCCTTGTATTGAAATTTGAGAGCAGCCGTTAATAGAAACAAAGCCTATCCTTGCAGCATTTGAAGGCACGGTATTATCAATGATATGTATTCCTCTACCCGTTTCTACCTGGTACAAATAATTACCTTTTACATAAATATTGCCAGCGTTGGTAACGCTTGCCGGCGTGGGTGAATAGGTAATTTTTTTCAGGGTGCTGTCACTGCCGTATACCGGCTTGCTGCCCCATACAGTTGGTGGAGGATAATTATAATTTCTTTTTCCAAAGCAGCCGGCAAAAATTGTAATAAGGGAGAAGTAAACAAGATAGCGCATAGCATTTTTTTTATAAGATACAAAAAACAATCACACCGTTGTCTCTAAGCGAATGGAAGGTCAAACTTTTTTCCTAACAGGTTAAGGTCATTTAAAACAGCTTCATGCAACTCAATACCATTTTCCATCCGTTCTTTTTCCATTGCCCTTTCCGGTTCGCCGGGGATAACAACTTTAGGATTGCCCGGCGTGGTTTCGGCTGAACCAAAACGCTGTATCCATTTATCCATATTCATTTTAAAGTCTTCCGCAGGCCGGAATGCATCAATCCGCATTGCACCAAAAAAATGACCGATCCCTTCTCCCGGCATATTCTCCGGCATGGGCACATAGGCCGGAAAGGGAGGTACCCAGGGCCCGTAGTTGGCGCCACTTAATACACCAGAAAAAATATCAACGATGGAGCCCAGCATATAACCTTTGTGGCTGCCATGTTCTTTATCGCCACCAAGCGGCAGCAACGCTCCGCCTTTTTTTAACTCATTTGCATCATTTGATGGCAGTCCATCTTTTGTTTGCACCCACCCATCGGGGGAGCCTTCATTTTTTCGCTGCAGTATTTCTAATTTTCCATTGGCTGCGGTGGTGGTAGCAAAGTCGGCAACGAATGGTTCTTCTTTGCCTGCTGGTATGGCTACTGCGATGGGGTTGGTACCCAATAATCTTTCTACCGAAAAAGTTGGTGCTACCAGTGCCGATGCATTCGTCATTGCAATGCCAATCATATCATGCCCGAGCGCCATCATAGCGTGATGGCCCGCAATGCCAAAGTGATTGCTGTTTTTTACACTTACCCAGCCGGTGCCAACATTTTTTGCTTTGTCAATGGCCACCTGCATGGCTGCCGGTGCCGATACCAATCCCAAACCTTTATCAGCATCCATCACGGCTGTAGACGGGGTTTCATGCACAATGCGGATGTCGGGGTTGGCATTTATCCTTCCAGCTTCCCACAACCTTATATAGCCTGAAAGCCTTGCAATGCCGTGGCTGTCTACACCCCTTAAATCTGCAGAAAGCAGGGCTTTGGTAGCAATATCAGCATTGGATTCACTGCTTCCTATTTTGAGGAAGATGTTTTTGGTGAAGGAGAAAAGTTGCTGGTAAGCGTATAGCGATGTCATCAATAGAACTTAAATAATTTTTACCATGAAAGCTTTGCCGATTCATCAGGGATAGATCAATCAAAATGATAACAGGATTGCCTGTTTACATGATGCGATTTGTATAGGCCCAACTATTCCCCGCTGCCTATCGGGATGAGGGTTTAAAATTGCAAATGCCTTACCGTTAACCCGTCATTTATCAACTGCTTCAAAGAATCAATCCCAATTTTTAAATGCCGCTCTACAAATTCAGACGTAACTTTTTTATCGCTGGCTTCTGTTTTCACACCTTCCGGCACCATAGGACTGTCGCTTACAAGCAGCAGGGCACCGGTAGAAATTTTATTATAAAACCCTACGGTGAAAATGGTGGCGGTTTCCATATCAATGGCGTAGGCCCTTACTTTTTGCAGGTATTCCTTAAACGCTTCATCATGTTCCCAAACACGGCGGTTGGTAGTATATACCGTACCTGTCCAGTAATCACATTCATAATCCCTGATGGTGGTGGAGATGGCTTTTTGCAGCATAAACGCAGGCAGTGCCGGTACTTCCGAAGGGAAATAGTCATTACTGGTACCCTCGCCTCTTAATGCTGCGATTGGCAAAATTAAGTCGCCAATTTTATTGCGCTTTTTCAGGCCGCCGCATTTCCCTAAAAATAATACTGCCTTCGGTTTAATGGCACTTAATAAATCCATCACGGTGGCTGCAGTAGGGCTGCCCATACCAAAATTGATGATGGTGATGTTATCTTCTGTGGCACATTGCATAGG
>Ga0105048_10003807_pt1 | contig 24666 bp, 20 predicted proteins | sample MAT05_FD_78382 | JGI IMG/M metagenome (GOLD analysis project Ga0105048, IMG submission 78382) | Freshwater microbial communities from Lake Fryxell liftoff mats and glacier meltwater in Antarctica - MAT-05 | ecosystem: Environmental > Aquatic > Freshwater > Ice > Liftoff microbial mat | place... | reverse complement strand
GAAACGATGGTCACATCATCGCCTTCCTCTACTATTTCAGGAAATCCTAATGGTACTGTCATCTCTCCTAAATTGAATGGCAATTTTTCTTTAAGTCTATAGCCGTTTAAACATTCTACCACAATAGCAGGTTCGTCTGCTTGTAGCAAGGTATTGTACATGCCGACAGCTTGTACCATATTACGTGGCACACAAATATGAATTCCCCGCAGGGCATTAATCATCATTCCCATTGGCGAACCGCTATGCCATACGCCTTCGAGCCTATGACCTCTTGTACGCACAATCAATGGACATTTTTGTCCGCCCTTGGTTCTCCATTGCAAGGTTGCTACATCATCGCTTAGTGTCTGTAAGCCATATAAAAGATAATCAAGATACTGTATCTCGGCAATAGGTCGTAAACCACGCATGGCCATTCCTATTCCCTGTCCCATGATAGTTGCTTCTCGGATACCGGCATCGAAGACACGCCATTTGCCATGTTTTTCCTGAAGGCCGGCAAAGCCCTGGTTTACATCCCCAATATTCCCGACATCTTCTCCAAATGCAAAGACTTTATTATTCGTTGAAAGAGTATGATCAAAAAAGCGATTCAATATTTCGAAGCCGTTTAATGAAACATCGTCTCCATTGTATGCAGGTTTTACCACGGCAATATTTCCAACTCGTTGCGCTGAAACAGAATGAAGTACAGAACTGTATTTCTCATTCGCGTCTTCCCTGAGTGATTTATAGAATTGATGTAATTGATTCGTTGCGGTTGAATCTCCGGCCAGATAAGATACCTTACCCAGAAGTTTCATTACATCGCGTCGCAATGGTTCTTTGAGATTATTTATTTCTTTTACCGAAGCAGCAATCTGTTCGCTGTTTGCGTTTCCTTCATAAATAATATTGTTACAAATCGTAGTCGCTTCCTGTACCTGTTGTTTGATAGGTTGAATAAATTTATTCCATGCTGATTTCTTCGCATCCAACACCATTTGTTTGGCTTCTGTCTCAATTTTAACGAGGTCTGCTTCTTCTGCGATGGCATTCTCTAAAATGAATTCCCTCATTTTTTTGATACAATCCATTTCCTTTTCCCAGTCAAGTCGTTCCTTACTTTTATATCGTTCATGCGACCCAGATGTGGAGTGTCCCTGAGGTTGCGTGATCTCCTGTACATGAAAGATCGCTGGAATATGAGTCTCTCTCATCTTTTGAATTCCATTCCGGAAGGTCTCGCATAACGAGGCATAATCCCAACCCTTTACTGTATAAATATCTAAGCCACCTGAACCTTCTTCATATTGAAAACCTTGAAGGATATCTGAGATTGAATTTTTTGTAGTTTGAAATTTGCGGGGAACAGAAATGCCATATCCATCATCCCAAACAAAGATAGCCATAGGCACTTGAAGGACGCCTGCCGCATTAATGGTTTCCCAGAATAAGCCTTCGCTTGTGGATGCATCACCTATGGTAGTAAAACAAACTTCATTTCCATTCTTCGAAAATAAGGTGCCTTCTCTTAATGCTTCCTGAGAGCGGTATAATTTTGAGGCAAATGCCAATCCAAGTCCTCTCACCATTTGTCCTGCAGTAGGGGAAATATCGGAGCTGCAATTCTTAGTAGCAGTCTGGTCTTTCCACTGCCCATTTTCATCCAACAATCGCGTGGCATAATGTCCATTCATTTGTCGGCCTGCACTACTAGGTTCTTCATTGACATCCGGGTTTGCGTACAACTGTGCGAAAAAGGCTTCGACCTTACTCATCCCGCTGGCAAACATAAAGGTCTGATCCCTGTAATATCCGGAACGAAAATCGCCTTCTTTAAATACCTTAGCCATTGCAATCTGCGCCACTTCTTTGCCGTCTCCGAAAATACCAAACTTCGCTTTTCCAGTCAGCACTTCTTTTCTTCCCATTAGGCTGGCCTCCCTGCTTTGCATGGCAATGGAATAATCTTTTAATACATCTTCTTTAAAGTCTTCAAACGAGATTTTATCTGCCTGAATGTTATTTGTAAGGGGGTTCATCATACTCTCTGCGATTAATGTTAATTGGTTACAAAAATAATATGCTATTCGTTCTGTTCACAATAAATTTATGATTTAAAATGCATTGTTAAAGGGTATTGGGTTAACCATGACTTAACTGAGAAAAATTCGTTCGATAGAGTTTTTTTTTACTTTTGGGAAACATTTTTAAAAAAACATAAAAACATAGACGATGAAAAAATCATTCTTTCTTTTTGGTGCTTTGGTCTTAACGGGAACAACCATGTTTGCACAGTCGCAAAGTGACAAATCAGCTCCAATACGATCTACAGTAACATCTGCCGATATGCATGCACAACAACCTGCATCAACGCCCGCACAGAACGCCGACCTTACCATGAAATTCAGGAATGAAGATCATTCTTTTGGAAATATTCCTGAAGGCCCTTCTGTGAGTTACGATTTCGAATTTAAGAATAACGGTAAAGAACCAATCGTTCTTAGTAATGTACAGGCCTCTTGTGGTTGTACCACACCAACCTGGCCGAAGGAGCCAATTGCCCCTGGTAAATCTGCGAAGATCACTGCTACGTATAATACTCAAGGTCGTCCAGGTCCCTTTTCAAAAACGATCACTGTCACTTCGAATGTAGGTTCAAAAGTATTGAAGATCGCAGGTACCGTTGAAAAAGCACCTGATTCCTCAGTGCCAACCAATAACTCAAGTATCATGAAACACTAATTCTCAACTAAGTAACTCTTAAATTCAAACATATATAAAACTAAAAAAATGAAAAGAACAATTGTATTATTCAGTACCCTAGCTTTGATCAGTCTTCAAAGTGTTGCTCAAACTCAGGACAAGAAGAAAACAGATGCAAGACCTGCCGATAAGGTTCAAGCAGTTGTAGCCCCTGCACAACCAACACAAGTTGCCAGACTAGATCAACCAACTCCGGTTGCTGCTCCGCAACAAGCTTCAACGCCTGCACAAAATCCGGACCTTAGCATTAAATTTAATGAAGAAGAACATAATTTCGGAAATATTCCTGAAGGTCCATCGGCAAGTACAGACTTCGAATTCAAGAATATTGGTAAAGTACCGATTATCTTCAGTGATGTTCATGGATCTTGCGGTTGCACAGTTCCTACGTGGCCTAAAGAACCAATCTTACCTGGGAAATCAGGAAAGATTCAGGTTACGTATTCTACACAAGGACGCCAGGGTCAGATCAACAAAACAGTTACTGTAACTTCTAATATCGGAACTAAGATCCTTAAGATCAGCGGTAATGTTGATAAATCAGACACTCCAGCTCCGGCACAAGACGTTAGACAACAACCTCAACACTAATCCTCAAATTCATTACTTAATGAAAAAAATCGCAACCTTTCTAATTCTACTTTTTGCCACGTTTTCAAGCTTCGCTCAGAACGATCGTCCGAATGCGCCGGTCTTTAAATTCAATGAAGAGACCCACGATTTTGGAAATCTGAAAGAAGGTATTGAAGCATCCTTCGATTTTGTTTTTACAAATACCGGCAAGGAACCTCTTCTTATTCAGGATTGTAAAGCATCCTGCGGATGTACAACACCCGATTGGTCCAAGGCACCTGTTTTACCTGGACAAAAAGGCAAAATCACTGTAAAGTATGATACGAAAGGAAGACCGGGTTCATTTAATAAGTCGATCTTCATTGCCTCGAATGCGAAAAGTACTGAGAAACGATATGAGATTATAATAACAGGAAATGTAGTCGCCGGTGGAGGTAATTCTACGCCAGCTCCCAAACATTAATTTCAAACAACAGATAGTAAAAAAGCTGCGATATTTTTGCAGCTTTTTTTTGCTCTTTATTTTAATCATACCTGCGATAAAAGATGTTGTTCTACGGAGAATGACGGGTAGTATATCTTAACTTAGCAGCTATTTAATGAATACCCCATTTTATATTGCAAGAAGGCTGGCACATAACGAAAAGAAATCGTTCTCCCGTTTTATTATACGTATTGCCATTCTTGCAGTAACGATCAGTATTGCCGTAATGATCATTGGAAGCGCCATTACAAGAGGTTACCAGGAAGTGATACAGAATAAATTCTATGATTGTTGGGGACATATTCATATTACCACATTTCTCACCGATCCATCGAATATCAACAGCGACGAGATCATACAATATGACAGTACGCTTGTAAAAAGGATCGAAACGATTAAAGGAGTCCGATCGGTAAATGCCTATACCATTCAGTCAACAATTATTAAAACAGAGAATGAGATTGAAGGGTTATTATTAAAAGGCATTTCAGGAGGAGATACAGATCCTACATTTAAACAATATATCATTTCTGGTTCAGGAATCAATTTCAACGACAGCTCTTATTCAAAGGAAGTATTGATCTCCAAAACAACTTCAGACAAACTTGGATTGATAAGCGGAGATCATGCGATCATGTATTTCCTGATGAAAGATCAACTACAACCTAAAGCACGAAAAGTATGGGTTGCAGGAATCTACAAAACTGGTCTTGAAGATTACGACAACCTGTTTGCTATTTGCGATAGCAGACTAATCAACAATATCAATCAGCGAAGTGAGCAGGACATTCATGGTTATGAAGTATTCCTTACAGATAAACAACGCAAGGAAGAAATAGAGACCGATATTTTTGAACATTATACCCAGCCTCCCTTGCAAACCTATCTTCTGGATAAACGTTTCGATAATATTTTCTCTTGGCTCGGCATGATGAAGATGAATGAACAGATTATTATACTCATTATGTTGATTATTGCAGTTATTAATATGGTCACTGCATTACTGATTCTTGTGCTGGAAAGAACCAGGATGGTGGGCGTCTTAAAATCATTGGGGATGCAAAATTTCCAGATTCAACAAGTGTTCATTTTTTCAAGTGTATATATACTATCAATTGGTCTGATTGCAGGTACGGCTTTGGGAACGGGACTTTGTCTGCTTCAACAAAAATTCGGATTCCTTCATCTTGATGAAAGCACGTACTATGTCAAAACGGTACCTGTCTTTCTTGACCCAATAGTGATACTGACTATCAACCTGATTGCGTTGATCATCTGTACAACGCTGTTGTTGATTCCTTCCCTTATTGTAAAAACAATTTCACCAACAAAAGCGCTGAAATTCAATTGAGCCATAAAGAGAAATATAAAACCTATTGTGCATCGAGCGCGGTCAGTCTTTTCTTTCAACCTGAATGGCTTGATGTTTGTCGCCACCCATGGAACGTGATCATGGCAGAAATAGAAGGACATACCGGCTTTTGGATATTTCATGTAGAAACCAAAATGGGTCTGAAATTTATTCGCAATCCTCACCTCACTCCGTATACAGGTCTATTTTTTACAAATGATACTGTCCCAGAATCAATCAGGGAAAAATTAATTCAACAACTCATCGTAGATCTGCCTTCCATTGATGTTCTTGAACTGAATCTTGATCCGCGAATAAATGCAAACTATTTATTTAACGCGTTAAATAACTCCACAAAGATTACCAACCATCTGACGCTAAAAGATGAGGAAACTATATTTGCCAATTTCAAACCGGCATTGAAACGTCAAATAAAGAAAGCACACAAATCTCTCCATATTTACGAAGCCGACGATATTGACCTGTTTTATTCATTGCATCAGAAAACGTTTGAAAAACAAGGTAAGCAAGCCGGCATTTCTCTTGAAATTTACATGGAATACTGGTCGTTTTGTAAACAGCATTATTGTGGCCGTTTATTCTTTATTGCGGATGAACAGGACAATGTACATGCCTCTTGCTGGCTGGCCTATGATGATGACACTTCGTACTATTTAGCCGGAGGAAGCGATTCAGCTTTTTATGGAAGTGGTGCAATGAGTGGATTAATGTGGCATATTATTCGTGAAAGTATCCTGATGAAAAAACGAGTCTTCGATTTTGAAGGAAGTATGTTGCCTTCCGTAAACAGGTTTTTTAGAAATTTTTCTCCGGAAGAAAAAGAGTATATTTATCTAAAGAAGATAAATTCTGTTATTTACAAATTGCTCAAAGGAAAATAAACATATTCCCCGTCATTTATTATCGCATGATATACAATTTCCCGAATCCTTTTTCGATCCATTTGTCGGCATTCTGAGATGAGCTGCGTTGGTAATGATCCATCTTTTCTCCATGAAGATTAGAGACCACACGATAGAGATACACACCATTTGCCAAGGGCTGTCCAAACTGATCATCGCCTTTCCATTTATACTCTGTGATATTCGTCCCGACATGAAGTGGGCCAAGATCAGATTTCAGAATCTCCTTCACGATTTTGCCTGTTGGCGAAAGGATCTGTATCTTCATATTTGTTGGAATCTCATAACCTGTTATCGTAAATACAAACTGCGTTGACGTCGTAAATGGATTCGGGTAATTGATGACAGACGAAATTGCCGCTTTATTAATCACTTCAAAACCGACTTTATACGCATTATTCCCGGAGCTATTCCCAGACTTATCATTCGCCCGGACGATGAGCAGATAATCCGAACCATCTACCATAAAGCTGGGTCTGAATTCAATACGTGCTACGTTCTTGGTTTTACCATCGCTCAAATCTGCAGGAATAAATTTCAGGATTGAACCATCGAACGGAATCTTTGTTTCCATGGTCAGATTATCTCCGGGATAACGCATATACACACTCATCAATGTGGTGTCATCTAACGCCAGGTATTTATTCTCATCGCGAAGCATAATACTGACAAATGGCTTTGAGGAAACAATATCTTTATCCATGATATGAACGCCATCGAAGGTGACATCTATCAAAGGATTCTGTTTATCCGGTGCCACATAAAAATCGAGGAACCCTATATTATTCGGATGGTATTGCTCCAGCTGATCATTCGCCGGATTCGCTTCAATCATCAGGATATTATTACCAGCAATATCAGACGAGCTAATATTCATGACCGCATGAATACTATCTAAGCCTGCCATAGTTCTGTAACGTTTTGACCCGGCTGATTTTCTGATCTTATTTTTATCGATAATCACATAATCGACAAGCATACTATCCATAGGTATTTCAGTGAGGTTTTCGATGGCAACCTCTATCCTTGATTGTTGCCCTTGCTTGACAGAATCTGTGAAGACAAAATGTTTATTTGGATTAAGAGCGGCTTCCGGTACCAATTGGTAAAGAACTCTCCAATAAGCGACCTGCTCGGGAGTTGTAAAATTATTGTCTCTGTTACGCATCGTGAGTCGAAGAAAAGGAAACGTCTTCGCGTCTACGAATGCAAGCGATGTATCACCCGTGACACTAGCGAGTAAGGTCTCGGTATTAGTCAGATCAACACCATAAATATCAACAAGTACGGAATCTCCAATGCCTGGATCAGTTGTATTTCCTCTTCTCAGAAAAGCATCCCATTTCTTGGCTGGACCGATTTTAGAAGCCGCTATTTCCCCTTCATACAAATAGGTCGTAAATGGAAATTCCATGACCAATACTTTTGTACTGTCTACTTCCACACCCTGTTGTACCGAACTGACAACGTTCTTTTTTCCAAAGAATGCCATTGGTCTGTTCTTATAAAATGAATCGATCAACGTAAAACCCATGTTCATGACTTTATGATATAAGGAAGTTCCTGAGCCATAAAAGGTTGTATCCGCTTTCCAGTCTTTGATAAATACTTTATTATTCGGGGCGCATTCTGGTCCTGTGCATAAACGAGGTTGCATCATGACATAAAAACCATCAGGAATAGAGTCAATAAAATCCATAATCTTTTTGCGTCTGGCAACCGTTGTAAAACTAAATTCGAAGAACGGATCTTTCAGGTCTGATGTTCGGCATGGCTTGAAGCTTCCAAAACGGCCTTCGCTACCTACCACATCATTTTTCCAGGGATCACCGGTCAAGGTGTCGATTACAATAAACTGAAAACTTGAATAACCGGGAGGAGGCGCACAACCATCATCATACAATTTAGAGCTGTTTATCTTAACCCTGTAATCGGGCCACTTGTATTTATAAGGTGCGGGCGAATAGAGACAAACATTCTGAACCAATAATTTATTGTTCACCCCATTGAATACAAATTTCCTTGTGGCGGAATCCAGAAATAGTTCGGAATAGTTATCTTTCTGGTATTGAAAATAATGACTTTGATTCCATCCCGGTCCGCTTCCATTGAGAAATATGAAGGAACTGTATGACCATTTAAACTTCGGATTAGAGGAAGAAGTATCTGCACCGGTTCGCCAGTAGTACACTGTGCTATCCCGTAAAGTAATAGGTGATTTCCATGTAACTACCCCACCTTTTTGACTGATAGAAGTTGATAGCATAACAGGGCTATTGAATTGCTCTGTCGTGTCAATTTGAATAATGTATGTCCGTAAAGGCGCAAAAGGATTTAATGTTGAGCCTTTTAAAATAACACCCTGAGCACTCACTATCCCAAATTCGTAAGGGTATACAGGGACAAGATCATCATTATAAATTGAGAAAATATGTTTCAACGAATTATTGTTTTCAGACAATTCATCTACAAATCCTTCCTGATCGATGATAATATCCAATGCATTATCGCCCACTGCCTGATTGCCTAAAATAGGAATTCGAATAGTAATGGTATCTGTATAAGCAATTCCCGGATAATTCTTATTCATAAGCACATTCTCTACGCCATTTGGCAAGGTTCTTTTTACATACACACTGACAGAATCTTTGGTAAACTTACCGAGATTATTAATCACAATATTGACTTCAAACGAATCGAGCGTTGTGGTCAGGTTCAGTTGCTTAAAGATTAATCCTTTCTCCTCGATCGAATAATCAGGTTTTGCGAAAGAAAAAATGCTGGTGGCAGGATCGCCATTTAATATGATCTGTTCTGAATGTTGGCGAAGCAAGGGATCATTCACAAGATTAAGTCCGGCGATATTATTCTTCATCTGAAGTCCTATCGGCTTTCCATAGGAAGTAACACTAAAATGCTTGTATAATGAATCTGTATAATTACCAAGCACATTGGAAAGACCTGTATTGTCGCTGGCTATAAAGGCAATGCTGCCACCATAAGGAGACAACACAAATTTTTCACCGAGTGATCGCTCTCCTACTGCTGCAATAAAGACATTCCCTACGCCACAACCATTCGCAATAAACACTGGGTACTTCTTATAATTTGTCATCAAGCCGGGATTATCAAGATTATAATCTAGCGTTGAAGAAGAGGCATGACCAAAAAACTGCACGAGGCTCAGTCCTTTTATAAATAACTGATCAACAAGAGCACCATTGGCTGTCTCGATCGCTGAGGTCGTCGATTTTTTTATGGTGGTAACTCTCGCGCCAAATAAGGTATCTGTGATTCTTTTTTCATGAAGGAACATGGATGCAAGAATAGGCGCTTGTTCGTCTGCCTTCTTTGCTCCCGCTATATGAAGGACATTTTTTTTCCATAAAATAGAATCGCTGATCTGGTCTGTAGATGCTAATGCAATCTCATGATCTTTAATTTTTTCGAGATAGACCTTCACATCATTTCCATTCCAGACAGGTAATCTTCCCAGTGGAATCTGTGGCTTACTGCTAAAGTCAAAATCTGATAGCAGAAAATCTGAACATGGCTCCCCAAACGAAGGCACCACAGGATATGGATAGGTGCCTGGAGCAGCCATTGAATATCCTCTGTAATCTCTGTACTCAATTCCCTTCCCGATAATAAAAACATACTTTGGTTTTGCACTCCAGGTTATATTCGAGTGGGCATAATGAAGGAAATTTTTAATACTTTGTGGATGATACGTATATCCATAACCAAATTCATTATACAGGTCTGTAACATCAGTTATTACTGGATTATACGAACCTCCTGCAATAGAGGCACGGTAATTACTATATTCATTGACATGGTTGACACCCGTTCCGTCATCAAACAATTTACTATTCGATAGAATGATATAATCCCCTTGGTTAGCAGCCTGACTGTAATTCTTAAACTGAATATTTTGCAGATTTAGGACAGAACCTGGTATAGAAATCGGCGCCTGACTTTGAAGGAATAAACGTTGCACTTGTCCTGAGGCAGGAATCAAAAAACGAGTAAGACCCGTTATACTGATATCTCCCATAATAAATTCGTTTGTGGACATATTATATAAACGGGGAGCTACTCCACTGTTCTTGAAATTTGAGATCTCGAGATAAGAATCACTAGCTTTGGGATCCAACTCAAAATAAAGTGAATCTGCATTATTAAAATTGAATAATCTTGGATACCTCAACTCTATAAAAGCGATTCCATAACGATCATAAATTCCGGTGACTGCATCCGTATTCATAGGGGTATATTTAAACACCACTTTGTTGGCTGTGCTCAAAAAGGACATTGGGAAAGCGGTATTGAAATCCTTTTTCCCAAACTGACTAAATGAGGAATCGGCCAACAGATTATTATTTGCAAAAAGTTTAATACGATGCTGAAAAATATAACTGTATCCAACGACGATAGTTTTGAATGTTGCGTCTGGAGCACCTGCTACTTTATAGGGAAACAAACAGGTAAGGGTCAGGGAATCATTATTGGCGGTGGTTTTTCGGCAGTATCCTTCACCTTCTTCATACTGCGAAGAATTTAAATAAATAAGTGGTGTTGTATTGTAATAATAGGAAGTGCCTCCAACAAAATCTGTGCGGTAATTACTTTTATATTTATCCCAGAAATAAAGTTCCTTAGAAGGCGGACTTACCAGATTATTCAGACGTTCGATATACCGTAAATGATTCGGAGTTGAATTCAACGTGATAAAATAATAGGCTGTATCTGTGAGGAGGTTCTGGTTAGGATTCATTTGAAGCGAAGGCGTTCTATATAACGCTGCATCGACCTTGCCGTCGGCGATTTCGCCATAAAACTCGATATAATCTGATCCACTTAATGAACCTGTGTTACTCACATACATCGGCACTTCCGATCCATCTCTGAAAAGTTGCAGATCAGTGCCATTGACTGTTGAAGGCAAACCAAGAGAAAGTAACTGAGATACTGGAATACGATATAAATCATTCCTTGACACACCGAATTTAAAATAGGTCTGAGAATAATTGATCCATTCATTCCCATAAACCTGTGCCTCGGAAGATGTTGAAAAGCAAGACAATAAAAGGATACATAGTAAAATTCTCACTCGGTACATAATTCTTTACTTTTTGTTTTTCGGAATTTTAGGACTATTGTCTCCCGGAACACTATCTACACTTTCCATCGCCGCTGCACCAGCCCCACCTTTCTTATTAATATCGATGCGAAGGGAAATAAAATGACTGTACAAAGGACTTGATTGTATATTCAAACTGGAAAATGAATAATCAATAGCGAAATTCTTGATCTTCACCCCAAGTCCTAATGTCGGTTGGAATAAGGTTGTTTTTTGTAGATTCAGCGTATCCTTATCATCCAATACGCGTTGAAAATTTCCTACACCCAATCGTAGGTAAAGTAATTTGCTATAAGAAACTTCGGCGCCGATACGAGGATCTATACTGAAAGGGTTCAGGTTGATCAGGTTGCCGTAACGTTTGCCATCGGTAGTTACATCGAGATTAAGTTCGGCCAGCACATCAATTTTTTTATTCACGGTAAATGTTCTTCCTCCGCCTAATATCAATCTTGGTGTGGCGATCTCTGTACTTTTAGAAACGATCTCATTTCCTGTACTCAACAAGGCATCTTTTTCTTCATCTGTAAAACTAAACGACCAGATTGTATAGGTTGTTGTCAGATCTTTTATCACTGCTCCAGCTCTCCATTTCCCAACCTTCGCCTGAAGACCCAGATCTAATCCGGCGCCCCAGGCATTTGCCAACGAACCTATACTTCTATGAATAATCTTTAAATTACCACCTGCACGAATATCAATATCTTCTCTTGAAGCATACCGCTTGGGTTTTATTTGCTGGGCATAAGTCACTAATCCAGCGTAATCCTGTGCAGAGATTGCTTTTATTTTTGTGTAATCGATAGAACCATCAGGCTGAATCAGGTTTAAGGTATACGGAATATCATCGACTGCAAACCGTATCAATGAAAGACCTAAAACGCCTTTTCTGTTCTTCAATTGAAAAGCCGTACCGAGATAATCATATTTGGCGATCCCGCTAAAATACTCAGAGTGCATCAATCCGACCTGCAAATCTGATTTTACATAACTCATTCCCGCAGGATTCCAGAAGGCAGAAGTGACGTCATTAATAGAGGCGATCTGAGCGCCCGACATCCCCATACCTCTTCCGCCGACCCCAATATTCAGGTAATCATTGACATATTTACGTTGTTGCCCACCGACGTTCAATCCACTTACCACAACAAGTATCAGCAGAAAATATTTTTTTACCATAGCTTTCTATTAGATTTGCACCTCTCCAAAACGTATATTACTTGAAATTATTATATGTCCTAACAAAAATAGTACGTTTTGAGGTATACATTTGTTATTTGTCTTATTAATTAAATACATAACCCTTTTCATTGACGATGAATTTTATTGAAGAACTTACCTGGCGCGGTTTGGTGCAGGACATTATTCCCGGGACCTCCGAACAACTTGAAAAAGAAACAACCACCGGTTATGTCGGTTTCGATCCTACATCCGATTCATTACATATCGGAAGCCTTGTTCCTATTATTCTCCTCATGCATTTGCAAAAGGCTGGCCATCAGCCGGTGGCATTGGTGGGTGGTGCTACGGGTATGGTGGGCGACCCGTCAGGAAAATCGGAAGAACGAAATATGTTGTCTGCCGAACAGATCGATTTTAATGTACTGGGAATTAAAAAGCAATTGGCTAAATTCCTTCATTTCGATCCTACAGATCCCAAAGCGGCCATCCTTGTCAATAATTACGATTGGTTCAAGAATATCAGCTTCCTTGATTTTATTCGTGATGTCGGAAAATTCATTACCGTAAATTATATGATGAGTAAGGATTCTGTTCAGAAACGACTGGAAACAGGCATGTCTTTTACAGAGTTTACCTATCAACTTGTGCAGGGTTATGATTTTTATCATATGTATGCGAATCTTGGCGTGAAGCTTCAAATGGGTGGTTCAGACCAATGGGGGAATATTGTCACTGGTACTGAATTGATCCGTAAAAAAGCCGGTGGTGATGCATTTGCGTTCACTGCGCCCCTTCTGAAAAAAGCGGATGGTGGTAAGTTTGGGAAAACAGAAAGCGGGAATGTGTGGTTGGATGCAACCAAAACCTCCCCTTACCGTTTCTATCAGTTCTGGTTGAATGCCAGCGACACCGATGCAGAAAATTATATTAAGGTTTTTACCTTTCTTCCTCCCGTCGTGATCGAGGCGATCATTGCAGAACATCGCTTGAACCCGCATTTGCGTTTAATACAGAAACGACTTTCAGAGGAAGTTACTAAAATGGTTCATTCACAAGAAGATTATGACTTTGCCGTAAAAGCATCATTGATACTTTTTAGTGATACCACAGCGGATGCTTTGTTATCGTTAGATGAAACTCAACTACTCGATATCATGGATGGTGTTCCTACGTTTAAGATTTCGGCATCAGAACTGAATGATGGGATCAATATCATTACACTCCTGAGCGATACTGGCATTTTTCCATCCAAAGGCGAAGCCAAGAAGACAGTTGCCGCAGGTGGGGTCAGTATCAATAAGGTAAAAGTAGATGGAGTCGAGTATAACGTTTCCTCATCTGACCTTTTGAAAAAGAGGTATATCCTGATTCAAAAAGGAAAGAAAAATTATCATCTCGTTATTGCCGAATAAGCCTTTCACCTATTACAATGTTCCCTTTTCCTGTATGATAAAAATTGGCTTACTCTCTGATACTCATAGCTTTCTGCCACCACAAGTGTTCCAACACTTTAAGGATGTTGATGAGATCTGGCATGCCGGAGATATCGGAAGTACCGTACTGTCAGATGAGCTCGAAAAGTTCAAACCCCTGCGAGCTGTCTGGGGAAATATCGACGGCGCCGACATGCGTATCCGGTATAAAGAGCATCTCCATTTTTCAATTGAAGAGGTTTCTGTATACATGACTCATATCGGTGGTTATCCCCCATCCTATAATGCGATTTCAAAACCACAAATCCTAAAACACCGGCCTCATCTTTTTATTTCAGGACATTCACATATTCTGAAAGTGATGCCCGATCCAGTTCTTAATCTTCTTCATATCAATCCGGGAGCGTGTGGCAAACATGGCTGGCATAGAGTGAGTACCTTGGTTCGTTTTGTGATCGAGCACGACAGAGTTACGAAATTGGAGGTCGTAGAACTAGGGAAGAAGGGAATCGAATAATGCGATGATGTGCTAATACGATGATGTGATGATTGGGAACGAAACACCACACAAAAAATACTTTTCTAACTAATACAACGTTTATCCTTTACAAAAAACACACATGAAATTCTACTTCCTGTCCATGCTCTTTTCTCTTCTTACCTCCTTCGCCTTTGCACAAAGCCTCAGCGAAGAGGAAACGAAACTCTATAAACTCATTATGGAATACCGTAAGCAGAATAACCTGCCCTTTATCCCACTCTCTAAATCACTGACCATAGTGGCACAAACCCATGTCGCCGATCTACAAACTAACCACCCGGATAACGAAACCTGTAATATTCATAGCTGGTCTGCAAATGGCAAATGGACTTCCTGCTGTTACACCCCCGATCATAAACAAGCTTCTTGTATGTGGGCTAAGCCTCGAGAACTCACATCTTATAAAGGCAATGGCTTTGAAATTGCCCTCATCTATAATGACATACATGGAAAAGGCTTACCGATAACTGCAGCACATGCCCTTTCCTCATGGAAAAAAAGCCCCGGCCATAATGCCCTTATAGTAAACGAAGACAATTGGAAAAAAGCAAACTGGAAAGCCATCGGCATATGCCTTGGAGAAGGCTATTCTGTTATCTGGTTTGGGATGGAACCCGATTTGTAGAGCCAGCGGATTTATCATTTTCATCATTTGTAAAGAATGTATTCTGTTGTATTTTCGTGACGCGGAAAATTTCGCGAATCACCTTTAATAAACAATTTATGAGCAAGAAAAATCCGGTCGTGCATTTTGAAATGCCGGCAGAAGACACAAACCGTATGTCCACATTTTATAACTCAGCCTTTGGCTGGGAAACAAAGGTGCTTGGAGAAGAAATGGGAAATTATGTACTGGTAACCACTACGGAAACGGATGAAAGGCAGATGCCAGTCACTACAGGTTGTATCAATGGTGGATTTTATCCAAAAACGCCTGAAGCACCGCATCCATCGCTGGTCATCGAAGTTGAGAATATCAATGATATAATAAAGAAAATTAAAGATGCAGGTGGTACTGTGCTCGGTGAGCCACAAGAGATTCCCGGTTTCGGTATGTATGTTTCGTTTAATGATACCGAAGGGAACAGGGTTAGCCTGATGGAGCCTTTCATGGGTGTTGATACAAATCAGGTCAATCTGTAAGAACTAATCAGGTTCAAAAAATGTATAACAAGTAATCAAATATGGAAGATATTTATATCGAAGGCGCCATCTTTGAAAAGAGAGATTTTACGAAAGAGCAAATAGCCAAAGGCGAATACGAAAATTGCTCTTTTATGACTTGCAATTTTTCAAACACCGATCTCTCGGGCATTCAGTTTGCCGCATGTATTTTCGATACGTGCAATCTAAGCGTTGCAAAACTCACCGGAACTGCCTTCAGGGATATCGTATTTAAAAATTGCAAAATGCAGGGGCTCCATGTTGATCATTGTAAGCAATTCGGCTTATCCTTTAGTATCGAAAACTGTCTGCTCGATCATTGCTCTTTCTTTAAAACAACATTGAAGAAAACAAGCTTTAAAAACTCCCGGCTACATGAGGTCGACTTTACAGAATGTGATTTAAGTCTGTCGGTATTGGATTACTGCGATCTGCTAAATGCCACCTTTGATCATACCATTTTAGAGAAAGCTGATTTTAGAAATTCCTATAATTATTCCATTGATCCAGACAAAAACAGCATCAAGAAGGCGAAATTTTCATTAGAAGGAATTAGCGGACTGCTGGATAAATATGATATTACGGTAGAAAAATAAAGGTGCTCCTAGAGCAAACTAGAAAGTTGCCCCGATAGCAAAACGAATAGGCAAGTTAACGAAATCTATAAAATAGACTTGTTTATGATTGACCGTCAGAGGTTTAAAATACCTTGAAGGATCAAATTGGAAACAAGCTGTCAGTAATAAATAATAATAGTGGACATATATATCCATTATTATATATAAATACCTATCTTCGTAATAAAATACGTAGCAAATGTTTTCAAAAGCTTGTGAATATGCCATTAGAGCAACAATCTACATTGCTGAGCAATCGCGCCATAACACAAAAGTGAGTTTAAAGGATGTGGCCAAGGCAATTGAATCGCCTGAGGCTTATACTTCAAAAATATTACAACAGCTTTCACGTAACAACATTATCAATTCAAGCAAAGGCCCTACTGGCGGGTTTTCGATGGACAAACAAAAATTAAATGAAGTAACGCTAAGTACAATTGTTTTTGCCGTAGACGGAGACAATATATATAACGGTTGCGGTTTAGGTTTAAAAGAATGTAATGAGAAAATGCCATGTCCTGTTCACCACCAGTTTAAACTCATAAGAAACGAACTTAAAAAAATGTTGGAAACCACGGCTGTAACATCTTTAACAGTAGGTCTGGAAAATAAGTTAACATTTTTGAAACGATAAATTTTTTCGCCAATTAGGGGACAAAATTATCCAATATATAAAGTATGGAGACAAATAATATATTTAGCGAAACAGGAATTATCATAACTATAATTCTTATAATAATTCCGGTTGTAACGGCAACTATTATAGTTATTTTGAAAGCATATGCTGCTATTAACAATTATCTTAAACGGATAGAATTAGAAAAATTCAATGAATATCTGAAAGGATTGAGCCCTGATGAAGTTCAACAATTACAACAACGAAAAAAAGAACTTGAATTTACACTTTCAAATAATGAGTTGACGGGCGAAATTCTTCCAGTTGACAGCAAAGGCTTAATAACAAACGATAGCGAAGTAGCAGCACTACGTTTTATAGAACAAAAGAAAAAGAGTCAACCCAGACCATATATTGAACCGGATTTAACGAAATTGATTCTTTGGTATGTAGGTTGTGCGGTTTTTTGGCTATTATTTGGTACTACTATAGGAGAGTATATCGGAATAAAATTTGTTGCACCTGATATTGATCATTACAGTTGGCTGAGTTTCGGTAGATTACGACCTGTGCATACAAATGCGGTCTTTTGGGGTTGGTCATCATTGGCTATGATGGGTTTAGCATATTATGTCGTTCCAAGAGTTAGCAATGTACCAATCGCCCATATAAAAATAGGCTACTGTTCGCTTATTCTTATCAATGCTGCAGTAATTATTGGAAGTATTTGTTTAATGGCCGGCATTAACAACGGTGGAGGTGAATACAGAGAGTACATTTGGCCCGTAATGTTACTATTTGGTATTGGTATCATCATTTCATTATTCAATTTTTTTCAAACGATCGCTAAACGGACCACTAAAGAAATTTATGTATCTAACTGGTACATAATTTCTGCGATGATGTTTGTCATTGTAATCGCTATTGTCGCGTATATTCCAAACTGGCAATCAGGGTTAGGTGAGACCATCGTGCAGGGATATTATATGCATCAAGGTGTAGGTATGTGGTTTATGCTTTTTAGTCTCGGTTTGATGTATTATTTTTTACCTCAACAACTAAACAAACCTATCTATTCATATAGCCTAGGAATATTAGCTTTTTGGGCACAAATTCTTTTTTATACATTGATTGGCACACATCATTTTATTTTCAGTGCCATTCCCTGGTGGATGCAAACTGTTGCTATCGTTGGTAGTGTTGGGATGGTAATTCCTGTAGTTGCAGGTACAACAAACTTTTTAATGACTTTTAAAGGTTCCTGGAATAAACTTTCGGGTAGTTATACTCTACCTTTTTATTTGATTGGCATCATATTTTATTTTACGGGGTCATTACAAGGCACAGCAGAAGCTTTTCGTTTTACAAATCTTGTTTGGCATTTTACCGATTTTACTGTTGCCCATTCACATTTAACGATGTATGGTATTATCACCTTTATGCTATGGGGATTTATCTACACCATAGTGCCGCGACTAACTGGAAAAGAACCTTCACAAATCACTGTAGGTGCGCACTTCTGGTTGGCACTTATCGGCTTATTATTTTATACGTTTCCCTTAATGTACGGAGCTACACTTAGAGGACTAATGTGGATGGATGCAAAACCTTTTATTGACAGTGTGGAACTGATGGCACCCTTTTGGTTATGGCGTGCGATCGGAGGTTCATTGATGTGGATCTCACACATTTTATTTGCCTATAATTTTTATGTCATGGTCCAGAAAAATGAAAGCATAGAAATACCTAAATCAGCGATCGATATTTTAAAAGCAAAGACAGCATTAGACAATAAAGCTGCAATCAATTAAACGAAACGACATGGAATTTTTTGATAATCATAGAAAACTGTTCAGCACCGCCTTAGGACTATTTGTTGGTCTTACTATTGTCGTTGCGATTGTACCAGCAATCAATAATCAAAAGAATAATGCGCCATTGCCTAATGCAGTGCCATTAGCAAAGCAAGCCATTGCAGGTAAAAACAGCTATATTGCAAATGGCTGTGTGGCTTGTCATACCCAACAAGTTCGAAATATAGATATGGACAAAATGTGGGGCGAAAGACCTGGCATCGCCGCTGATTACGCTGGCAATCAGCGAACCGATTTTTGGCGCAATACAGCAACCTTGATGGGGACAGAAAGAACCGGCCCAGATCTTACTAATATAGGAGTCCGACAATCAAGCCTCGCCTGGAATTTACTGCATTTGTATCAGCCACGAGCGGTCGTCGAAACATCCATTATGCCATCTTATTCCTGGCTATTCAAAGAGGTCGATAGTGTTCAAAAAGATGAAATAGAAGTAATTGTTCCTGACAAATACAGACAAGGGATTACAGGTAAAATTATTGCAACTAAAGAAGCCATTAATTTAGTGACCTATTTACAAAGTCTGAAACAAATGCCACTTCCTGATGGAAAGATTCCGATGGAATTTTTATATAAAAAAGCAGCTAAAAGCAATGTTGCAAATTCCACTACTTCACAACTTCCTGATGGCAAATCATTATATGCAACGAACTGTATGAGCTGTCACCAGGCGAATGGGGAAGGACTTAAAGGTGCGTTCCCACCGCTAAAAGGAAGTCCTATTGTATTAGGTAATGATTTAGAACTATATGTAAATATTATCATGTTGGGCTATGATGCACGACCCGAATTCGCAATGATGACTGCAATAGGAACAGATAATAAATTAACTCCTGAAGACGTTACGGCCATCATGAACCACGAACGAACAAGTTGGGGTAATAATGCCAGAACAGTCACCGTTGAAGAAATAAAAAAAATTATGGATTTTATAAAACTAACTGCTAAAAAATAGAACAATGAGAGTACCTATAGTTTTAATTATTATGTTAGTTATGTCTGCGCAGCTTGTGTATGCTTGTCCTGTATGCGAAAAGCAACAACCAAAGATTACGATGGGATTAACGCATGGTGCAGGTCCTCAAAGCAATTGGGATTGGGTCATCATCATTATTATTTCCATCATAACGCTGTTGACATTTATATTTTCCTTAAAATATTTGATCAAGCCTTGTGAAGACAATCCGGATCATATTAAACAATCAATCTTAAGCAACTAACAAGATGAAAGAAGATAAAAGCAGAATAACAATATTTGTTGATAATGAATTACAGCCGATTGCTGAATTAACAGCCCCTGTTCAGTTTGATTTAGATACCCGTAAACTAACAGACGGAGAACATGTACTCAAACTCGTAAGTAAATCTTCAACTGGCAGGGAAGGTATCAGGAAAATAAAATTTATTGTCAGAAATGGGCCATCCATAGCGGTCGAAGGTATTTCGGAGAATGCAGTGGTAGATGGTGTTTTGCCATTAATGATTAATGCATATGACAAAGGAAATCAACAGAAATTTGTGATCGAAGGAAGCGAAACACCTCAAAGTGTGCCGAGCTGGTTATGGATTTTAATGATCGCCTTTATAGGTTGGGCTTCCTATTATATGATTACAAATTTTAGTCTTTAGAAAATGAATAAGAACATGAAAAATGACATAAAAAATATCGACGATATAAAATTAATGGTCGATAGTTTCTACCGAAAAATACGTGAAGACGAATTGTTGAAAGACATTTTCAATAATAAAATTGGCGACCGCTGGCCTGAGCATCTTGAAAAAATGTTTCGTTTCTGGCAAACGGTCTTATTGGACGAACATACGTATTACGGGAGTCCTTTTCTGCCTCACGCCAAATTACCCATTTCTAAAGAACATTTTGAAGAATGGTTAAAACTATTTTATGAAACCGTTGATGAATTATTTTCCGGCGAAAAGGCTCAACGAGCGAAATGGCAAGGAGAGCGAATGGCCGTGATGTTTCATTCTAAAATAGAATATTATAAAAATAATTCTGCTATTCCTTTATTGTAATCTTTTTAGTAACAACCCACTTCAATGTTGCCGCAAACGCTAAGCTGCAACCCAAATGCGTCCTTCAATCTATCCTGTATTTCTTCTGATCTATAGAAATTCCTCAAGTTTTTTTCGATTTATAGCAAAATGATGTAGTTTCGCGACTGTTCATTATGAAGAAAGTTGCCGTAATAGTTATTCTCTGTTATTACCTGCTCGGTAGTATGATTCTTCCTTTCGGCGATTTTTCAAAGTTAGGTACATTACATGGTGTGTATACAAACTGTAAGGCAACTGAAGATAAAGACCTGAACGTATTTGAGTTTTTGACAGATCATGTCATCGATTTCGACTGCTTTTTTGATATTCATGAAGAGGCAGAAGAAGAAGAAGATCATACACGATTATATCACGAGTATTCAACCAACACGAATCAAATCTTCCATGAATATTATACATTTCATTTTAACCGACGACCCGACATAGAGGTAATTTCAAAGCCTTTATGTTCATATAATTCGATGTATACCTTTCAGTCTATTACTTCGATATTCCATCCTCCCGCAGTTGTTTAGTGCTTGTATAGCCCATAGTGGGTTTTAAAGGATGCGGAAAACAATCATTCAATAATGAGAGAGTGACTGTACTTAGTAGCACTTAAGTGCTGTTAATTAGACCTCACCCCTGCCCCTCTCCACATGGAAAGGGGTGCCTAAACGCTTACCTGCAGAGACTTTGATGAAGCTATATACTTGTATCTGTTGTTATAGTTACTATTAATAACATTCATTTATTTATTCAAAATAAATGAAATGTATTGATTATTCAATCAATAGTATATTCATGTCAGCCTGAAAGACTATGATATAATTTTTGCAAGATCAGTCTCTTTTGCTTAGTTGCAATCATCGAATTTCTGTCTAGAAATTGTCAAGCAATTCATTCTCCTGCCATTCAATTATGGATAAAACAACTTCCTATTCCTGTATGTCTGTGTACGGCGAATTCTATTTTACAACTAATAAAAAACACAACTAATAATGTCCATTCAAATAAAATCTTTAGCCACTCTATGGCTACTACTCTTCTTTTTCACAAGTTCATTTGCTCAGCAAGCGGTGACAGTCTCCGGGCAAGTGAAAGAAAAAACAGGATCAGCGACCATCCCATTTGCAAGTGTCGTACTTAAATCATCGAAAGATAGCAGTTTTGTAAGCGGTACTGTCTCTAACGAAGAAGGCCGTTTCTCCCTCACTAATATTCAGTCGGGGAATTACCTGCTCGAAATTTCATATATCGGATATGTGACAAAAAAACAAACACTCTATGTTGGAAGCCTGACACAGTTTCTCGATCTACACATCATCGAACTGGAAGAGAAAACCAGAAGTATTAATGAAGTGACAATTACTGCGAAACAACAAGAGATTAGTGAGAAGCTCGACAAAAAGACATATTCTCTTTCAGACAATATAAATCAACAAGGTGGCTCGGTATTACAGGCCATGCAAAATCTTCCGGGTGTAACCTTACAAGATGGGAAAGTGCAACTTCGTGGAAACGAGAAAGTGGCCGTTCTTGTAGATGGAAAACAAAGTGCGATCACAGGATTTGGAAACCAGTCGGGTCTCGACAATATACCTGCTTCGGCCATTGAGCGAATCGAGATTATTGCCAATCCATCTTCCAAATATGATGCGAATGGAAACGCCGGTATTATCAATATCATTTATAAGAAAAATAAACGAAACGGTTTTAATGGAAAGGTCGGCCTCACAACCGGTTTGGGATCGCTGTGGGAACGAAAAACGAATCTTCCTTCCATACGACCTCAATATAGATTAACGCCAAAAATAAATCCGTCTCTTTCCCTAAATTACCGGAAGAATAAGAACAATCTATTTTTTCAAGGTGATTATTTATATACGCAAACACTCAATAAAAATGAATACGTGACACGTACTTATACTAACGGAGATATTATTCAGCAACAAACAAAAAGAAACCGAAACACGCATTTCTCAACTATCAAAGCGGGAATCGACTGGACGTTTAATAAACACAATTCACTTACTGTTTCGGGTTTGTTTGGGAGCGAAAAAATCATCGACAGAGGTGATCAGCCCTTCTTTAATGAAGACATGAGTGATCGTCTTCGTTTATGGCAATTTCTTGAGGACGAACTCAAAACCACTGTCATGGGAACCTTAGCGTATCAGCATACATTTAAAGAGGCGGGACATCTGTTGAATATCGGTTTCAATTATACCTTCCACCGTGAAGATGAAAAGTATTTCTTCGATAATATCCTGCCTTCGTTTACTGGTCAAGACGCCTTCAAACTAATCTCTGATGAGCAGGTCGCCGATCTAAATATTGATTATGTGCGACCACTAAAATACGGCAAACTGGAAGCAGGATTCAAATTTAGGAACCGTTCCATTCCTACCGATATGTTGTTTATTCCCGGGACTAATTCTCCTTTAGATACGAATGCTGGTGGATGGGCGACCTATAAGGAAATCATTCCTGCGTTGTATGCTAATTATGTGTTGGAAAATAAGAAATGGGAGTCAGAGATTGGGATACGTTTCGAGTATGTAAATCTTCAGTATACTGTCAACCCTGGCCATAATACCTACAAAAGCGATGGTTACCAATATACCCAGCCATTTCCTAATTTGCGTGTTGCGTATAAATTTGATGAGCATCACAAAATCTCCTTCTTCGCCAGTCGCCGTGTAGACAGGCCTAATGAAGTGGATATTCGTATTTTTCCAAAGTATGACGATGCCGAAATTATTAAAGTCGGAAATCCCAACCTTAGGCCACAGTTTACCAATCTAATTGAATTAGGGTTTAAAACAAACTGGAAAAAGTGGAGTTTCTATACCGCACTTTATCACCGATTTGCGAACGGAACCATAACCCGTATTGCCAGCACAGTCCCTGGAAGTAATATCCTCTATTCTATTTTTCAGAATGCGGGAAGGAGTTATAATTCCGGTATCGAAATGGTTCTTTCGCAGAATGTAAGCAAGCAATATTCATCCAATATAAACTTAAATATCTATCGAAATCAGATCAATGCCTTCACGGTCGAAAATAAATATCCGGTCACACATATATTCGCTGCAACACAACAGGAGTTGATCTCTGGGAATATTAAATGGAATAACACCGTTCATTTTCTGTCTAAGATAGATGCTCAAATAAGTGCGGTGTATTTAGCACCTGATATTATTCCACAGGGTAAAATCGGTTCAAGATTCTCCGTCGATCTTGGTATCAAAAAAAGTATACAGAAAGCGAAAGGAGAAATCTTCCTTAATACAAACGATCTGTTCAATACGATGGTAAACAGGAAAACAGTGATTGGCGATGGTTTTCGATATACAAGCACCGACTATAATGAAACACAGGTCGTGAGGCTTGGATATACGTATAAGTTTTAGTGCATGGTTGTTTATTTATAACATTTGGAATATTGTCTTCCTGAGACTTAGGGCGGTGGTTAAAAAGCCGCCCTGAGTAGTTGGGGAGTTGTCTGAATTGATTTCTGTGGAAAATTTGGATTTGTGGGAATAAGAGATATATTTGTGGGAGCTGATAAGAGTGCATAAAGAAATTAGTGATCTTTACGAAGGGTGATAGAATCGATATAAGTATCAGAAAAAAAAAGTTATGCGAAACATCTCAACTGACAGTGCGTTTAGAATCAAGATCATTTAGAATAAGTGATAAATAATTTTATTTTCAATCAAAAATAATAACATATATAGCTAATAAAATGGGCAGAATCGCGACAATTCGTCTTTCTCCGCTAACAGGATAATTCTTTTTCTGTCAGCCTGAGCGGAGTCGAAGGGATAGAAAAAGAGCAATACGAATAAAATAGACCCATTCGCATGCTTCGACAAGCTTACAATGACGCGGTTTTAATTCGTTGATAATCAATACCCTTTTTAAAGCGTCATTATCATTTTTTTCTTGGCTCG
>Ga0105048_10003806_pt1 | contig 24671 bp, 17 predicted proteins | sample MAT05_FD_78382 | JGI IMG/M metagenome (GOLD analysis project Ga0105048, IMG submission 78382) | Freshwater microbial communities from Lake Fryxell liftoff mats and glacier meltwater in Antarctica - MAT-05 | ecosystem: Environmental > Aquatic > Freshwater > Ice > Liftoff microbial mat | place... | reverse complement strand
TTCCATTCCCCTGCACAGCGGGTATACCTTTCGCACCTTGTCCATCCTGCGTGAGCAGCGCAAGCTGGGATGGGAAACGTTCCACCTCACCAGCCCCAAGCAGATCAACTGCGATGTGCTGGAAGAGGTCGTTGACGGGTGGCATTTTTTTCGCACGCCACCAATCAATGGCCCGCTAGCCAACTTGCCGGGGTGGGAGCAGTGGGCTCTGATGAAGCAATTAGAAATGCGGTTGATGGAGGTTGCCGAGAAAGTGCAACCCGACATCCTGCATGCACACTCGCCAGTTCTCAATGCAATTCCCGCGATACGCGTAGGTCGGCGACTGGATATTCCGGTGGTGTATGAGGTGCGCGCCTTTTGGGAGGATGCCGCAGTGGACCACGGAACAACGTCCGAGGGTAGCTTGCGCTACCGGCTGACACGCGCCCTCGAAACCTATGCTTTGCGGCGTGTAGACCATGTATTTACTATTTGCGAGGGTTTGCGCGGCGACATTGCCACCCGGGGCATTCCAGCGCAAAAGGTGACCGTCATCCCCAATGCGGTCGACATCGATTCTTTCGCAACGGGTGGCCAACCGGACGTCGACCTAAAGGCAAAGTTGGGCCTAGCCGACGCCACGGTCGTCGGCTTCATCGGATCGTTTTACGCCTATGAAGGCCTCGACCTGTTGCTCGATGCCCTGCCGCAGATCCTGGCTACGATGCCAAGCGTACGGGTACTGTTGGTTGGCGGTGGCCCGCAGGAAGCAACGCTCAAGGCGCAGGCGCAACGATTGGGCTTGACTGACAAGGTCGTTTTTACCGGGCGTGTGCCACACACCGATGTACAGCGCTATTACGATCTGGTCGACGTGCTGGCTTATCCTCGCCACACCATGCGATTGACCGAGTTGGTCACGCCTCTCAAACCGCTTGAAGCAATGGCCCAGGGGCGGCTGCTTGTAGCGTCTGATGTGGGAGGGCATAAAGAGCTGATACGCCATGGGCAAACCGGTATGCTTTTCAAAGCCGGTAGCGCCGAAGCACTGGCCTCGACCTTGACTGGATTGTTGAGAAAGCGAGAACTTTGGCCTGCATTGCGACAAGCTGGGCGGCGTTTCGTGGAAGATGACCGTAACTGGGCAAGCAGTGTCAGTCGTTATGTTGCACCCTACCGTTCATTGGGAATTGGCACTTAGTATGGCCGAGCCCGGTTCTGGCCCCCATATTGTGGTTTTGAGCAGCCTGTTTCCAAACAGCATGCAGCCCATGGCTGGGTTGTTTGTGCGTGAGCGAATGTTTCGCGTGGCGCGGCATTTGCCATTGACTGTCGTCGCGCCGGTGGCCTGGTTTCCATTCCAGGGGCTGATTCGCCGTTTTCGCCCGGGCTTTCGGCCTTCGGCCCCGGGCACCGAAGCACAACAAGGCATTGCAGTCTTCCACCCCAGATTTTTTTCCATCCCCGGTGCATTCAAGTCCTTGGATGGTTTCTGGATGGCTTTGGGTTGTTTGCCACGGCTTCTTCGCCTGAAACGCCAAGGTTGCCTAGACATCATAGATGCCCACTTCGCCTATCCAGATGGCTATGCTGCCGGATTGCTTGGCAAGTGGCTCCAAGTGCCGGTGACCATCACCATGCGTGGCACCGAAAGTCGGCACGCGGCAGATCCAGCTTTGAAGCAAGTCTTGCGCGCGGCCTTGAAGCGTGCCACGCGTATTTTTTCGGTTTCTGACTCGTTGCGCCAGGTGGCCTTGTCGTTGGGTATTGCCGCTTCAAAGGTTCTGGTTGTTGGGAATGGCGTGGATATCTCCAGATTTTCCGCGCAGCCGCGAGCGCGCGCTCGCGCGCTGATGGGTATTGCTCTACAAGCCAAAGTCATTGTCACAGTCGGGGGGCTGGTAGAGCGCAAGGGCTTTCATCGTGTGATTTCTGCCTTGCCGGAGTTGCGCAATCGATTTCCAGGCTTGATCTATCTGATCGTTGGCGGTCCCAGCCCAGAAGGTGACTGGACTGAAAAATTGAAAGAACAGGTGTCGCAACTTCAACTGCATGACTCGGTAAAGTTTCTCGGACCGTTGCCCGCCGACGAACTGAGTCTGCCTTTGTCTGCCGCTGATCTTTTTGTTTTGTCTACACGTAACGAGGGCTGGGCCAATGTCTTGCTCGAAGCTATGGCTTGTGGCCTGCCTGTAGTTGCCACAGACGTTGGCGGCAACAGGGAGGTCGTGTCCTCCCCCGAATTGGGTGAAATCATTCCATTTGACGACCATGCCGTTCTGGTCCGCGCAATCTTTGTCTCCCTGTCCAAGGATTGGAACAAGCAGGGCATACGCGCCTATGCAGAAGCAAACACGTGGGATCAGCGGGTAACCACTTTGGTAGGTGAGTTCCGGGGTTTGGCGCAGGGTTACCGGCCATGAGTGGTCTCTACACCAGGCTGGTCGCCAGCGCGCTGTTTCCGCTTCACGAGGCCGCGAAACGGCATGACACGGTCGCTGTACGGCGGAACATGGAAGAAGTGCAGTGGTGGTCTGGTGAGCAGATCGCTACCCTTCAAATTCAGCGCTTGCGTTTGTTCCTGCAAGAGGTGGCTGATGGTGTGCCGTACTACCGCGACATGTTCACCAAGGCTGGTCTTGATCCAAGGGCCATCAGCAGTCTGTCGGATCTCCAGCGCCTGCCATTCCTGACCAAGGCTGCCATTCGTGCCAATGCCGATTCGCTCAAACATGTGCATGCGCAGGGCTTGGCCAGATTCAATACCGGTGGGTCATCCGGCGAGCCGTTGATCTTCTTTATTGGCAGGAAGCGCGTCAGCCACGATGTAGCAGCCAAATGGCGGGCCACTCGATGGTGGGGCGTGGATGTTGGCGATCCTGAAATTGTCGTCTGGGGTTCGCCCATCGAACTTAGCAAGCAGGACCATATCAAGCGTTGGCGGGACAGACTGCTCCGCACCCAACTCCTGCCGGCGTTTGAAATGTCCGAGCCCAAGCTCGACAAATTCATTGCTGCCATCCGATCGGTGCGCCCGAAAATGCTTTTTGGTTACCCGTCTGCGCTGAGCTACATCGCGCGCCATGCGCAAGAACGCGGCGTAGCCATGAACGATCTTGGTATACGCGTTGCATTCGTCACATCCGAGCGCCTTTATGACGAACAGCGCGCCACCATCAGCCTAGTATTTGGATGCCCAGTCGCGAACGGCTATGGTGGGCGGGACGCTGGCTTCATCGCCCATGAGTGCCCTGCTGGGGGCATGCACATAATGTCCGATGACTTGATCGTGGAAATCGTCAACGATAAGGGCGAATCGCAGGTGCCGGGGATTGCGGGTGAAATTGTCGTGACGCATCTTGCTACCAAGGACTTTCCCTTTATCCGCTACCGAACAGGTGATGTCGGCATGCTCGATGCCAATACCTGTTCCTGCGGTCGTGGCCTGCCGCTGCTCAAGGAAATTCAGGGGCGTAGTACCGATTTTGTGGTGGCAGCTGACGGCACCATGATGCATGGCCTTGCGCTCATCTACATCTTGCGAGATCTACCGGGCGTGCAGTCATTCAAGGTAGTGCAGGAAGATATCGCGCTCACACGTGTTTTTTTGGTAACCAACGCATTGTTTATGTCGGATATTGAGCAACTAATAGTTGCGAGTTTCAAGCAGCGACTTGGCGCGAGAGTCCACATCGAGGTTATTCAAGTCTCGGAAATTCCGGCTGAGAAGTCGGGAAAGTTTCGCTACATTGTCAGTAAAGTTACTGGCGGCGCTCCAGCCTGACCCATGCGCGACCTACTCCTTCTTGCCATCGTAGTTGCCGGTTGCGTGGCCGCGATCAAGCGACCTTGGATTGGCGTGATGCTCTGGACCTGGCTCAGCATCATGAACCCGCACCGGTATACCTACGGATTTGCATACAGCGCGCCGTTGGCCGCCGCTGCGGTAGGGGCCACGATGATTGGCTTGCTCATGTCGCGCGAGAGCACATCACCCTTCAAAGGCAATCCGGTATCGTGGCTCGTAGCCTTCGTCTCGTGGATGACATTGTCATGGTTATTGGGTCTAGGCGTTGCTGACGACTACGAGCAATGGAAAAAGGTACTCAAAATCGACGGTATGGTGCTGGTCGGTCTGATGATTCTGCACAGCCGAAAACACATCGTGGCGATGATGTGGGTTTGTGCCGGGTCGTTGGCCCTGCTGGGCGCCAAAGGGGGCTTGTTTACCTTGCTAAACGGCGGCAATTACAGGGTTTGGGGCCCTCCCGGTTCATTTGTCGAAGACAACAATGCCTTTGCTCTGGCGGTAGTAGTCACGATTCCCTTGCTGCGATTTTTACAGTTGCAAGTGAAACATAGGTTTGCTAACTATGCGCTTGCGGCAACTATGTTTTTGTGCGCTGCGGGTGCGCTGGGCTCCCATTCCCGCGGAGCCCTACTGGCGATCGCCGCGATGACGATCACCCTATGGTGGCGCGGTAATAGAAAGGTTAGCATGGGTTTGTTATTGACGTTGATCGCCGTGCCCTTGGTCGCCTTTATGCCTGACGCCTGGTTTGACCGCATGTCAACCATCCAGACCTATCAGGAAGATGCATCTGCGATGGGGCGTATCAGCGCTTGGTGGAGTGCCTGGAATTCGGCATTCCACTATCCTTTCGGGGTGGGTTTCAACTCTGCTCGTGAGGAACTGTTTGCCCGTTTCTCGCCATATCCAGACGTTGTGCTGGCTGCGCACAGCATCTATTTCCAGGTGCTCGGCAACCATGGGTTCATCGGACTGACGCTTTTTATGGCAGTCTGGATTTCCACCTGGCTCTCTGCAGGCTGGCTTCGTACCCGCAAGAATCTCGCTCCGCAGGAGCAGTGGTGCGCCGATCTCGGCGCGATGTGCCAAGTGGCGCTGGTTGGATACGCCGTTGGGGGAGCGTTTCTCAGCCTTGCCTATTGGGATCTACCCTACAACATTATGCTTATGGTAGTGCTTACGCGCGCCTGGCTTGTCAAGCAGAGCTGGAAAACAGAGGTCGAAGATGCTTCCCGGTGGATGAGCCTATTGGGCCTCACCTACACCCGAAAGGCCGCGTAGGAAGATGCTGAAAAGTTTGCTGCATCTGGTGTCGCCTGCGGGCAGGCGGGGCCGGCTCTCCACACTCATATTTCATCGCGTATTGCCCGAGCAGGATCCGATTTTCCCCGAGGAAATGCATGCTCGCCGGTTCGATGAAATGTGCGGATGGCTGAAATCGTGGTTCAACGTGCTGCCGCTTGATGCAGCGGCCACCCATCTCCAACAGGGGACTTTGCCAGCGCGAGCCGCCTGCATCACGTTTGACGACGGTTACGCCGATAACCACGACGTAGCTATGCCGATTCTTCAGCGGCATGGCCTTACAGCGACTTTTTTCGTGTCCACCGGGTTCCTGGACGGTGGGCGCATGTGGAACGATACGATCATCGAAGCGGTTCGGGGGTGTAACAGCCATATTCTCGACTTGGGAGAGCTGGGCTCCTTTGTGCTAAGGCAACCGGTCGAGAAGGCCACCGCTATCGACGCCATCATTCGGAAAGTTAAATACCTGCCCATGCCCGAGCGTCTAAAAATCACCGAGGAAATCGCCCTGACGGCAGGTGTCCGGCTGCCTGACAGCCTGATGCTGGAATCCGCCCAAGTGAAGTCGCTCAGGTACGGCGGCATGCAGGTCGGCGCGCACACGGTCTCTCACCCTATCCTGGCAACACTCAGTGACGAGGCGGCACGCGCGGAGATCAAAGATGGAAAGCTTGCATTGGAGCGCCTGCTGGGCGAGCCGGTTAAGTTGTTTGCCTACCCCAACGGCAAACCAGGGGCTGACTACACTGCAGCTGCCGTCGCCATCGCCCGCGAAGCGGGATTTTCGGCCGCGGTATCTACTTCTTGGGGGGCTGCGCATTGCAGCGGGGATATTTTCCAGATCCCTCGCTTCACCCCCTGGGATCAATCGCGCGTGCGATTTGGCAGCCGTCTGCTGGGCAATCTTTACCGCTGAGATCCGTAAAAGGAGATTCCACACCATGTCGACCAATGCGTCAGGCGCGCCGGAGAATCAGGCAGAGCCTTCATGGGATACCAGTTCCCATGAGGATTTTTACCGCTACTACGAAAAACAGAGCATGTCGCCGGCAACCCTGGCCAGGTTTCGCGCCACGACCGATCTGCTTTTGCGGTTAATGGGGCCCGCCGCTGCAAAGCGCAAGTTAGACGTGCTCGACGTCGGTTGTGGCGCGGGCGCGCAGGCCAAATTTTGGCTCGACAGCGGCCATCGCTACTGGGGGCTCGATATCAATCAGCCGCTGATCGAACTGGCGCGTGAGCGCTCGCGGCGAGAAGGTTTAGACGCGGGTTTCGAGGTGGGTTCGGCCACCGAACTGCCGTATGCTGACGCGTCGATGGACGTATGCGTCATGCCTGAGTTGCTCGAACATGTTCAGGATTGGCAGAGTTGCGTCAACGAGGCGGTACGCGTCTTGCGGCCCAACGGCCTGATCTATATCAACACCAGCAGCCGACTGTGCCCTGTACAAAACGAGTTCAACTTGCCTTTATATAGCTGGTATCCCTCGGTATTGAAGCGGTACTTTGAAAGGCGCGCCGTAACGGATTGGCCAGCCGTGGTCAATTTCGCCAAATATCCCGCTGTCAACTGGTTCACGTTCTTCCAGCTACGCCAGTACATGCGCGCCAAGGGCTTCCATTCCAAAGACAGGTTCGACATTGTGCAGGTCGGCGAACTGCGCCCTTTGCAAAAAGCAGCGATTGCCGTTGTGCGTGGCTTTTTTCCGCTACGCGTAATGGGACACATACTCACACCATACACACTGTTGGTTGCGCAAAAGAAGTCGGTATGACGACCCGTTTGGACGCGTGGTGACTGATACCGCCGGCGCTGGTGAGATCATTCGCATCATGGCAGCATCTGTATCACCTGCGCAAACAGCCTGAACCTGCAGTTTCGGCAAAAATGACGTTTCACTGGATGGTACCGCGCAATGGCATGATTTCATTGACTATTGCTTGGGCGACATTCGTCGTTTATGGCAGTTTGCTACCTTTCGACTTTCGCCCGGCTTCGTTTTCCACCTTTAGTGCGAGTGTCGATGGCTGGATAGATTCTCTGTTTCACGACCGGTCCTGGACCGACTCGGCGACAAACGTCGCGATCTTCGCCCCACTTGGGTTTCTGGGTGTGCTTGCGCTGAGGGGTGATGGTGAACAACGCGTCGTCGCCCGGTTACTCACGTCATTTGCCGTGATGGTGGCCTGCGGATCGCTAAGTATCGCCATTGAATTGGCGCAAGTCTTCTTCCCCCCACGGACCTCGTCCCTGTTCGACGTCGCCGCCAATATCGTAGGCACCATCGTTGGCATTGCCATGGGCGCCGCGCTCGGAAGCCAATTTGCTGCTGCGGCACGTGCCGTGCTGGCGCTGCACGACGCCCCGCCGCCAGCATCAGCCTCAGCATGGGCAAAGTGGGCATTGCCCGGTTGCACGACGCTTCTTGTAGTCGCTTGGTCCGGGTTGCTGACCGGCCACTGGGACGGATGGCAAGGGGCGATGGGCCGCCTCTCGCAATTGCGGTGGATACCGTTTATCGAACACCAATCGGCCGCGATAGGATTGGCGACTATGAGTGCGTTGATCGCCGCTGGCGTTTACGCCACTCTTGGCGCTGCACTGTGGCACTCGGCCGTTGTGCGGTCGCGACAGTTGTACACTGGGCTGTTGACTGCTGGAGGGCTGACCGCAGTCGTGGCACTCGCAGTGGAGTTAGCGAAGGCATTTGGCAGCGCTTCAACACCTGATTCCGGGAATGTCGTGATCGCGGGCGCCGCTGCGGCGGCAGGCTACCTGCTTGCGCCACTAACCCGGTATGGCCTGAATACACACAATGCGATGGCGCGTTCCCCAGCATTGCCGCAATCAGGGTCAACCCGCGCGCGCAGCCATCCTGCGGGCCTGACTAGCCTCTTCGTTTGCGCGGCCTGTCTGGCGGCGGCATTGGCAATCCTGCTGCTCGTAGGTTATCCAGTGGGACGTCCCTGGCTCGCATTAGCAATGGCTGTATTCGGCCTGGCAATGTGGCGCTATTCGGCCATCTGGTTGATAGCAATCCCCGCGCTACTCCCAGTGCTTGATCTGGCGCCTTGGACTGGCCGGTTCTACTTCGACGAGTTCGATGCATTGGTGCTGACGACGTTGGCAGTGGGCCTTTGGCAGACCGCGCGCCAACGGGTCGCGGCGCCAGGGTCGCCGGCGCTGGCGGTAGCAGCCCTGTGCTTCGCACTCTCGTTCCTGGTCAGCGTGGCCATCGGCCTCATGCCATTGCAACCCATCGACGGCACAGCCTTTGCCAGCCACTACAGCCACTATGCTGCCATCCGCCTTGGCAAGGCCGTTGCGTTTTCGATCGGTTTGGCGGTCGTCATGCAATCGTTGATCGCGCAAGGGCAGCCGGTGCACCGCAATCTCGCAGTCGGCATGGCGCTGGGCCTGGCGGGCGCGGTTGCTTCGGTCATGTGGGAGCGCATAGCCTACGCGTCCCTTACCGACTTCGACAAGGCTTTCCGCGTCGTCGGCTTGTTCTCCACGATGCATACTGGTGGTGCACACCTGGATGCCTATTTGATCGCTGCGGTCCCCTTTGTTGCGATTGGCAGTATGTTCGCTCGGCACCGAACCATGCAGGCGCTGGCGGCGCTTCTGCTCGCCGGCGGGGCATACGGTGCTGCCGTGACTTACTCCCGGGGGGCGATCGTTGCCCTGGTGCTGGCCCTGACCGCTATCGGCGTGTGGTGGTTGGTCGTGCGGCGGAACCCAACCGGTACAGGGCGGCAAGCACGCCTGCCAGTGTGGCTGGCTTTGTTGCTCCCGCTGGCATTTGTATTGCCGGCCTTGACGGGCTCGTTCATGCAATCGCGGCTGGACGCGATCAGCCAGGACGTCGACGTGCGGGCCAGCCACTGGCGCTCCACCATGGAACTGATGTCCGAGGGTTGGCGAACCACGCTGCTTGGCATGGGGATTGGGCGTTTTCCGGAGACTTACCAGGTGCTCAGCCAGGCGGGGAACAGGCCCGCCGTACACCAATTCCTGAACGACGGGCGCAATGGGTTTTTACGGATTCACCACGGTGCGCCGCTGTACGTCGAACAAATAGTGGATGTTGCGCCACAAGCCGACTATGTCGTGCGCATGAGGATTCGGACGGATGCGCCCCTGGCAACTCTGCACGCACTACTGTGCGACCGTACCTATCTTGGTGGATTCGGCTGCCAGTCTGTCACGGCAGAGATCAAGGAAGCCAACGGTCGGTGGGTGTCATTCGAAGCTGCGCTGAACTCCCGCACCGTTGGCGCCAATCGCATGCGCACCACCAAGTTGTCGCTGGAGAATGCCCAGCCCGGGACCACAGTGGATATTGATGACGTGGCACTGCTGGATGCAGCCGGTGTGAATCATCTGCGAAACGCCGACTTTGAGCACGGGGCGGATCTGTGGTACTACTCGTCGCCATACAACCACTCGCCATGGCACATGGTGAGCGTGTGGTTAGAGGTGATCTTCAGCCAAGGCTGGATCGGGCTGCTGACCTTTAGCGCCATGCTCGTAGTGGCCACCCGCCACCTTGCGCGTCTGGCGGCAGGTGGGGATCGGTTCTCGGCGGCCTTGCTGGCTTCGTTGATCGGACTGTTCGCCGTTGGCGCTTTCGACAGCCTGCTGGACTCGCCGCGAATAATCCTGTTGCTAGGCCTTTTTATCGGCGCAGCCATTGCCAGGGGGGCGCCACGCGCACTACCAGCGGCGTCCGGGCAACGCATCGTGGCAACCCCGCCGAGCCGTAAACCGGCAGGCGGAACGTCGTCCCCCACGCCTATGCGGCCGTTGCTCCTTTGGTTGGGAATCGGGGTTCTCATTGTGGCCGCAGGAATCGCAGTAGTTACGCGTTTGCCATACGTGCCGTACAACATCAGGGAGCTACCCAATCCGCTGCATCCGATTGCCGCTCCCTTCGTGCTTGCCATCTTCTTGTACTGGGTGTTCGGTGCCCCGGCTCGCATTGCACAATGGCTTTTTCGAAGCCCAAGTGCAGGGGCACTGCTGCCAGTTGCCTTGCTGGGCCATGGCTTCATGGGTTGGCTACTGCTCCAGGTCGCAGTGTTACCGGAGTCGATTCACGACATAGTGGGTTCGCCAATCCTGGATTGGCCCTACCCGATCGAATACGTTACCCGGATGGTCCCGTTGCTGACTGCGCTGACATTGCCGCTGACACTCGGTATCGTGATGACGATGCAAGGGCCGGTGCGTCAGCGGACCGTTGCGCTCACCTGGCTGGCAATGACCTCCGTCCTCCTGGTACCGGGCCAGTATTGGGTGATCGTCGAGTGGGCAGCCACGGACAACCTGACCGAGCTGATGGCGAACAATGCCAGCGGCGCGGCATTCTTGGCGCTGGTTGGGTATCTGACCGTCGCGGCCACGGCCGGTGCGGGCATAGTGCGCGGGTGGCATGCGTCGAGTCTGGGCGGTCGGCTTTTCACACTGCTCGCGGTGGTGGCATCGCTACCCCTCGGCTACGGACTCGTGCAGTGGGGCACCGAGGCGACCATCGTCAAAGACGGCGCCACGTTCAGTGCGATCCAGTTCCTGCTGAGCATGGACCGGGAGCATCTTGCCCAAGGGCCACAACTTTGGCTGCGGTTTGCGATCGCACACAGCATGCTGCTGCTGCTGATCGTGCTCACCCAGACGCCGTTCTGGAGCCGCAAAGCAACTGCGCTCAAGAAAGCGGCCCTGCCGCCAATGGCGACACCATGACGCGCCGGCAACATCTGTTCGCGCTGACTGCGGGCCTCCTCGGCATTGGTGGGCACACGGGTGCAACGACGCTGTCCACGCCATCACCATCGCCATCGCCATCGCCGGCTCGGACGCACCTGCGCGTCGGTCCTGGCCGTCCACTGCGCACACTGACGGAGGCCGCTCGCCAAGCAAGGCCGGGTTCCCTTGTCGAAGTCGATGCCGGCGACTACCGCGGTGACACAGCAGTATGGCTGCACGACAACCTTGTCGTACGGGCGGTGGGTGGGCGTGTGCGCCTGCTTGCGGAGGGCAATGTAGCCGAAGGTAAGGCCATCTGGGTCATCCGTGCCCACGGCATGGTCGTGGAAGGCTTCGACTTTGAAGGGGCGGCTGCCTCCGGTCGCAACGGTGCAGGCATCCGCTTCGAGCGCGGCTCTCTGCGTGTGCAAGACTGCCGGTTCATCGGCAACGAGATGGGCCTGCTCACAAGCAATGACGAGAACAGCATGTTGGAGGTGCTGAATTGCGAGTTCGCCCACAACCGTCGGCCCGACGGGCATAACCACCAGCTATATGTTGGCAGCATCCGGTCGCTGCGGGTCGTCGGCAGCTATTTCCACCACGCCTACATTGGGCACTTGTTGAAGAGCCGGGCCGCTACCAGCCGCATACTCTACAACCGTCTGACGGACGAGTCAGGCGGCGAAGGCAGTTACGAAATGGACTTCTCGAACGGCGGCATCGTCCACGCCATCGGCAACCTGGTCGAGCAAGGTCCGGCGACGCAGAACCAGCACATGATTGCCTTCGGCATGGAAGGTTACCGCTGGCCGCGCAACGCCCTGTGTCTAGCGCACAACACACTGGTCGACAGGCTGCCTGCCAACGGGAAATTTCTCCGGGTGCAGCCTGGTGCAGACCATGTGCTGGTTGTCAACAACCTGCTGGTCGCCGGCGGCCCACTGGAGCCCGTTGCTGCCAGCGATTACCGGAACAACTTGCGCGCCAGCCTCGCCGACTTCGCGCAAACCGACCCCTACGATTTTCGCCTGCGAAGCGGCTCGCGCCTGGTGGGCCGGGCCGACGACCCCGGCGAAGCGGAAGGCATGTCTTTGCGGCCTGGGTACGCCTATGTGCATCCCCGCCGTACCGAAACGCTGGATGCGCCAGCGCATAATCCCGGGGCTATGCAACGTCCGGCACCCTAGCCCACCCGTCCCACGAGTAGCACGCACCCATGCCGCCCTTTGCACATTCCGAATCCTTCGGATCCCCCCGCTTCAGTGACGCACATGTTGCCACCATCGCCCGGGATCTCGGCCCGATAGCGGCCTGGCAAGAGTTGGTAACCCAGAACCCAGCCGCCTCGGCGCGGGGTGTGGAGGGCGATTTCGCCGTTGGTGTGCATTTCCCCGACGGCAGCAGCTTTCTGGCGGTCGACCGGTTCGCGATCCAGACGCTGTGCTACCGCGTAGACGAGGACGGCCTGCACTTCGCACCGCGCGCAGACCAGCTCGCCACCACACGCACCGTGGTAGACCCACAGGCCATCTTCGACTACCTGTACTTCCATGTGATCCCCGCACCGCGCACGATCTACCAGGGCATCCTTCGCCTGCCGCCGGGACACTATGCGCACTGGGCCCAGGGCAAGTTGACCGTGGCCCCTTACTGGGTGCCTGTATTCGACGAGATCGGTGCGCCCGATTTCGCGCAACTGGAGGACGAGTTTCGCAGCTTGCTGCGCGCGGCCGTTGCGCGGCACCTGGGCGCAAATCAGCCGGCCTGCTTCTTGAGCGGCGGCACAGACAGCAGCACCATAGTGGGCATGGCGACGCTGGCAAGCGGCAAAGGCGTTGCCTCTTACTCCATCGGGTTTGATGCGCAGGGTTACGACGAGATGGAGTTTGCGCGTATTGCGGCGCGTCACTTCAAGACCGAACACCATGAGTACTACGTAACGCCGGACGACCTAGTGCGCAGCGTGCCCGAGGTCGCTGCGTACTTCGACCAGCCGTTCGGCAATTCATCGGTGCTGCCGGCCTATTACTGCGCGCGTGAGGCACGTGCAAACGGAGTTGACAAAATGCTGGCGGGCGACGGCGGCGACGAGCTCTTCGGCGGCAACTCGCGTTATGCCAAGCAACGTGTGTTTGGCTGGTACCAGCACGCGCCAGGCTTCGTACGCAATGGAGTGCTCGAACCGCTGCTGGCCACCGGCCTGGGCCGGGCTACCAGCTTGACGCGCAAGGCCAGCAGTTACGTAGAACAGGCACGTTTGCCCATGCCAGACCGCCTGCAGCTTTACAACTTGATGACGCGCCTGGGTGTCTCAGACGTTCTCACCCCTTCCATTGTGGCGCGCGTCGACACCGGCCGGCCGCTGAAGCTGCAGCGCCATGTGTGGGACGCAGCACAAAACGCCAGCGGGCTGAACCGTGAGTTGGCGTTCGACTGGCGCTTTACGCTGGCAGACTGCGACCTGCGCAAAGTCGAAGGCGCGACGCGACTCGCTGGCGTGGACGTTGGCTTCCCGATGCTTGACGATGCGTTACTGGACTTTTCTCTGAAATTGCCGACGCAGTACAAACTGAACGGCGGCAAGCTTCGATGGTTCTTCAAGGAGGCCCTGCGCGGCTTCCTGCCCGACGAGATCCTCGTGAAGAAGAAGCAGGGCTTCGGTTTGCCCTTTGGCGTGTGGACCAACCAGACGCCTGCATTGCGCAAACTAGCCAGTGAGTCGCTCGACAACTTGGCCACGCGGAGTGTGGTCAACCGCGGGTTTGTCGAGACGCTCATGCGCGACCGTTTACCTGAACACCCAGGTTACTACGGGGAGATGGTGTGGATCTTGATGATGCTGGAGCAATGGCTGCAGGCCAAGGCGCCTAGCTTCCAAGTGTCTGCTTGAAATGGCCAATAGTGCTGTTGCGAGTGCCGTGACGCAACCTCGGCCTCACCCGTTGGCCGTGCATCCTTTAATTAGCGTCGTTATTCCCTGCTATAACGCGCGGGCATATGTCGCTGCTGCGATCCGTTCAGTGCTGGCGCAAGACTGGCCGGATCTGGAGATCGTTTTGGTGGATGACGGCTCATCGGACCAGTCGGCCGAGTTGATAAGAGAAAATTTTCCTGGTATTCGGCTAGTGCAGCAAGCCAATGCAGGGGTTGCGGCTGCGCGCAACAATGGCATCGCGCAAGCGAGGGGCGAGTGGATTGCATTTCTGGATGCGGACGACATTTGGCTGCCGGGGAAACTGCGTGCGCAGATGGCCCTGCTGGGTGCTACACCGGGTGCGCGCATGTCGTATACCGCGTGGCAGGTATGGGCCAGCCTTGATCCGGCCCCGTCGCCCGACTACTTCGTCGAACTGGCCAGCCGCTCGGGAAACCAGGCCCTGTGGACTGGCGCATCGGGCTGGATCTATCCTCAACTGCTGCTGGATTGTGTGGTGTGGACTTCCACCGTGTTGGCGCACCGATCGGTATTCGCCGAGGTGGGTCGGTTTGACAACACATTACGTATCGGCGAGGACTGGGACTTATGGTTGCGCGCCTCGCGGATCACGCCAATTCTGCGGGTATCCGTGCCCTACGCTTTGTACCGTATGCACCCCGCAAGTATTACCAGATCAGCACTGGAAGCGAATTTTCGCAGCCTTGTCGTTGGCCGGGCAATTGGCCGCTGGGGATACAAGTCGCCAGATGGCAGTGTGGCAAATAGGAGTGACGTAAACCTAGCTCTGGCAAAGGGGTGGAGCGAATTCGGAGGTGCGCACTTGACGGCAGCCAACTTTTCGCAGGCCTTTAGAGCGGGACTGGCGGCCATTCGAGCCGACTGGACCCTCTTCAGTGGGTGGAAGGTGCTGGCAAAATCGATTTTGCTGCCCGTATGGCGTAAAGTGCTACTTTGATCGCTAACCTGACGCCCAGGGAAATATGAAAATTGCCTTGCTTTGCTCTGGACTTGGCAACGTACACCGGGGGCATGAGGTGTTCGCGCGGGACCTCTTTCAGCTCTTGGGTGGCGTGGTGGACATGACCCTGTTCAAGGGTGGTGGTGCGGCGGCTCCGAATGAGGTCGTGGTTGACAATATTCCTCGTAACTCTGCATGCTTGGACCACATCCACGTGGCGGTTGCTCCCAAGTGGACGGGAGCAAAACAAGAAGAGGAGCGAAACCGCATTGAAGGCGAAACTTTTGCATACGCTGCCCTGAAGCCGCTGTTAAATGGAGGGTTTGATGTAATCCATTGCCTTGAAGGCGATGTGTGCAATATTGTTTATGACCAGCGGCACTTGTTCCGCAATACGCCGCAAATCCTGTTTTCCAATGGGGGGGCTATACCGGCCAGATACCTGCCGCGATGCGATTTCGTACAGGAACATACTCGTCAGAATCTGAAGTACAGTGCCAAAGGCAAGTCTTTCATAATTCCACATGGCGTGGATCTGCGTGTGTTCCACCCCGGGGTGGAGGCAGACTTCAGAGTGCAGCATGGCATTCCAGCAGACGCGTTCGTGGTTATCAGCGTGGGAGTGATTTCATACGGTCACAAGCGAATGGACTATGTCATTCGCGAAGTAGCTGCCGTGCCGGACGCCTACCTTGTTGTGGTCGGGCAAGAGAGCAACGATACAGCGGAAATCAAGGAACTGGGCCGTCAGCTTATGGGTGAGCGCGTCGTGTTCACCAAACTGCCCCATGCTGAACTGCCTAAGGCTTATGCTGCCGCTAACGTGTTCACGTTAGGCTCTGTATTTGAAACCTTTGGCATCGTTTACGTGGAGGCAATGGCGATGGGCTTGCCCGTAATCTGTACCAACCATGTGAACCAGCGCGACATCGTCAGGGAAGGAGTTTTCATCAACGTCAAGAAGCCGGGGACCTTAACAGCCGCGTTGCAACCCGGTAAACGAGCGGCGCTTCAGGCGTTAGGCCGCCGGGCCCACAAGATTGCCACCGCCCACTACGACTTGGAGGCGCTCAAACTCCAATATATCGAGCGCTATCAGTCAATTGCTGCAGCGACCAGTACCTTGCCCACGTATTCGCTCATGGACAAACTGATTTCCAATGTACGCAATTCTGTGCGCAATGCTGCCACTTTGGTTTACGGCCGGGCAGAATAAGCCGTTGTCTCAAGTTGGAAATCGATAACAGTTGACCGCTCAGCCCACTCAATACTATCTATCAAGGAGGCAGGTCGGGAATTGAGTACTGCCATTACTCCTGCCTAGAGCCTTCCCATATCGGCTCAAGCGCTTAACGCGTCGAAATCCTTTACATTGCGTGTTGGCTTCCCCGCTTAGCGCTAGGATGCTGGTGATGCAAGTGTATGACTGCGAAGGCATTTCATGAAGCGCATCGCCTAGTGGCACGATTACTGCTATTGTAGGTAACGTGTAATTTTTGTAAATCGCTATCAGGAAGTCAATCGGTCGTTGAACAGGAGCAGGCCCGCTCGTGCTGTCACACTGTTGTTATATGCAGCAGCCTCTTTCTCGGCGCGCTATTCAGTTTTGTTTCTTTCATGCTTCTTAACGCACGCCTTTGACCCTGATGAAAGGGGATGTAAATATTATGTTGATTCTTCAAACCATGTTTCGGCCGATTGACCTGCGTCGGCCCGTGTCTTATCACCGGGCCGGCTTCGCCGGTGTACGCCGCGTATTGCGAGCGACCTTGCCCGCATTCATCCTTACATGCAACTCCCCGGTGATATTGGCCAACGTGCTGGATCTCGTCCGCAGTGCGCCACAGGGTTCTTGGCTTCAGGTCAACCAAAACGCAGTTTCCAGTGTTTGGACCCCGCTGGCACTGCGTACCCCTGATTTCATTGGCGGAAACTCCATCGATCAAATCATCAATGCGCACAGCTCGTTTGCCTGGGATAGTTCCCGGCAAAGCCTGATCATCTATGGCGGAGGGCATGCCGCCTACCCCGGCAACGACGTTTATACTTGGAATGGAAACAATCTGCTCTGGGAGCGATCATCTCTGCCGAGCAAGGTGGTACCAACCAGCATTAACGGGTACATCATTGGTTTCCCGGCTGACGGTGCTATGAATGCGCCGCTATCGTCACACACCTATGACAATACGGTTTACCTGAAGGCTTCGGATCGATACTTGACTTTTGGAGGGGCGGCCTGGAACAGCGGCAACGCCTACATCAAGGACAACGGGAATGGAACCATCAGTCTGACCGGGCCTTATTTGTTCGACCCTGCGAAGGCCGATGGCAACAAGGTAGGCGGCACGACAGGTTCAGGCGTCAACCCTTTGACGCTCGGAAGCCAAGCTTGGTCGAATAGAGATACATTCACCTCAAGTGTTTCCCCAACTGCCAAGCCGCGCGCTTTCATTGATACCGTCTCTGACACCACAGTCGTCAACGGCAAAGACGTTGTCTATGTCACTGGCATATCGGGTGGAACAGTCAGGCCGCTGTATCGGTATACGATCAATAATCTCCAGAATCCGTCCGAAGATACTTGGGAGATTGTCGGAAGCAATGAGAACCCGACCAGTGCAGGTCAATCTGCCGGAGCGCTGGCACCCAACTTGAATATGTTCGTCCTCACCGGTGACCACACCCAGCCTTTTCTGGCCTGGAATCTGGAGTCAGTGGGTGCATCCAACAGCGATGTGGTCATTGTCCCCACAGATCTCACTGATGGGCTGGCGCCGACATCCTGGGTGAATTACGGGCTCGTCTTTGACCCTGTCCGTAACTACTTCGTGGCTTGGGGGGGCAAAGGTGATGTCTGGAAGCTTAAGCCACCTCCGGGCACCTTCTCGTCGAGCGGCTGGACTGTTTCATTGTTGGATGTCAACGAAGGCGCTATCCCTGGGCCATTGAATACGATTGGTGTGCTGGGTAAATGGCAATATGCACCTGACCTTGATGCTTTTGTTGCACTGCAGGGCAAGAATACGGGCGATGTTTGGGTTTACAAACCCGAGGGCTGGCTGGATCCCGTGGCCCAAGTGCCCGAACCAGAGACGGTGGCCTTGATGTTGCTGGGGTTAGCAGTTGTCATCGCCCGAGTCCGGTCTCGGAATTCACGGCAGGCTGCGCGATCGCAGGCCTGAGATGGCGTCTGGCAGATGTAGCTGCGCCGCAAAAGACGGTAGTCGCACGCAATGAACTGGTTTTGGATGTCCAGAACCTTCTGACTTGCGGCCGGACTCAGCATCTTGGTGACGCAGACTTGCTTGTCATTTTGATGATCAGGCGCGCGGCGCGTCTTGATTCACAAAAGCTTGGCTTGCCCTCTTTTCCGACGTCTTTATGGCCAGCAAGGCGACTCGATGGTATCGCCAGTTGACTTTGCTCCATTTGGTTTATCTGGTCGCGCAGCAGTGCGGCAGCAATACAATTGCATTGCTTGAGGCTCAGGCCGTGATGCCTAGACACCGGAATGTCCATCTTGGCACCTTTGCCTTTGCGCAATTGCAGACCAAACGTCGATGTTCAACGTGCGGAACGCTTTTAGGAGTGCAGTTGGTTTGATCTATCGTTGTACACAATGAACGGCAACTTGAAACGTGTTCGCGGAGGGCGATCCCGAGATAAGCTCATTCGAGCCGCTTTCAAACTCAATTCCGACGATCTTGACCGTCGCGTGGTCAATGGGGCTAGCTTCAAATTCCTGGGCATTGGACTACGAATATTCATTACTATTGCATCCACGGCAATATTGGCGAGATTACTGGCGCCTGCTGATTTCGGCTATATCGCAATGGCCACAGTCGTCACGGAGTTTGCTGCACTTTTTGGGGCTTTTGGATTCACAGATGTTCTGATTCAGCGCCGAGTGATCAACAGATTGCAGCTTGATACAGTTTTCTGGGCTTCCTTGCTTCTTAGTATCGCCTTGGCAAGTCTTGTCCTGCTGCTTTCAATTTTAGCCGGCTGGTTGTTCAATAGCGTGGAGGTGGGGCCACTCCTTCGCGTATTAAGTATCACATTTGTGCTGAACAGCCTTACTGCAGTTTCCTGGGTGATATTGTCGCGGTTGCTCCGGTTTCAGGCTGAGTTCTGGGCTCAACTAGGGTCTGTGGCTATCCGGTCATCAGTTGCAATCGCTTTTGCTTACGCAGGGTTTGGAATGTGGAGTTTGGTAGCAGGCGCGCTCGCTGGCTGCCTTTCATCAGTGGTATTAAGCTTCGTGATCGTACCATTTGTGCCACGCTTTAAATTCCACAAGGCCTTCATTATGGGAAACTTGAGGTTGAGTAGCTATTATTTTATGGGAGGCGTGCTTTACTATGTCAATATGAGTGCCGACCTGCTATTAATCGGTCGATACCTTGGAGCTACTTCTTTGGGTTATTATCAGAATGCCCGCTCCCTGACAGACGAAATACGTGCTCGATTTGCGGCCCCATTTCAGAACGTATTGTTTCCGGCGTTTTCCTCGATTCAAGGCCAAACTGCCGACTTACAAACCCTGTTCATGCGCGGCGGCAGACTGCTGGCGACCGTCATCTTTCCTGTGGGTTTTGGGGTTTCAGCCACTTCAGCTGAACTGGTGGCGGTGCTCTATGGAGACAAATGGCAGCAGATGATTCCTATGGTATCTCTTTTTGGACTAGCAGCAGCAATACGTGGCTCCACTGCAATTTCGGGCCCATTGCTCAACGGCAGCGGCCGAGTCGGTTTGGCATTGAAATACAATATTTATAATACGATTTTGATGTTGTTTGGCGTGATTATAACATTGCAGTATGGCATAGTAGCTGTGGCAGTAGCGGTTACTATTTCTTCCATATTTCCATTGCTAGTTTACCGATTGGGATTAAAAATCATCGGCTTAAATACGCGACACATGATCTTGATTTTGGGGCCACCAGCTGCTGCGGCCTCGGCAATGTGGGCAATTATCTTCAGTTTGCAACCCATTGTGAACTCGATTATGACTGTTGGACCCGCAAGGTTGCTGGTCTTGGTTGGGATCGGGGTCGTGGTTTATCCCCTTGTATTGTTGATAATTTCCCGTCGTCATTTGATGGACTTACGGCAAGTGCTGAACAAGCTGCTTAAAAGGTGAGTAATTCGTAGAGGGGAAGTCGAAACAATCGCAAAAGTACTTAAATTATTGGCAAGTGGGCTTTTGGCTATCATCGACCGTTCCACGCAATCGATTGCGCTACCCATTTAACAGGCGTTCTCCAATTTGCTGCAAGTGATTCTGTATATGACAGAAGTTAACTTAATATGACACACTATGTACTGCTGATGTTATTTTTGTTTTTTATGGCGGTAGTGATCATTACGCTATATATCTCATATCAAAAATTGAGCGGCATGATCCAAACCCTTCGTAAAGAGGCTGGGTTCAATGCTCGGAATGTGGTTTCGCAGGTCGAAGGGTTGCTTGCGGTTTACACAGAAGCTGGCCCGACGCATGCTTTGCCGAAATCTGGCGGTTGGGCCGCCTCGCCCGATATGCTGCACGTTTTAATTACAGTAATTCACAGCAAGCGGCCCAAGGTGGTGTTGGAATGTAGCAGCGGTCTCAGTACGATAGTAATTGCCAGTTGTCTCAAGCGGCAGGGAGGCGGTCATGTAGTTAGTCTCGAACATTCGCCAGAATATGCATCAAAGACCCGCGAGTTGATCCGGCTTCATGGTCTTGAGGACTGGGCGCGAGTGGTCGACGCACCTCTAATATCTATGGCAATCGATCATTGGACTGGCGCTTGGTACGATATCTCCGGGCTGGACTTGGCAATGAAGGCGGATCTGCTCGTCGTTGACGGTCCACCGAGCGATGAAGTTTATTTGGGTCGTTATCCGGCTTTTCCAGCGCTGACTGGTCACCTGAATGACGACGCATTTATTGTTCTTGATGATGCGGATCGTGACATGGAGAAGACAATGGTTACGCGTTGGAGCGAGTTGTATCCAGCTTTACGCGAAATACAGGTTGGAACATGCGAAAAGGGTTGCAGGCTGTTTGCTGTTGGGAAGTTGTCTGGCCTAGTACAACGAGCAAAGCTGGCTAACATGGTGAAGAATGTGCCCTAACGTAGACACTTCAAGTGCGTAACTTAATGTGAGTTCTATACCAATGGTGGTATCAAGAATGTTCGCTGATAACGCTGCTTGCTAGCCGTTGCACTACAGAAATTACTGTACATGGAGATTGACATTCTACATATCTTATTGAGTTTGACTAGATCCCGCTTCTTCCCGGTATGACTTTTGAACCAGAATGAGAAATTTATTTAGGCACGTGAGGAGAGTTTTAACGGTATTAGGAGATACAGTTAAAGCCGTGTTGTTTTTGCTGAAGGAGCTCGTCCCAGTCCGTGCACCATGGCTGAAACGAAAACGAGATGTTCCAAGCAAATGCGTCTGTGACCGTAGATTGCTCCTGCTTGTGACGAGTTTTCCACCTGACATTTCGGGCGGCGTTTATCGACCTGCTTCGTTTGCTCGCTATGCACCTGCCGCCAAGTGGCAGGTGACTGTCGTGACTATGCCGCCACCACTTGATGAAACTGCGGCAGGACGGGCAATGCGGGATTATGCTGGAAAAATAGTCCAGGTTCTATTTACTCCGAAGAATCCTTTACGGCCGGCATACAAACTGTTCCCCAACGTGGATGGTGGGATGATGGCAGCATTGGACATGGCCCGGAGTGTCCGGAGTGCCTACGGTAAAGATATTCCGAATACGATAGTGGCAAGTGGCCCGTCATTCAGCACGTTCATCGCAGCTTGGCTGCTGGTCCGCGGTACGCAGAAGAGACTTGTACTTGAATATCGGGACGAATGGAGCTTATGCCCATTTGATTTTGTTCAAAAGTCCAAGCAAGATTTGCGATGGGAGTCCCGATGCCTCAAGCGAGCGGACTTGATCGTAGTTACAACAGATTCTCAAAAGCAACATTTGAGAAGTGTCTTTCCGAACTGGACTCTCGGCAAATGTGAGGTCATTGCAAATGGTTGGGAGCCAGCCTTGCAGCCACAGGATGAAAACTCAGCGCGAATCCAACCGGCAGGTGCCAATCAAATAAACTTGACTTTCGCCGGTATGCTTGGCGGCATGGCTGACCCTCGAGCTTTCCTGTTGTGCCTGTCAGCTGTTCTTGAGCGTCGACCTGATCTGCAGGGTAGGGTGCGGGTGAGATTTGTCGGCAAAAAATCCAGCGCGGCTGAAATTTTGATTGACACGTTTCCTTTTCCTGATGTAATCGAAAAAATAGGCTTGGTCGCATTGACTGAAGCTAAGCGCATTATGCGTGATTCAGCTGCAGCATTGCTTTTTCATAGCGAAGGTTACAAAAGATATATCCCAGGAAAATTCTATGAATATGCAGCGTCGGGGGCTATGATATTGTTGATTGACGATATCGGTGAATGCAATCAATTGATAGATCGACTCCGCTTTGGTCGAAACCTTAACAGCAACGATGATCATGCGCTTGAGTTGACGCTTGATGAGTTGCTGGCTAGCCGTCGCTTTGGACTTAACCTGAACGTTAACGCGACGTGCGAACAAAAAGAGTGGCTCCTAGCCCACCGAAGAGAAATACTTGCAGAGAGATTTTTTTCATTGCTCGACAAGTTGACCGTAAGTTAGAAGAAGTCCCTCCTGCCTGGCAGAGCTGATGGACTGACTTCAGTGTGGCCAAGCGCTGACTATACTTCTTTGGTTCCAGTGATCAGGTGCTGGCTCGAGTCCTGCTCCAGTGCATATCAATCAACTCTCTATCCGAGATCGCCGTATTTTCCTTCCTTCCAATGAAATAGAAAGATGCTGAATAGTCTGCAGCGTGCTTTTTTCTCACCATCCAGTAGTCAAAATATTTGATCCAAAATATAAAAAATGGAAGCAGATTCGACACCATGAGGGAACTCAGTCGCGAGGTCGAAAAACTTAGGAGAAATGATCGAATTGCCAGGTTGAGCGCTGTAGCCGGACCACTGGCTATCCCGCTGGACAGCTCACTGAATTTTCTGAACAAACGACGATGCCCACTCCGGGTAAACCGGGTGAAATCGTATGGCCCAAGGTGAACCGGGAACATGAACGGAGTCTCCGCGTAAACGCTCCCGTCTTGCTTCAATACCCTATGAATTTCATCGACGCACCTTGCCGGATCTGCGACGTGTTCAAGCACGGCTTGAACAATGACTGCATCGAAAGACTCATCCAGGAATGGCAGGTCATGGCAGTCGGCGATAATTGAAACCCGAGGTGCAAAATAGACATCGGTCTCGACCAAGGCAATTGATTTGTCCGACAGTAGAAAATTGAATCCAACACCCAACTCACCGGCGCCGACTACTAGCACTTTGGGATTGACCCGCTCGCGTAACTGGGAAGCAAGAAACTCGAAGTTGCGTTCACCAACACAGTTTTGTGTGATCGATGGAACGAGCCTATCGAATATTTTGCCCATCTTTGACCCACCAGGGGCTGCCGCGGAGGTTTGTTCTTGCAGGTAATCATCAATGTGGAATACTGAATTCTCACCATTGATTAAGATAGGAATGTGATTGCGAACTGGATATGTCGAACTGCAACTGGTATTTGTGCATGTGCAACACTCAACCCCTTTCAGCAGCGGTTGCTTGCAGCGCGGGCATGCGAGAAAAGAAGTAATTGAATTTATGTCTATTTGCATTTCAATCCATTTCAGAAGCAAGAAAGCCTGACAGGACGTCCTGTTTGCTTCCGGCCTTGCAAAGTCCTCTGGCACATCGCCTAGTCCAATAGACACCGCAAAAATGGACGTGTTTGGCCAAGGTATTTCGAGGCTAAGGCTTTTCTGGATCCTTCCAGTGCCCCGATGCCCTGAGGCTGATTTCAAGCTCAGGCCACTGGACACCCATCGCCCGCGATTTATGAGCCAGTGAAAGAGCCCGATCAAATTCGCCCAATTCCAGAAAAACTGTTCCGATGGTGTATTGGGAAATCGGATTTTCATTGGACAGCTGAAGTGCAAAGTTTAAATGCTGGATGGCCTCGTCCTTGCGCCTTTGCTTACCCAGATATTGCGCGTAAATGCTTCGCACCACAGTATCTTCGGGGCGAAAGCGCACGGCACGGTCAAACCAGCAATTAATTGTAATTTTTGTCCCTGCCGGAGGATCTGTCCTGTATTTCTCAGCCAGCCTAACCATCACCAGCAAAGCTCGGTGGTGATTGGGAAACACGCCCAGGGTATATGCAACGTCCTGAGCCATGTCATTCATCATGGTGTTGACGGGTTTGGTCAGTGTTTCGATTCCTGGCGTGAAATGGTTCCTTTCGACAATATCGATGTCCTGTTTGCGCGCTGTTCGATAATCCCAAGGGCCGAAATGATTTCGAAACGGGTCGCCGCAGGATGACTCGGTACTGGTTTGTGCCTGGGTCTGCGCGCTGCATAGCGCCAGGGTAATTAGAAGAGCTATACCCGCCCCTATCAAATTGAATTGACGGTGGTGACTTGGATATAATGATGCTGTCATACGACTACCTTTCAACTAGATACTCATTTTTTGAAGAAGCCGATATTAAGAACTCCGCGCCTATTTGAGCGGGTGTTTCATGATGGTTCGAGGCATAAAGCGAAGCATACGCCATCGGATGGCGGGAACGGCCTGCCAAACGCATTCCGCGCCAGTAGGCTGTTAAGTCATGGGGAACGCAATGCCAGCCGCTACGCCATCAATGCTAGCCCATCTTTGTCATAAGGCACTACAGATCCCAATGAAATCAATAGCTTAGGGGATATTTTCGGCGTGTATGGCACTACATTCGTGTAATGCTGCAGTGGGTCTCAACGAATCGCTGCTGGGTTGCTGCGCTATATCACTGTGCGATGCGTCCCGC
>Ga0105048_10003805_pt1 | contig 24674 bp, 21 predicted proteins | sample MAT05_FD_78382 | JGI IMG/M metagenome (GOLD analysis project Ga0105048, IMG submission 78382) | Freshwater microbial communities from Lake Fryxell liftoff mats and glacier meltwater in Antarctica - MAT-05 | ecosystem: Environmental > Aquatic > Freshwater > Ice > Liftoff microbial mat | place... | reverse complement strand
CAAGCCCGAGCGACTGGCGCGTCTGGTGCGCCCTGAAGACCGGCTGATGCCGAGCCAGCAACCGTCGTATCAGCTGCATGAGCTCGAGCTCGACAAGTGGGAGGCCGGGTTGCTCTCTCGCCTCGACGGCACCCGCACCAACGCCGAGGTCTTCGCCTTGTCGGGCAAGCCCGAGCATCAGGTGCGCGCCTTCTTGGCGGCGCTGTTGGGTGTCGAGATTCTCGAGCGCCGCGAGACCTGATTGCTGCGCTTCAGCTGACTACTTCGCGCCCCAACTCGGCCGCAGTGGTCGGTGTTGGTGCTCGGGTTGACGCAGCTGGTGCCGCAGCACACCCGGGCGCAGAGCCCAAGGCAGGTCAGGCCTTCGCAGTCGGGGTCAGCGCAGTCGATGAGCTGATCTGCGTCATCATCTGCCGCGTTGTCGCAGGCGTCTCTGGCACACCGGCATCGCTGGGCGTTGAGCCTGCGTCAGCCACTCCCGCGTCGACGCTCCCCGAGTCAGGCGCTCCCGAGTCAGGCGCTCCCAAGTCAGGTGCGCCTGCATCGAGTCCCCCGGCATCGAGCTCCCCACCGTCGGGGAGCGCGCGGCGATACCGATACCGAAACCGGCCCCGATACCGCTCGCGAAAACCGTCACGGCAGCTCCAGTGATCGCCACCGGCAGCCTCCAGCGGTCGAAGACAGCCCCGGCCGGGGCCGGGTGAACCACGCTCCTCCGAGCCACCACCGGAGCATCACTCTGCTGCGTCGGAGCAAGCGCTCGACCGCGCTGCCGAGGGTGATCAGCACGCCCTGCTCGCCGATGACCTCGACCCAGTAGCCGTCGATGCGCGAGGGGTGATCAATCGTCAGCCCGAGCTGATCAGCCCAGGTCGCGGCCGAGAGATATGACGGCATCGCCTGCCTGCACTCGTCGGGTGAGGCGATGTTCGGCTCGAGCGAGACGCGCGTCGCCAGGCGTGTTGATGCGCACCCGGTCACCGGCCTTGGCTGCGGCGCAGGTCTCGGCGCGCAGAGCCTTGAGCACCCACTCGCGGCCCATCGGCGTCGGCTCTCATATACGTTGACGGTCAGCACGGCTCCCCAGGGGTCGAGCAGCTCGAAGCTGAGGTGGCCTTCAGGCGCCGGCACCCGGGTGAGCTTCACCGTCCCCATGGGGAAGAGGGCGACCTTGGCCGCTCGAAAGGCTTCGCGAATCTTCGGCGCCGCAGCGCTCGGTGCCGGCGCGGCAGGGTCTCTCTCGAGCAGGTCGCTGTAGGCGCGGGTGGCTCCGGAGAGATCTCCCTTGGTCATATTGCAGCTGCGAAGCGCTCGCGACCCTCAGCGAGATACGGGTTCGCCGAGAGCACTGCCAGCAGCGCGGCCATCACCAGGATGGGCCGGGCTCAGTCGAGCGACAGTTTTTCATTCACGTCGTCTTCGGTGAGCACCGGCTGAGGCAGGGTGTCGAGCGCGGGGCGCAACAGGTTCATCACCGGCGCGACGTACGGCTCGACCTCGACGCCGACCTCTCGCACGTAGACCTGGGTGACCTCGGTGAGCCGCTCGTCTTTCGAGGCAAACGAGCCGGCCGCGTTCACTGACCAGGCCTCGCGCCCATCACTGCATCGCTGCAGCGCACCGGTCAGCTCGCTCTCGTAGCCCTCGCCGCGCTTGGTGAGGGTCACGTGCAGCACCAGCATGCCTTCGATGGCGTCATCGCCGCCGCACACCTCGGCGAGCGCGATGGCCTTGTCGGCGAACACCTCGCGCTTGACCAGAAAGTCTCGCTTCAAGTTGACGTAGCGGCGGGCGATGCGCGCGACGAGCTCGGCCGCTTTCGGGTTGCCGTCGGGCAATGGCTCGACCACCACCGCCAACCGCTTCACCAACCGTTGATCTTCTTGAGCCCAATCAGGTCGAAGGGTGGAGGCCTTCACCACCGAGCAAGCGGGCAACACCACCATCACGCATAGAAAGAGCAGTCGACGCACGGCGCGCACCCTATAGCAACGCACCGCTTTCTGCACAGCTCCGCCGAAGCGTACGCTCCCTTGCGCCGATGCACGGTGACCCGGCGGCGCCAGTCGTTCTTTCGCTCGCCATCGTGCTGGTGCTCGCCAAGCTCGCGGGCCACCTCGCGCTCCGGGTGAAACAGCCTCGGTGCTCGGCGAGCTGCTGGTCGGCGTGCAGCTCGGCAACCTCTCGCTGCTCGGCGTTGTGGGTGGCATGCCTCGGGGTGAACACGCCGTTCATCTCTTCATCGGCGCCACCCTCACCGCGACCAGCGTGGGCATCACCGCCCGTGTGCTGTGCTGTGTCTCTGCTGTGTACCCCTGCCGCGTTCGCCGACGACAGCCGAAAAGTGGTCTCGGTCGGGTCGCGCGCGATTCGAGGCAGCGTCAAGGCACCGGTCACGGTGGTGGTGTTCTCAGACTTCGAGTGCCCCTTCTGCGCGCGAATCGTGCCCACGCTGAGCGAGCTCGAGTCAAAGTACCCGGGCAAGCTCAAGGTCGCGTTTCGGCAGTTGCCGCTGCCCTTGCACAAGAACGCCCAGCTCGCGGCGGCCGCCTCATTGGCCGCGAATGAACAGGGCAAGTTCTGGCAAATGCACGACCTGCTCTTCTCGCACCCCGCGGGCCTGGAGCGACCGGCGCTGGTCGGGTACGCCAAGACGCTGAAGCTCGACGTGGCCAGGTTCAGCGCCGCGCTCGATTCGGGCCGGTTCGACAAGCAGATCGAGGCCGACAGGGCCGACGCGGCGCAGCTCGGTGCGAGTGGTACCCCGACGGTGTTCATCAATGGTCGCGCGGTGATCGGTGCCCAACCGACTGAAGCGTTTCAGCAGATCATCGACGAGGAGCTGAAGTCGGCCCGGTAGGCCCCTCGTTTTTCTCGATTCTCGAGGAGCGCAAGCCTGTGGTTGAGGGCTTGCGCCTCTGCGCTGGCTGCGGCAAGCATGCCCGCCATGCGGTTGATGATTCTCCTCGGGGTCGGCGTGCTGTTGGCGGGGTGCCCCGGAGAGCCCGCCGAATGCACCCCCGGCCAGGAAGTGCAGTGCTACCTCGGCCCCAATGGCACCAAAGGGGTCGGCCAATGCCGCCCGGGCGTGGCCATCTGCAACGCCGCTGGCGAAGCGGGCACCTGCGAAGGCGCGGTGATGCCGAGCGCTGAGCTGTGCGACGGCGAAGACAACGACTGCGACGACGAGGTCGACGAAGGCGTGCAGAACGCGTGCGGTGGCTGCACGGCGCTCGACCACACGCTGGGCGCCGCGTGCCCTCCGTGCGGTACCTACGTCTGCGCCGGCCTCGAGCGGCTCAGCTGCAGCGGTGGCGAGGTCAACAACTGCGGTCAGTGCGGTCGACCCGACGTGCCCAACCTTGAGGCGAAGTGTGTCGCTGAAGATGGCTGTGGCGGCACCAACGTCTGCCCCACCGACGGAGGCGTTCGCGCCACCTGCCAGGCCGCGCGCAAGAACACCTGCGGCGTCTGCGGGCAGCCCGACGTGCCTGATCTGGGCAAGGCCTGCTCGACCGGTGGCTGTGCCGGGGTCTTGAAGTGCGACGCCGCCGGCACTGCCGCGGTGTGCGGTGGGCCAGGCCGAAACAACTGCAATGTCTGCGGCGCCGCCGACGTGCCGAACATCGGTATTCGCTGCGAGCTGGCCGGAGTGGCCTGCGGCGTTTTCAGCTGCAACCCCGCCGGCACCGGCGGCCAGTGCAAGGCCTCTCCTGATGACCCTGACTCCGACACCATCGCCAACCCCTGCGACAACTGCCCTGACGTGGCCAACACCAGCCAGCAAGACACCGATGCCGACACGCTCGGCGACGTCTGCGACAACTGCCCGTTGCTCGCGTCTGCCAATGGCACCGACACCGACCGCGATGGCGTCGGTGACGTCTGCGACAACTGTGTGATGGTCGAGAACGCTGATCAGCTCGACGCTGATCACGACGGCAAAGGTGACGCCTGTGACAACGACGCCGACAACGACGGCGTGCCCAACGCCACTGACAACTGCATCGCCGTCGCCAACCCCTCTCAGACCGACACCGACACCGACACCAGGGGCGACGCCTGCGACAACTGCGTGCGCAAGGCCAACCCGGGCCAGGAAGACGGCGACAAAGACGGCGTGGGCGACGCCTGTGACAACTGCTTCAAAGCATCGAACCCCGGGCAAACCGATACCGACGCAGACCTGGTCGGCGATCAGTGCGACAACTGTCCTTCGGTGGCCAACGCGACGCAGGTCGATGCCGACAACGACAACTTCGGAGACAGCTGCGACAACTGCCCGACCATCGCCAATGATCAATCGAACGCCGACACCGATATGCGCGGTGACCTGTGCGACGTGGTGATCAGCGAGCTCGCCGCTGCGGGCCCCAACGGTGCCGACGATGAGTTCATCGAGCTCTACAATGGCTCCAATCAACCGGTGAGCCTGGCGGGGTGGATCATGCAGTACCGCGCGACGTCGGTGAACTCGACCTGGCAGCTGGTAAGCGTGTTGCCGGCCGAGACAGTCATACCGGCAAAAGGCTTCTTCTTGATCGTCTCCGGTGGTGCCAGTGGCTACAGCGGCACGCCAGACGGCGACTTCGTACCGTTGACTTCTAGCGGCACGCCTCGAACCATTTCGATGTCGGCGAGCGCGGCTCACATTCGGTTGGTGCTCCCAGGTGGCGCCATGGCAACCGGGCCGACCGGGGTGTTGATCAGCGACACGGTGGGCTACGGGCCCGCCGCGACCGCGGGTGAAGGGTCACCCATTTCTGGTACCCCATGGGGCACGTCGGCTCCGTATTCGGCGAGCAGCCAGGAGCGGAAGGCGCTCTCGACCTCGACCTCGACTTCGATGGCGATCGGTGGCGCCGATGTGGCGGCGGGTAACAACTCCGACTCGAACGCCAACGTGAACGACTTCGTGCCTCGCACCACCCGGCAACCGCAGAACGCGCAGTCGGCCGTCGAGCCGCCCTGATTAGCGCTCGGTCGGGTCGACGCCGGCGAAGGTGTCAGCCGAGAGCCCCTGGGCCAGCTGGCGGTGCTCGGCCGAGCCCAGCGTCTGGAGCAGGTTCTCAGGCCCGTGCACGAACCTCCGCTCCAGCGCGCTCAGCCTGGCCCGCGAGGCCTCGAGCCGTTCGATCGACAGTCGCCCTGATTTGATCGCGGCGACGACCGCGTCGATGGCGCTCCATTGGCGTTGGGCCAGGTGGCAGACCAGAAAGAAGTCGACGCCGGCCTCGAGCCCCTCGACCACGGCGCGCTCGACCGAGAAATGATCAGCGATGGCCTTCATCTCGAGGTCGTCGCTCACGATGACGCCTTCGAACCCCAGCTCCTTTCGCAGTACTCCGGTCATCGCCGCGTGGCTCATGGTGGCGGGCTTCTCTTTCTCGAGCGCTTCGAAGATCACATGCGCGGTCATCAGCGAGGCCAGACCCGCGCGCGCGTAGGCTTCGAACGGCAGCAGCTCGATCTGCCGAAGTCGCTCGAGCCTGTGAGGCAGGCGCGGCAGTGCGAGATGCGAGTCCTGATCGGTGTCTCCATGCCCGGGGAAGTGCTTGCCGCACGACGCGACCCCCTGCGCTTCGAGCCCGCGCGCCATCGCCACGCCCAGGCGAGCGACCTCAGCCGCTTCATGGTGCAGCGAGCGGTCACCGATGACCGGGTTCTTGGGGTTGGTGTCGACGTCGAGCACGGGCGCGAAATCCCAATCGAAGCCGACGGCTCGCACCTCGAAGGCCAGCAAGCGGCCGGCCCGCTCGAGCAGCGCGGCGTCTCGGCTCTGGCCCAGGGTACGCAACGGCGGCAGGGCAGTGAACGGCGCTCCGCGAAGCCGCGCGACCCTGCCACCCTCCTGATCAACTGCGGCGATGAGAGGGCGACCGGCGTGGGTCTTCAGGGCGTTGATCAGCCGTGAGGTTTGCTCGGGCGACTCGATGTTGCGCTTGAACAGAATGACTCCACCGACTCCGGCGTCGATCAGCTCGAGAACGGCATCATCGGGGCCAGTCTTGGGGAAGCCGACCATGAACAGGCCGGCAGCGAGGCGACGGAGCTCGGGGTCTGACATCGACATGCACTGCAATGTGCGCCGCTTCTCGCCGGAGTGCGAAAACTATTTGGTCGGGCCGTCTTCGATGGTCTTGCCCATCACGTCAGCGGCCAAGGCGAACAGCTGAGCCACCGCTCTCGCGACTGACTCGCCGCCGAACTCGTAGAACTTCGAGGCCAGCACCAACAGCTCTTCGGCATACAGCTCGCGCGAAGAGGCCGGCACCGCTTGCCCTCGCTTGAGCCAGGTCTTGAACGGCTTCACGTCGAGCAGCAACTCGCCATCGACGAGCTTGAACTCGTTGGCCAGGTTCAAGATCTCAGGCGCCAGCTTCGTGCCCTTTTCACCACCAGCGAAGGCACGCTTCGGGGTCGCAGAGGCCCAACTGGTCATGCGACTTCCCGGATGATGGCGGCCAGGCTGCCAAGGGCCGCAATGCCCAGGCCGACGTTCAACGCTCGACGGGCGCTGCGCTCGTTGTCTCGAGCCATCTGCGCCATCTCCCGGAACTCAGCCTGGCGATAGGGGGGGAAGCGATACATCGTTTGGTTGTGGTGGTGTGCTTGCCAGCCGTGATCGGGGCGGCAGTAGCGATTCTCAACATTTCGCGCCAACTGAGAGATCATTCGCTGGCAGTGATCTTGTTGGAAGCTTCGCGGCGAGGTCCTCATCATCTGAATCACCTGGCGCGCATCGTCGCGCTGCCAGTCGGGGATGCCGGTGCGGAGGTTCTCGAGCACGTTGCGAACGTCTCGATCATCAAGGCGGCGGTTCTGGGGAATGGAGTGGGTGCCCGGCCACGAGGTTCTCACCGGGCGGTCGAAATATATTTCGCGGGCGGGGGGACCGAGACGGTTGTCGTACGCCATGGGGCTCTCTCCGGGAAAATTGAACGGCCTGGACTATTTCGTAGCCACCGTCGAATCACAAGCAGCCGAAGTGAGATGACGCGAGCGGTGCAAAACGTTGGCGCGAATGGCCCATCAATCACTCCATCATTTTCGACATCGCCGCCTCAGAGCGTCGCAGCCCCACGGTCGCCAGTACGGCTTTGGCGGCGGGGTTCTTGGCGAGCACCGCTTCGACCGCAGCCCGAGGAAATGCGATGACTTCGGCGGGCGCGCTGACTGTGACCGTGGCCTGGCGCTTCACTCCGGCGAACATCGCCTGCTCGCCGAAGACCTGACCCGCGGTGAGTGTGTCGATCGCCTTTTCGGTGCCGAAGTCGTCTGCGGTGACGCGCGCTTCGCCCTTCGAGAGCACGTACAGCTCGTCGGCGGGGTCGCCTTCACGACACAGCACATGGCCAACCGGAAACTGCTGTTTGACCGCCGCGGCCATCAGCTCGCGCCGACCATCAGCATCGAGCGCTTCGAATAGCTTCGAGACCTTTGCCAGCTCGTTCACGTCTGTTTCGCTCATGCCGCCGAGTGTACCCAACGGCCATGAGCGCGCGACTTTGATTCCGTCTCAGACGCGAATTCGGCTGATCAGGGGCAGTGGGTGCACGTGCTGCACCCGCCCGTGCCATCGCCGGTGGTCAGACCGAAGAACTCCGCGGCGTAGGTGGGCGAGCACAACCCGACATCGAGCATGAAGGCGCCTGCCGCACCGCACCCGTTCTTCGCGTCGACTGCCGTGCCGTGCCGTGCCGTGCCGTGCCGTGCCGTGCGTCATCTTCGCCACACGCCACGACTCGACGCGAACCACTCCGTCGAACGAGTAATAGCGATCGACCGCGGCGGCACCGATGATCTGTGCACGGCCAGCACGTCGCTCACGTTGGTCCGCTGCAAACGCTTTCATCCGCGTTCGCGGGAATCACCACACCGTCGGTCGAGCCGTGCCAGATCGCCACGCGCGGGTAGATGAATTGCGGAGGCGCCGCATTGCGAACCAGGTCACCCCACTGCTCAGCTGTGAAGTTCTTCTGCCCGAACATGCAGGCGTACGCGTCGTTCTGCGAATCTGCGCACGGTAGGGGATGCCGGCCATCACGGCTCCGGCCTCGAACACGTCGGGGTACGCCGCGAGCATCACCGAGGTCATCGCGCCGCCGGCCGAGAGCCCGGTGACGAAGACCTTGCCCACCAGGTACCGCGTGAGCGACGCAGAGCGGGTGGCCTCGTCTTCACGATTCGTCTGATTTCCACACCCCACCGAAGCCCAGATTGATCAGCAGAACGGTCACAGTTGAGAAGCGCATGACGCCCCCTGAGCAACCCTCACGCCGCACTGCGTCTCGAGAGGTCGGTCCTCCCAAATCCGCAAACAGTCAATGGCTGGCCAGTCCCACTGTCTTTAAAGTGAGAGAGAATTTGTTCAGTCAATTGGCAGCCTTGGGGCCATTCAACGACGCGACGCAGCATGAACCAGACGTCATATTACCTTGCCATCGCAAGGTCCCTGTGGTGATGCGCCCCGCGCGCGGGCCACCAGCACGGCGCGCATTTCACGAATCAAAATTCCAGGAGCAAAACCCAATGAAGACCCTTTCCTCAGCATTGCTTGCGGTGACCCTTTTCACGGTGGCGTGCGGCCAAGGCACCACCACCCCGACCGACGGCGGCACCACCACCGTGAAGCTCGACACCGCGGCGCGCATCGACGCCTTCCTCGAAGGCAAGACCCTGACGATGGAAGGCGCCAACATTCCCTCGCACCCGAATGGGTTCAACGAGAACCAGAACTTCGCCGCCTCTTCGCAGTGCTACAAAAACACCATCATCAAGGTGGGTAGCAGCAACTACAAGGTCACCGCGGCGCTTGGCACCATTCGCGCGCTGGACGGCGGCACCCCTGCGTTTGGCGAAGTTGGTCTCTGCGACAAGAGCACCGGTGGCAATTTCGCTGCCGACTCGACGATCGTGAAGTACGACAACGTCAAGGGCAACGCCGAGTGCTTCGACATCGACGTGACTTTCAATGTCTACGCGCAAGAGGGCCGCGGCGCGATTCTCGACGCGGGCGTGATGAAGCTCGAGCTGTTCTTAAAGAACCAGAGGGTCAACATGCGCTGCACCGACGGCAACCCCGGCTCAGGCTCGGTAAAGACCGCTACCAGGACGCCCGACGGCGGCGTTGGCATGCCGGTGCCGTTCACGGGGAACGCGGTTCAGACCTACGTCATCTCGCAGTAACTCGACGTTCTCAAAAGGCCTGTCATGCGTGCGCTTCGGTTCGTCATTCTATTGAGTGTGTCTGCCACCTGGGCCTATGGCCAGGGGCCGGCGATGCCGGTCGACCAGCTCGACAACTATCGAAATACGAGTGACCGCGCGAATGACGGGCCGTTGTCTGATTTTCGGTTGATCAACTACTTCTTCACCCGATTCTCAGCGACGAACCTGCTGGGTGACCCGGTTGGCCTGCGCGGCGTTTCGCTCGGGCCGATCGGCAACGTCGGCGGCAGCGCGGTGCAGGTCACGCCGACCTCGTTCAACGCCTTCATCGAGCAACGGTGGATACCGGTGATCGAGTACGCGCCGTTCTTCACCGATGATCTCGCGGCCTTTCGCGCGCAGTTCGAGATCGACTTCACCTGGGGCCTGGGCGCGAACTCGTCGCAGCAGAACTCAGGCGGCGGTCTCAACGCCGACATGATCAACATTCAAACCAAGAACGTGAACGTCTCGCTCTACCCGACGCGCAAGCCTCGGCAGCTGACCTTGGTGATCGGTACGCAGTCGTTCTACGACACCATCTATGACCCCGCGCGCACCAGCGTGCTCGACCTGGTCAAGACCGGCTACAAGCTCACCTACCTCGGCACCGATGGCACCGGCATCTCGGTGTTCAGCGAGCCGATCAACGGCCTGCGTCTTCGCGGAGCCCTGGTGTTCATCGGCGCTTCGCAGCCCGACAAAGCCGCGCTCGACGACCCGCATCTGGCCTTCTCGTTTCTCACCATGCTCGACGCGTCGTACGAGCCGCGCCCGGGCACCCTGTTCGGCGCCAGCGCATGGTTGCTCCGCGACGACACCAAGGGCAAAGCCTACGCCTTCGAAGGTCTGGTGCTGTCGGGCCCCAGCTCGTCAGGCCTGAACCCGTTCACCGGCACCGCCCGCATGCCGATTGAAGCGGCGGTCGGCTCGGTGGGCTTCTTCGGCGCGAACTTTCAGCACAACTTGAGCTTCAACAGCTCGCGCTTCGCGGCCTCAGGCTTCGCGATGTTGAACGTGGGTACCTACAACTCGACCAACGACCCGGCGAACCCGAAGACGCTCGACATCATGGGCGGCACCGCCAACCTCGAGCTGCTCTACCAGTACGGTCGCAACCCGAATGAGGTGATCACCCTCGAGGGCCTCTACTCGAGCGGCGACGACAACCTCACCGACGGCCAATACACCGGCGCGTACACCATGAACTTCTACGGCCTGCCGGGCGCGGTCTGGTTCAACCACAAGACGCTGCTGATCTTCCCCTTCACCAGCACGGTCAACAACCACACCGGCGCGGTGAGCGACATCAGCAACAACGGCCTCGGCGTCTCGACGGCCATCGCCACCGGCTCATACGACATCATTCCCAACAAGCTCAACTTCAAGCTGGGCACGGCGATGGCGTGGGCGAACACGGCTCCCGCGGGCGTGGGTCGCACCAAGTACATGGGCTGGGAGATCAACGCCGAGCTTAAGTACACCATTCGCTTCTTGATGACGGTCGGTCTGCACGGCGCGTACATGGTGCGCGGCGGCTTCTACAACGGCAGCGACCGGGTCACGACCAACCCCTACGCCCTCTTCACCACCTTCACCTGGTACGCCTTCTGATGCGCTCTCTCTTCGTCATCATTCTGACGTCGGCATTGGCGTCTTCGTGTGTGCACCGCCACAGCGATGCACCGACCATTCAGTTCTCAGAGCTCGCTTACCAGTCGACCACCGGTACGCCCTGGCCGCAGACCCGCATCGAGCTGCCGAGGGCCGGCGAGAAGTACAAGCTCGGGCCGCTGAACCACGTCTCGGTCATCGAGATGAACCCGACGGGCGCGAAGACCCTGATCTTCCTGCACGGCCTGGGCAGCTACGTCTCGTTCTGGCGTTTTCAGCTCGATGCCTTCGCGGCGCAGGGCTACCGGGTCATCGCCTTCGACGAGCTGGGCTACGGCAAGTCAGACAAGCCCGCCATGTTCCCCTACACCATGGAGGCGATGTCGGAGGTCGTCGACGAGGTGATGGAGCTGATGCACGTCGAGAAGGCCACCTTGATCGGCCACTCGATGGGCGGCCAGGTGGCGATGACCACGGCCCTGCGTTTTCCCGCGCGGGTCGAGCGGCTGGTGCTGACTTCGCCCGCCGGCTTCGAATACTTTTCGCCGCGCGAGAAGAAGTGGTTCAACTCGGCGGTCAACGCCAGCTTCGTCAAGGCGACGCCTGAGTACGGCATCTGGGGCTCGGTTCGCGCGGGTAACTTCATGCGGTGGCGCGATGAGCTCGAGTTCTTGATCGAAGAGCGGGTGCGGTTGATCAAGTCGAAAGAGTTCGACAGCTACGCCTATGCGCAGGTGCTGAGCATCAACGGCCTGGCCAAGAACGACTTCGTGCGCGACAACCTCGAGAAAATCGAAGCGCCCACCATCATCATCTTCGGTGAAGACGACCGCTTGATTCCCAGCGCGTTCTTGCACGGGGGCCGCGCTCGCGACGTGATGAGCTTCGGCTCGGAGCACATCAAGGGCAGCAAGCTCGAGGGCCTGAGCAACTGCGGCCACACCGTGCAGATGGACTGCCCGGAGCAATACAACACCCTGTTGAGCACGTTCTTGTCGACCAGCGAGCCGCTGCCGACGCCGCCGCCCACCAGCGCTCCGTGAAGCCCGCCGCCGCTGCGCGCTCCGAAGCTGCGTTGGAGCAGTTGGTGCGCGCGGCCGAGGCGAAGGGCCTGACGCACGGCTCAGTGCAAAAGCTGTACGGCCTCGACGCCGAGTGATTAGCCCCCGTTCATGCGCAGCCGCAACACCACGCTCTCGGGCAACAAGAAGCGCAGGTGCGCGTTGCCCAGGCGAATGATGCCTCCGTCGTTGACCACCTTTCGCTGACGGGCTCCCAGCGCGTCACCGTCGACGAAGGTGCCATTCTTGCTGTCGGCATCGCAGAGCGACCACTGTTGGGTGCGATCGTCGTACTGCAGCCAGGCGTGAAAGCGGCTCACGCTCGAGTCGTCAATGGAGATGTCGTTGGTCTCGACCCGCCCCAGGGTCACGCCCATGGTGAAGGGGTTCTGAACGCCCGCCCGCTTCTCGACCACGAACAACATCGGGTCATGGCCGGTCTCGAGCCTGCCCACGCTGGCCGAGCCGGTGAGCGCCCACGCGTCAGCGCTGTGCTCGTCGCCGGTGGCCTCGAAGACCAGCATCGGCACCTTCACCGATCTCTCTGTCGTCACCGGATCTTTGCGCCACCGCCCGACGAACTCGTTGAGGTGAAGCGTCATTGGTCAAGTGTATCGCATGACTTCTTAACCTGATCGCGGTTGTCGCTGGCATCCGTCGAAATGCGCTCGGTTCGCGACAGGTGCTCGCGGCGACGACATCAGCCCACTCGGTTTTTTTGTTGGGGTTGTTTCGGGGCCGCCTACGCTCGCGCCGTGCCTCACGACACCCATCGACCCATTGGCCATGTCATCGCGCGCCACCCGCTGTTGCCGTTCGAAACACTCGATGCGTTCGCCGCGGCCGTGAAGCGTTCACCTGAAGCGGGTCGCGATTTTCTGCGGGCCCTGGTCGCTCGCCCGGAGGTCAACGAGGCGCTGTACGTCGCCTCACCAGGCCTGATGGAGGGCCTCGAGAAGTGGCGGCGCGAGCCCACCTCGGAGCGAGGTCAGAAGGTCGAGCGCGCGTTGATCAGCTACCTCGAGCGCATGTCGAGCCGATGCACGCCCTTCGGCTTGTTTGCCAGTGTCTCAGTGGGGCACGTTGGCAAGAGCCTGCGAAGCCAGGTCGCCGGGCTCGATACTGTTCGTCGTCGCACCCGGCTCGACAACGGCTACCTCCAGGCGTTGTGCGAGCGGTTGAGCGCTCGGCCAGAGGTGCGCCGCAGCCTCAAGTACATCGCCAACGAGACCCTGCACACAGTGGGAGAGCGCCTGCACTTCGTCACCGCCAGACAAGACGGGGGTCGCCGGGTCTACGACTTGAGCGCGGTCGACGCGCTTGAAGCGCTGACGCTGCACGTGCTGCCCTTCGCGCGTGAAGGCCGTACGCCAGCCACGCTCGGCGAGTCGCTGCAGGCGGCAATGCCCGAGCTGAGCGCCGAAGAAGCGGGCGGCTTCATCGACCAGCTGATCGACGCGCAGATTCTGCTCGGGTCGCTCTCGGTGCCGTTGACCGGGCGCGAAGGGCTCGAGTCGGTGTTGGAGCAGCTGCGCTCCCTGAGCGGTGTGGAGGCTGAGGTCAAAGCGCTCGAGTCGGCTCAGGCCCAGCTGGTCGAACTCGACCGGCGGGTGGGCAACTCCTCGGAGCCGTACGAAGCGTTGGGCAAGACGCTGCAGCCACTCGGCGTGCCCTTCGAGAAGGGTCAGCTGGTGCAGGTCGACCTGGCCCGATTGGGCGATGACACCGAGCTGCCCGAGTCGTTGATTCGGCAGGCGCTGAGAGTGGGGAGCGTGCTGGCATCGGCGGCGCCCATCGGCGACGACGACCTGACGGAGTTTCGGGCGAGCTTCTCGAATCGATACGAAGGCGCGGAGGTGCCGCTGCTCGAGGCGCTCGATGACGAGGCCGGCGTCGGTTTCACCTCCGAGAGCTCAGGCCACTCGGCGCCCCTGCTCAAGGACATCGCGTTCAGCCCGTCGAACAAGGTCACCTCCGAGCGCGACTCGGCGTGGGATGTCTGGGTCGCGGGGCTGTTGCTCCAGGCGCAGATCGACGGCACCAATGAGATCGTGCTCAGCGAGCCCGACCTGGAGCATCGCTCGCGCCGTACCAACCCCTTCGCCGAATCGGCCGCGATGCACCTGACCCTGTTCGCGCGCAAGCCCGGCAGCACCGACCCGGTGGCGATGCTCACCGGCCTCGGCGGCCCCTCGTCAGAGAACATGTTCGGCCGCTTCGCCTTCATGGATGAGCGGCTCGAGAAAGCGGTGCGCGCGGGGTTGGCGGCCGAAGAGCAGCTGCGACCGGAGACCAAGTATGCCGAGCTGGTGCACTCGCCAGAGGGGCGCTCCGGCAACGTCATCGCCCGGCCTTCAGTGCGCGCCCTCGAGATACCCATTCTCTCGAAAGGGGGGCTGCCAGCCTCGCAGACCCTGCGCCTCGATGATCTGCTGCTCTCACTGCGCGACGGCCGATTGACCCTGCGCTCGCGCTCACTGGGCGCCGAGGTGCTGCCGCGGCTCACCAACGCGCACAACTATGCCTTTCTGGGGTTGCCGCTGTACCGCTTCTTGGCGGCGCTGCAGCACGAGGGGCTGCCGCGAGCGCCGATGTGGTCGTGGGGCAGCCATCGCACGGCTCCAGCGCTGCCCCGGGTGCGCGTGGGCAACCTGGTGTTGATCGCCGCCAAGTGGAGCCTGACCGAGAACATTCTGAAGAAGCTGGTCGACGTGGCCGCGTTTCGCACCGTGGCTCAACGGCTGCGGTGGCCCCGCTTCATGGTGGCGCGCGAGCGCGACAACACCCTGGCCATCGATCTGGAGAACGAGCTTTCGATCGAGACCTTCGTCGACAGCTATCACCACCGGCCCGGCGTCGAGCTCGAAGAAGACCTCGATCGCTTGTACGGCAGCCCGTACACCAACGCGCAGGGCAGCTTCGCCAACGAGGTCGTGGTGCCGATGGTAGCCCTCGAGCGCCGCAGCCCAGCGCTGGCGGTGGTGCCGACCACTCAAATCGCCCGGGTGTTCGTGCCCGGCGACGAGTGGCTCTACCTGCGAGTTCACGTCACGCCCGCGATGGCCGAGCGGGTGTTCACCACCGTGCTGCCCGAGGTGCTCACGTGGGCCCGCGAGAGCGGTGAGCTCAAGCGGTGGTTCTTCATTCGCTACGACGAGCAGGGCCATCATCTGCGGCTGCGTTTTCGGGGTGCTCCCGCATGGTTGCGCGAGAAGCTCCTGCCCCGGCTCGAGGCGGCCATCGCGCCCTTCGTCGCCTCGCGCATCGTCTCGCGGCTGGTGGTCGACACCTATCGACGCGAGGTCGAGCGATACGGCGGCGATCAAGGCATCGAGGTCGCCGAGGCGTGGTTCGAAGCGGCCAGCGACGAGGCCCTGCAGATGGTTCAGCTGCTGCCGCGCGACGCCGACCTCGAGGCCCGAAGCTGGGCCACGCTGGCGGGGGTCAATGGCATCTTGACCAAGCTGCTCGACACCGACGCCGAGCGAATCAAGACCCTCGAGACCTGGCGAGGCTCCATCTTCAACGAGAACGGCGGTGGCGCGCTGCTCGAGGGCTCGCTCTCGAAGGTCGCCCGCACCCACCGCGCGTTGGTGGCGCAGCTGGTTTCACCGCAGCTCCCGCCGGTGCTCGAGAGTGTGGCCTCGCTGCTCGCCGCACAGAGCCAGACGGTCGAACCCCTGGCCGCGGAGCTCAAGGCGCTCCAGGTCGCCGGTAAGCTCACCGTCTCGCTCGGGTCGATTGCGGGCGCGCTGATGCACATGCAGGTCAACCGGTTGCTTCGAGCTCAGCAACGTCGACAGGAGCTGGTGATGTACGACCTGCTGCTGCGGCATTTGAAGTCACAACAGGGGCGTACGCGCGCGCGGTGAGGGGTTGAGGTCTATGGCAGAGCTGAAGTGGCAGACACCGATTGTGCTGGCCCCGACCGTTCGCAGTCGGGTCGAGGCGGAGGTCGAGCGGCTCACCGCGCAGATCCTCTCCCGGTGGGATCAGGAGCCGGAGGGGTTCGGCTTCATTCAGGGCAAGGTCGGCATGAGCTTCGCCTTCTACGAGCTCGCGGCAGCCGGCGTGCCCGAGACAGACGTGGCGGCCGAGCGCGCGCTGGTGGGAGCGGTCGATCTGTTCAACGCAGGTGGCGCGAACCCCGGCCTGCATTCGGGCGTGGCGGGCCTGGGGTGGCTGGTCGACGCCTGGGTCGGTGAAGAAGACCTCTGCACCCCCATCGACGATTCGCTGCGAGAGCGGGTCGAGCTGATGACCGAGGCCAAGCCGCTGATCAGCCTGCGTGCGGGCCTGACCGGCATCGGGCTCTACGCCTGCCGCCGCGTCGACCGCGCGCATTCAGCCAGGGCGTTGCTGGCGTCGGTGTCGCACGCGCTGGTGCGCTCCTCACAGAGAACGCCGCAAGGTCTCACCTGGAACACGCCTCGCAGCTACCTGATGGCTCGCGAAGGCAAGCCGCTCTTCCCGAACGAAAACGAGCGGAAGGTGATTCGCGAGTGGGGTGTCGCGCACGGAGTGGCACCGCTGGCGTTGCTGCTGAGCCAGCTCGAGAAGCACCAGATACCAGGCGCCGCTGAGACCAGAGAGAGCCTGGAGTGGATCTGGGCGTCGACGCATCGCGAGCCCAATCGCTTCGGCTGGCTGTGGGCCGATGGAGACCGCGCTGAGCTGAACCGCTCGGCATGGTGCACCGGCGACCCTGGCGTGGCCCTGTCGTGCTGGCTGGCGGCCTCGGCCGTCGGTCTCCGCGAAGAGCAGGCCAGGTGGCTCGAGCTGGGTCACCAGCTGGCACGGCGCATCACTGGAGGCGAGCGCTTCAGTCTCGAAGGTCGCATCGACCTGTGCTGCGGTCTCTCGGGCGTGACGCAGGCGTTCTCGAGCTGGGCCGCCGTCAGTGGCGACCCGCTGCTGGCCGATGCCGCGCGAGCGCTGCTGATGCGATTGCTCGATGAGGTGCAGAAGACAGACCTGGCGCAGATGTCGCTTCACCTGCAGTTCGGGGTGACGGGCGTCGCGCTGACCTTGCTCGCGCAGCTGACCCACAAAGCGCCCGCCTGGGCCGGGCCGTTGGCGATGACCTACCCCGACGCTCGAACTCCGCGCATGTCGGGCGAGCAACCAGTCGTGCCCTGACTCCTCCAGCAGTTCAAAACACCCGCACGAGCCGTCATCCCGCTTCATGACGGTTCGGTCGACCCGTTGCCAAGCGGTCGGCAGTCAGCTCGAGCACCGAGGTGGCAAGTCGGTGGGGAGAGGTCTTCGCGGTCGCAGCCGTGCGGGCGTCTTTCGACGAACCGAGTCACCGACCCGCAAGTACTCGTGCGACTCGAGCAAACGCAGCAGCCGAGCGGCAAATGCGCCGACCTCATCGAGCAGCACCCGCCCGCGCTCTCGATCAAATCTGATGACCCCGGCTCTCGCGAGCGAGTACACCCACCCGCGTGAAACGCGCGCTGCCGCTGGGTCTGCTCTTGCTGGGGTGCTCTTCGGAGCCCGGCATCGCCAAGGTTGATTACCGCCGGGTCAAACCAGCGGTCGCCACCGGAGGCGCGGTCATCGCCCGCTTCGGCGGCGACGCAGTGACCGAGCTCGAGCTGGCGCGGCGTTTCGCGGAGATGAACCCCTATGCCCGCGCGCGCTTTCAGACCCCCGAGTCACGCCGCGAGTACGTCGAGGGCCTGGTGCGCTTCGAGCTGCTCTCGCAAGAAGCCATTCGGCAGGGGCTGGCCAGCGACCCTGAGGTCGTCGAGAGCGCCAAAAGGGTGATGGTGCAGCTGTTGCTCAAGCGTGAGCTCGACGAGCGGTCAGGGGCCATCACCGAGGAACAGGTTGCCGCGTACTACCAGGCGCACCGCGACGATTACGTGAAGCCGGCGATGACCCGGCTGATGCACATTTCATTCTTGAAAAATCACCGCGCGCAGGCCGAGGCCACCCTCCGCGAGGTTCTGGCGCTCGACCTGAACGACTTCGCTGCTTTCGGGGCGTTGGCCCGCGAGCGGAGTGAAGAGCCGCGCACCAAGCCGCTCGACGGCGACCTGCGCTTTCTAAGCGATGAAGAGCTGGCGGCGCAGTACGGCCAACCCCTGGTGGCGGCCACGAGCTCGCTGCGCCGAGCGGGCGAGCTGGTGCCGGCGCTGGTCGAGACCGACACGGCCCTCCACGTCGTCAAGCTCCAGGGTCGGCAGGTCGCCCTCAACCTCAGCGCCGAGCAGGCCAAGCCGTCGATTCAGCAGGTGTTGCTTGCCACCCAGAAACAGGAGCGATTCAGGGCCCTGGTCGAGCGCCTGAAGCGTCAGGCCCAGCTGGAGCTCAACGAGCCCGCCCTGGCGGCGATGAAAATCGACGTCAAAGCCCCCGCCGTCGAGTCGAAAGGGCCACAACCCGGCTACGTGCCGGGCGAATAACTGCAATCGCGTTTTCCGATTCGCGTACAGGGCCGGCCACCCGGCGTCCCCATCACGACGGGTGGCAGCGGCCGTGGGCCCGAACAGTTCGGGTCTACGGTCGCACTTTTATTTCGGCTGGCGGTGAGACAGTGCGCGTGATGTCGCCGCTCGAAGCGCTGCAGGCCAGGCTCCGCCGTTGTCGCACCTGCCCCAAGATGATTGGGCCGGTGGTGCACGGGCCGCCGGTGCGCTCGAAGGTGTATTTGGTGGGCCAGGCCCCCGGTGACAAAGAGGGCCCCCTCGGCCGACCCTTCGCGTGGACGGCTGGCAAGACGCTCTTTCGCTGGTTTCACCAGGCGCTCGGCGTCGACGAAGAGACGGTGCGCACCAAGGTGTACTTCGCCGCGGTGGCCCGCTGCTTTCCCGGCAAGGCGCCCAAGGGCGGCGACCGCAAGCCCGATGAGCTCGAGTCGAAGCAGTGCTCGCGGTGGATGAAGGCGGAGGTCGCACTGCTGGCGCCCACGCTGGTGCTGCCGGTCGGCGCGATGGCCATCGAGCGGGTGCTCGGGCACACCGGGCCACTCAAAGAAGTGGTGGGGCGGCAGTTTCAAACCACCTTCTTCGGGGCACAGGTCGAGGTGATTCCGCTCCCGCACCCCAGCGGCGCTTCGACCTGGCACATCACCGAGCCCGGCAAGACGCTGCTGATCAGCGCCCTCGAGCTGATGCGCCGAAACCCCACGCTGGTCTCGGTCTTTCAGACGCAGCGCTCACTCAGTCGATGGTGAGCAGCACGAACTTGTTGTTCAGGTCTTTGTCGATCAGCTTCACCGGGTGGCTGCCGATGGCGTTGATCAGCACACCCAGCCGCGCGTGCTCGACCAGGGCCCACTTGCGACCCGGCCGGCTCACGTAGGCCTGCAGCTCCGGCACCGCGTTGCTGCCCTGCTTCGAGCCGATCTGCTCGACCCGGTTGCGTGAGTAGAGCGTCTCGCCGCGCCAGTTCATCATGAAGGCGGCGATGGGCTCGCCGGGTTGGCGCTGGCTGAAGTAGCGCCAGAATTGATCTCGCTGCGTCCACTGCGGTGAGAGGTCGACCCAGTGCGACCAGCTGAACCAGAGCGCGAAGCCCAGCGCACCCGCGGTGGCCACGGCGAAGAGCGAGCGCTTGGCCCGCAGCACCGCACACCCCCCGAGCAGCGCCAGCGCGCCGAGCGAGCCCAGCTCGAGCAGGTCTTTCACCGAGTACAGGCCGAGCACCGGGCGGCTGATTAGAAACTCGGGGTAGGGCCGGTCGTAGTTGAAGACGAACAGGTCGGTGAAGTGCTTCGGGCTGGTCCAAAGGTCTTTGCCCACCAGCACGAACAGCGGTGCTCCGGCGAGCAGGGCGATCAGATGCGCGTCGATGCCGTCAGACCACAGCTCGTCGACGAAGAGGCCGATCAAAATCGCCAGCGGCGGGAGCAGCACAAACACATAGTGGTGAAACTTGGTGGCCGAGTCGCCCACCGCGAACCACCCGATGATCAACCAGAGCAGGGCGATGGCAGCCACCATGTCGGTGGTCTTCGGGGTGCGCAGTCGAATGCGGCAGATCACGCCCATCGCACCGGGCACCAGCAGCACCCAGGGGAAGATGGCGTAGCCGCCTTGCTCGATGAAGTAGGTGAAGCTCCCGCCGGGGGTGGTGGTGTACACGCCGGAGAAGAAGCGCGAGAGATGGTCGTGCACGATGAAGCGCAGCCAGAAGTGCTTGTTCTCTTCGTCGAAGGCCCGGTAGGTGAACATCTCGAAGTACCAGGGCAGGGCCACCGCCAGAAACAACAGCACGCCGGGGCCGAGCCGCATCTGCTGGAGCTGATTTACCAACCTGGGCGTCGTGGCCGGGTCGAAGCGCAGCTGAAGTCGGTGCGCGAGGCCGGTCGACGCGGCCCACATCGCCAGCACGCCCCACGTTAGGCCCAACCAGTTCGGCGGGTTCGACCAGGCGTCGCTGCCGCCGACCTCGCGACCCGAGATGAACACCGTACCCTGCGCGAGCGCGATGTACCTGGCAGCGAACCCGACGATGACCCCGACCAGCAGGCTCCAACCCACGCTGCGGCCGAGCGCACGCCTGACCCACGCCGCGCTCGCTTGCAGGTCGGCCCAGTTGGTGACGAACAGCACCAGGTACCCCGCGAACACCGCGGCTGGCACCAGAAAGCCCAGCCACCCCTTGGCCAGGGTCGCCAAGGCGAAGAAGGCCCAAGCCGCGTACCACCACCCACTTCTTCGCTGCGTACCGGCGTCGAACAAGGCAATAAGCGCGCATGACACTCCGCAGACCGTGGCGCTCACCAGCGGTGGGTCGGTGACGGCTTGTCGGCTGATCAGAAAGTACAGCGGCATGGTGGTGAGCACCGTCACCGTGGCCAGTGCCACCCGGAGATTCGTCACCCGGGCGAGCGCCCAGGCGAGGAGCCCGAGCGAGACGATGCAGAACGAGGTCGAGGGCAGCCGAAAACCCCACTCGAAGAGCACCGGCAAGGCGCCCGCGTCGGCGACCAGATCTCCAAACTTCCACGGCAGCGACAACGATGAGCCCCACAACCCTAGCGCGAGAAGAATCACGCCCCCGTGCAGCGCCATCACGCTCCAGAATTGAGTCAGCGGCGAGCTGCGACGAATGAAGAACACCCCGAGGCCGAGCAGGAGCAGCCCACTGATCATCGGCACCGCGGGGCCTCGTGCGGCCACCAGCATGCCGGCAGCCTGCATCCACATCGTCAGGGCAGGCTTGGAGAAGAACCAGTCATTCTCGTAGTGCGGGTGAATGAAGTCGCCGCGCTCGACCATCTCGCGAGCCACCTCGCCGTAGTGCGTCTCCCATGGGTCCCACAGGCCCACGGCGCCGAGGTAGGGCAGAAACACCGCGCTGCCGAGGAGCACGGCGAAGAGCGCCGCACGTTGCTCCGTAGGCCACCGGGCGAACCACTGAAAGACGAACGACGACCGCGGCGCGGAGAGGCGCATGGGTGAGACTCCGAGGTGATTGGGTGAAAGGCGCTACTCGCTGCCGAACGCCGCGCCGCCGTCGACCCAGGCGGGCGCCTGCTCCATGACCCGCGCGCTGGGAATGCCGTGAACGCCTTCGGGCTCGACGGCCGAGACATCATTGAACGGCAGGCCGTGCGCGACGACCGGTCGCACCACCGCCAACACCAACATCGTCGCCGCCACCGCGAGAAACGCCGGCATCGCGGCCAGCGGCCCGGGCCGTGAGACGCGCACCGACGTCGCTTCGAAGCCGCGCGCGCACAGCTCGGTCTGCGCCAGCCGCTGCAACCGGTTCGCACAGGTCTCGCAGTGGCTCAGGTGCGGCACCTGAAGCTCATCGAGCTCGCCAGTCACCGCGAAGTGTCGCAATTCAAAGATGCTCGGGTGGCTCATGTCAGGGAGCCCTCCCCAAGGCCACGCGGAGATGCGCGCGCACCTCGCACAGAATCTGCCGAAAGCGCTGGAGCGAAACCCCTTCACTCTTCGCCAGCTCGGCATGAAGCACGTCGGGCCCACTGAGCACCGCCGAGAGCACCGCCTGAGCGCGCGGCGACGAGCTGGCCATGGCCAGTTCGACCGAGGCCAACAGCTGGCGACCCGCCACCGTCTCTTCGGGCGAGGCGTGCTGATCAGCCAGGTGCATCGCCTCTTCGACCGGCCCATCGCGTCGGGCGTGGTTCGAATCTCGACGACGACCCTCGGCCAACAGAAAGAACGCTTGCCGAATGATCAGCCCGGGCAGCTCGAGCGTTTCGAGTCGGTCGGCGCTGGCGCGCTCGTAGATTCGGGCCCAGGCATCGTGGGCCAGCTCACGAGCGTGGTCGAGGCGAACGCCGTTGGCGATCAACGCCAGCACCACCGTGTGGTGATGCGTGTCGTATTCTCGCGCCCAGCGCTGTCGAAGCTCAGTCACCATTCAAGAATGGCCCACCTGGGGAGGCATATCGCTACCGCCGCTTGACCGGGGGCTTGGGGTCGATCTTTTTTACCCGCTCCTTGGAGGTCGGGGGCTTGACCGCCGGCGGCGGCTTGACGGCAGGCGGCCGAGGCCGGTCGATTCTCACCTTGGCAGGCGGGCGCACTCCTGTCGGCGGCACCACCACCTCAATCGCCACCGGCGCCGGCTTGACCAACCCACTCATCGACACATTGCGAAACGCACAGCTGCCCTCGATGCACCCCAACCCCAGACGGGGGAACTCGGCGAACAGCGCCTGCCAGTCGGGCCCCAAAGAGAGGCTGTCGCCCAGCACGCGCGCATCGCGGTCGGTACCGATGACCCCCGTGAGCGCGCCGGTGACCGGGTCGATGCGCAGCTCCAGCACCACGTCTTTCGCTCCGGTGGGCAGCGGCGCCGTCATCTGCCCTCGCTTGTCGGGGCCCAGCGACCAGTCGAGCAGCGGGTCGCTGCCGTTGGCCGAGATGATCAACGCCACGTAGCGGTCGTGCCCGCCGACCAACATCAAGGCACTGCGGGCCTCTGGCTTGGGGCCTCGAAAGAGGCTGATCAACGGCTCGAACGCCGAGGGGCGCGAGGCCTGGGTGTCGACCGTGACGCGGGCCACCAGACCATCACCCTCGGTCACCGCGTCGAGCACCACCCGACCCGCCGGCGCCGCGTCTCCACTGAAGGCGATGGCTCCGCTGGTCAGGGTCGGCTGCCGCCCGAAGGCCTTGAGGTCAATGGTGTCGGGCCCGTCGCCCAGCACCAGCGCGTGTTGCTCGGTATCGAAGCGGCCGGTCGAGGTGAGCAAGAAGCGCGCGCCGAAGTCGTTCATCACCGCTAAGCCCGGAGGCAGCCGCTTCGACTCCATTCGCGAGCGCGCGTAGACGGTACCGACGATGATCAACGCGGTGGCCGCCGCGGCGATGGTCACCCCGCGCCAGATCGACCGGAGCACCGCGCGGCCCTTTCGAACGAAGCGCTGACCGGGCGTCTCTTTGGCCGGCATCGGGCCCACGGTCATCGGTATCAGCGGCTCGAGCTCGATCAGAAACGCCGCCACCGAGGGGTAGCGGTCTTCGAGGGCGGGCTTGAGACAGCGAGCCACGATGGCGTCGAGCCGCTTGTCGAGCAGTGGTCGCCGCACCGACGGCGGGTCGAAGTTGCCCATCGGCAAATCACCCACCAACAGCTCGTAGAGCATCACTCCCAACGAGTAGAGGTCTGCGCGCGGGCCAGCGGTCTTGGCGTCGATGCGCTGCTCGGGCGACATGTACGCCGCGGTGCCCATCGACATGTGGGTCTGGGTGAGGTTGTGCCGGCCCTTCACGTCAGAGCGCTCGTCGAGCCCCGCCAGGCCGAAGTCGGTCACCTTGGCCAGGCCACCCGCCTGGTCGTCGAAGAGAATGTTCTCGGGCTTGAGGTCTCGGTGAATCACCCCGCGACCGTGGGCGTAGTCGATGGCGCGGGCGATCTGCGTCAACACCCGCAGGGCCTGCATCGAGTCGAAGTCGGGCTCGCGCATGCGCTCCCGCAAGCTGGGCCCGTCGACGAACTCCATCACCAGGTAGTAAGTGTCGGCGGTCTTGCCGCGGTCGACGATCGAGACGATGTTCGGGTGCCGCAGCGTGGCCAGCGCCGCGCCTTCTTTCTCGAAGCGCGCCACGAAGGTCTCGTCTTGCGCCAGCTCCTGACTGAGCAGCTTCACCGCGACGGTGCGACCCAGTGAGAGCTGCACCGCCTGGTGCACGTCACCCATGCCGCCCTTGCCCAGCAACTGCACCAATCGGTACCCCGGCACCAAGTCGACCCGTCGTATGCGTTGAACGGTGGTGTCGCCAGAGTGCATCGGGTGCGCACGCTACGCGCTTTGCCTGCTCCCTGTCCCTCCTCGTCAGCGGGGCGGTGAGGCGTCGGGCCGGTTCTTCTTGTTCTTTTTCTGCTTTTTAGACTCACGGGCCGGCCGTTCGTCGCGGTCGTGAGCGTCGTCTTCGCGGTATTCGACGTCTCGGAGCATCTTGCGCACCTCGAGCCCGTGCATCTCCTCCTGGGCAATCTGGGTGCGGGAGAACTCCTCGAGGTACACGCTGCGGTCTTCGACCTCGTCGAGCAGCTTCTTGTACAGCTTGAGCGCCTCACGCTCGTGCGAGAGCGACTCTTCGAGAATGTCTTTCACCGAGTGTTTGTACGACTCGGGTATCGGCGCGATGCTCAGCGTGGGGTGGCCGCCCAGGCCGACCAGAATCTCGCCCGACATCTGCGCGTGCAGCAGCGACTCGGTGGCCTGCGCCTTCATGAACGCCACGATGGGTATGCGGTTGGGCCCTGAGATCATCAGCGAGTAGTGGGTGTAGCGAACCACTCCAGCGAGCTCGAACTCCATGATTCGATTGAGAATGCTCTGAGCGCGCT
>Ga0105048_10003804_pt1 | contig 24676 bp, 18 predicted proteins | sample MAT05_FD_78382 | JGI IMG/M metagenome (GOLD analysis project Ga0105048, IMG submission 78382) | Freshwater microbial communities from Lake Fryxell liftoff mats and glacier meltwater in Antarctica - MAT-05 | ecosystem: Environmental > Aquatic > Freshwater > Ice > Liftoff microbial mat | place... | reverse complement strand
GCCGCGCCACTCAACGTGCGGCGCAGCCAGTACATGAACAACCGCATCGAGCAAGATCATCGCCGTATAAAACGCCGGACCCGTCCAATGCTCGGCTTCAAGGCCGCCCATTCAGCGGCAATCATTCTTGGTGGAATCGAATTAATCCACATGATCCGCAAAGGCCAACTGATCAGAACCGATACCCGAAATCTGCCGGTCTCCCGTCAGTTCAACAGCCTGGCCTGCTGACCCGCTATCTCAATGACCCAAACTTAAACCATCAAAAACTTTGCAACAAAACCGTTCAACCTGGATCACCATTCTGTATAGACCGTTCCACTATCGCGGTAGCGCCGGTTACATCTGGGTAGCACAGGCCGGGATCTTGTCTCAGCTGCTCCAGGAAGGCTTGCTCGGCCTGAAACCATGCAAGGCTGCCAGATAGCGTTTCGTCGAGCTGTGCCCTTGGAATGACAACAATTCCATTGTCATCCGCCAGAATGGCGTCTCCCGGATTTACGGCGACACCGCCGCAGCTGACGGGCACGTTGAACTCTCCGCCCATACCGCGGTACTTGGTAGTAACCGGACTGATACTGCGGGACCAGATCGGAAGGCCCGCGGCCTTCGCGTCGGCGATATCGTTGACCGCACCGTCGACAAGGACGCCTTCGAGACCGGTGAGGGCTGCTGCATAGATGGTCGCAGCGCCCCAATTGGCTGTCCGCTGGTCCTGGCCGCGATCAATCACGAGGATGTCGCCAAGGCGGGTGTACTTCAGGGCATAATGCGCCATGACGCTGTCTGGAACGGTGATCCTGACTGTGACAGCCGTCCCGGCTATCTTGCTGCCGGGGATGCGCGGGATCATGCCGCCGTCCATGAAGCCAGCTTCGAGATGGTGGCCGATAGTGCCAGTATCGAGCGCCAGCAGCGCCTCTCTCTGCTGGACCGTCATCTGGACGGGCATTTGGTTGACGACGTAAATCTTTCGTTCCGGAAGCATTGCCATCACTACACCCCCGCCCGGCTATCGGGCTTAGGCAAACGCTATGGCCCGCAGCAGCGAGGGGCAATTTGAACTTTATGATTGCCATGTATCAAATATGTGATCGGGACTGCGGGTTGACCGTCCGGGTTGCAGCTTCCACGATACCGCGTCATGAATATTCGCTTCCTGGAGACTTTTGTCTGGCTCACTCGCCTGAAGAATTTTCGCGCGGCAGCCGAGAAGCTGAATACCACCCAGCCCAATATCTCGTCACGGATCGGATCGCTGGAAGACCAGTTGCGGACGCGGCTCTACGTCCACGGCGCAAAGGACTTCCAGCTTACGGCGTCAGGACGGCGATTGCTGGAATATGCCGAGCGGATCGTGGACATGTCCAACGACATGCAGCGCGCGATGACGGGAAGCGAAGGCGACAAGGCCGTCCTGCGCGTCGGCATCATCGAGCTGGCGACTCTGTCCTGGCTTCCCCGCCTGGTCCAGATGCTGCATGAATCCCCGAACCTGAGCGAAATCGATTTCGTGGCGGAAACCTCTGCAAACCTGTTAGACATGCTCCGGCGGGATGAGCTGGATATCGCGTTTGTGTGGGGGCCGGCGCACGAGCCCAATGTGGTGAACGAATATATCTGCAACTACGCGATCGAATGGCTGGGAAGCCCGGCCTTTTGCAGCGAGGGCGTCGACATCGATATTATGGAGCTGGCGCGCCTGCCGGTGATTCCCACCCGAAAAGGGACGTCGGGATACACCGTGATCAGCGAATACTTCGCGGCCTACGGGATCGAGTCCCTTCCCGGGTCGGGCAACCGGATCACGATGAACGCCTATTCGATAACGACCGCGCTCCACATGGTGCGACAGGGCATCGGCGTGATGGCCATGGCACCGTTCGTTCTGCAGGATGACATCGTACGCGGCGACATCAAGGTGTTGCCCGTGAAACAGAAACTGCCGCCCGCTTATCTTACAGCCTGCTACAATGCGCGGACCGCAAGGCCGGCAGTGCTCCGCTTGATCGAGATGACACGAGAGGCCGCTGCCGAATTCGCACTCCAGACAAGACCGGACTTCTACTGGATCTGATCCCCTAACGAGTCGATCCGACAATATCAGGAACCACGATCTACGCGAGCGCCGCCGCCATCTCGTCGATAAGCTGACGATGGAAAGCCAGCGTCCGCTGATCCGGCTGCTGGGCACGAAACATGTCGAGGGCCGGGTCGACCACATCGGTGCGCTCGCCGCTCAGCCCTTCCAGCACCGCGTGGCCACAGAACGGCACATAGGATTCAGCGTAGCCCCCCTCGTGAACCACAACCAGTTTGCCGCCACATAACCGGGAGGCGGTTTCCATGATCATCTCGGTAAGCCTTCGAAAGCTTTCCGAATGCAGCAACATCCGCGCAAGAGGGTCAACGGCATTGGCGTCGAGCCCGCTGGCCACGATGATGAGGTCCGGGCGGTACGCCTCCAGCGCCGGGATGATGATTGTCTCGAACGCATACATGTAGCTGTCATGGCCGCTACCCGCCGGCAGGGGGACATTGAGGTTATAGCCCGCACCCTGCCCTTGGCCCCGCTCCTCCGCGCCACTATAGCCCGGCGGAAAGCAATGGGTCTGGTGGATCGAAATCGTCAGGCAATCGTCGCGGTTGTAGTAGATCGACTGGGTTCCATTTCCGTGGTGCACATCCCAATCGACAACCGCCACCCGCTTCAGTCCGACTTCAGCGCGGGCAGCCTCGATGGCCACGGGAATGTTTGCCAGCAGGCAGAAGCCCATGGGCATGTCGGCAAGGCAATGGTGCCCTGCAGGGCGGGCCAGCGCATAGGCGTTCGCAAATTTGCCCGAAAGAACGTCGAGCACCGCGTGCTTCACGAGGCCGGCCGATATGGCGGCAATCTCGAACCCACCTTTCGAGAAGGGGGCAAGCTGGCCCAGGTCGCCTCCGCCGGTATCGCTCGTGGCCTTGAACCTGTCGATGTAGGCACGCGGGTGTATCCGGCATAGGTCCTCGATGGTGACCGGGGCGGACTCGGGCTGCGCGAGGCGCTTCATCAACCCGGAGGCCTGGGCGAGGTTCAAGAGCCGACGCTTGGAATCCGGTGTGTCTGCGCCGACCGAGCCATTGGGCGGCTGCACCCAGTCCCCTGACAGAAACAGGGCCTGCACTCCCACGCAATGCCAGAAGGTACGTTCGTCACTGTAAAATGCGGTGCCGTGCATGGAATATCCCTTCAAGGGGTGGGTTGGAGTGCCGCAGCCGTCAGCTGGGGTGGATTTTCGGCGTCATAGACCGTCTTGCCGTCGATCAGGGTCAGCATCACGCGCATCTTGTGCAGGTGGGTTGGGGGAATTTTGTACGGATTGCTGTCTGTGACGATCAGGTCGGCCCGCATGCCCACATCGATAGAACCGGTCTGCTGGCGAACGCCCATCAGGCTGGCGGCGTTGGATGTGAAGATGCGGAGCGCGGCATCGATCGGAATGCGCTGGCCCGGAGCCACTGTTTCGACGCTCCCGCCCGGTTTCTGCCGGGTCACCATTGTCTCGATCGCGATCCAGGGGTTCACCGAAGGCACGATAGACCAGTCGGACCCGGCCACCACCAGCGCGCCTGTCTCGACCGCGTCGCGGATCGGGATGAAACGCTGCATCAGGTCGGGCCCCACGGCGCGCACGATATCCACCGCGGTGATCGGAGTCGGGTACCAGATGTAGGGCGAGAATTCCCAGGCCATGCCTAGCTCGCGCACTCTTGGGATGTCCGTGGGATCGACGAAGCTGTTGTGGCCGACATGGTGCATCGGGCCGCCCCAGCCGTTCGTCTTGCGGGCATGGGCGACGGAATCGATTGCGGCCCGAACAGCGCCGTCGCCTGCGGCGTGGAACTTCACCATCAGGCCTTGCGCATCGAACCGCGCGACGGCGGCATTCAGCTGGACCTGCGGGATCATCAACATGCCATGGCCGTGGGCGGGGTCGCTGGCATAGGGCGCCACCATGGCGGCGGTGCGGCTTTCCGTTGGCACGCCGTCGACGAAGATTTTCACGCAGTCGGTCTGGTAGCGCGGCGTCGCCCAGGTGGCACGCTCGGCGATGAGCCGCTCACCATCGGCGTCGCCCGGGGCCCAGACAATGCAGCCGCGCACCCTTTGCTTGAGCAAGCCCTCCCGTGACAGGCTGCTCAATGTCGACATGTTGCCGACCCGGACGGTTGCGTCGGTGAAGGCGGTGATCCCGAACGACAGCATCTGGTTGGTCGCCAATACAAGCCCACGGCGTTTGTCGGTCGGCGAGGGTTCGGGGATGATCTTCTCGACCAACTTCGTCGCATTTTCCCTGAGCAGCCCGGTGAGCTCGCCGCCGTCATCGCGCTCGATGCGGCCGCCAGGCGGGTCTTTGGTGTCACGTGTGATGCCAGCGAGCGCCAGCGCCTTGCTATTCACCCAGACGCTGTGGCGGGCTTCGTCGTTCAGAAGAACCGGGTGGTCGGGCGCGGCAGCGTCAAGGAAGGCGCGGGACTGCTGGCCAGGCTGGAACACGGCGCCGACCCAATTGCCGCCGACGATCCACTGCCCAGTGGGTGTCGTCCGTGCGCAGGCGGTGACGGCTGCCGAGATGATGTCGGGCGTGGCGCCATAGGGGAAGCTGCAGAGGAACTGGTCGAGACCGGCGAACAGGGCATGGACGTGCATGTCAGACAAGCCCGGCATCACCGTGGCGCCAGCGAGATCGAGGGTACGGGTGGCGGGCCCCGACCATTGCGCGATCTCGCTGGTCGTCCCGACCGCCACGATAATCCCGTCCCGCACCGCAACCGCCTCGGCCCAGCCGCCGGGCGTGTGCACCTGGCCGTTCTTAAGCACGAGCGTCGCCGGCGCCTCGGCCAGTGCAGGCACAGCAAGAGCGAGGATTGCGAGTGGGGCGAGACAATGGCTCTTCATCAGGCGAGCGCCTCTTTCGCTGGAACCAGCGACATCCTTGTGGAAACCGCGTGCAGTGCGATCAGGTGCAGCATTTCACTGACCGTGCTGCAGCAATCAGGCAGGATCGTGGTCCGGTTTTTCTCTGCCGACTTGGAAATCGCCGTGTGGGTCACAAAATTCTGGGTCATCATCCCGCAAATCAGAAGGTCTGTGATGCCGTTGGCGCTCAGCGTCACGTCGAGGCTGGTCTCGACAAAGCTGTCGGCGAAGGATTTGACAACAACCGGCGCGTCGGGCGCGGCGTCCAGCACATCCTTCTGGATATCAGCGCCAAGCGTGCCCTTGTTGAAAAAGGGAGAGAGCCCCATCGCCGGATCGGCAATGTGCTGGATATGGACCACCAGATGCCGCTGAGCCTTCGCCCTGGCGTTGGTTCCCAGGATATTGGACAGCGTTTGGTCGGTGTTCCACAGGGGGAAAGCGCCACCCGGGAAATAATCATTCTTAAGGTCGATCAGCAGCAGCGCTTTTTTGGGTGTGCTCATCATCATTCTCCTGATACCGGAACACGCCGGAAGTTCCTGCGGATCAATCCTTCAACAATTCGAACTCGCCGGTTTCGCGGCGCAGACCGGCGAGAAAGCGTTCAAGCTCTGCCTTGCGAACGGTCTCCATCGCCTTGCCTGCGGGTGAGAGAACTTTGCCAGGCACCTTGGCGAGGCGGTCCTGAAGGAAGCCGACCATGGCCATCGTATTGGGTTGGCCACCTGCAGGATCAATCAATGCGATAACGCGGACGACGCCAATCTGGCCGAGCCATTCGAGCGCATCGGCGTCGTGCAGATAGGTCGCTTCGGGGCCGACAGGCTTGCGATCGAACATGTGGGTGCGGATTGCGGCCTGCACGGCCTCGATCTTGGCTTGTGGAAAGTCGGTCTGGCGAAGCATTGCAGTCGCCGTGAGGGCACCTTGGTCGGCATGATCCACACCCTCTTTCGCGATGGCCGGAAAGGCGGCCATGTCGTGCAACATGGCGGCGGCGTACAGGACATCATCATCCAGCGTTACAGCATCGCTGGCGGCCAGGGCCTTTGCCAACTGATAGTTGCGGACGGAATGGGCGTAACCCCAGGCGGGATGGCGCAAGTCCGATCGAGCAAAACGGTCGATGCTGACCCGCCAGCCTGATGGGGTGGCGGCCACCGCGGGAGCCGCCATGAGCAAGGTGGCCGCTTGCAGGAACGCAACCAGAAGGGCCGCAAGCGTTGGACCTGCAATGGCGCGTCTGCAATACCCGGTCATCTGGCTTTCTCCGTATCGGGCAGCGCAAAGGCGACGATTGCGTCACTGAGTTTTGTCTGGAAACCGCCGTGACCGCCGGCAGCAACCACCACATACTGCTTGCCATTGGGGGTGTGCCGGAAGGTCATCGGGGTGGCGGTTGCCGGGGACGGCACATTATGGCTCCACAGCTCCTCGCCGGTCTTCAGGTCATAGGCGCGGAATCGGCTGTCGAGGCTGGCGCCGATGAAGATGAGGCCGCCGCGGGTGATGATGGGACCGCCCTGGTTCGGTGCGCCCCAGTGCGGCAGGCTGTCGACCGGTCCGCCTAAATCGACCCGGCCAAAGGGAATCTGCCAGCGTGTCTGGCCGGTCTTCATGTCTATCGCTGTCAGTTGGCCCCATGGCGGAGGATTGCAGGGGACGCCCAGCGAAGACAGCTGCACTTCACGGAGCATGACATAGGGGGAGCCGCGCATCTCGTATGTAGCGACCCTTGGTCGTGCATGGATTGTCGGGTCAAAGCTTTCGCGGGGCATCAGAGTGACGGATGCCACCAGGTTCGAAGAGTTCAGGACCGCGAGGCCGCTTTCCTGGTCGTAGGCGACACCGCCCCAGTTGGTGCCCCCCAGGAAGCTGGGATGGAGGATCGATCCCTTGAGGCTCGGAGGCGTGAACAGGCCGTCGTTTCGCAAGGCCGCCAGCTTTTTCCGGCATTCGTTGCGGTCGAAGAGCGCCACTCCGAAGGCATCGTCGGCAGAAAGGCGCTGCGATGTGACGGGCGCAGGGAGGGTTGGTACCGGCTGCGTGGGGGAGGCACGCTCGCCCGGCACGTCGCTGGCCGGCACCGGCATGTCCCGCACGGGAAAGAGCGGCTGGCCCGTCTGCCGGTCCAGCACAAACAGGAAGCCGGTCTTCGTCGGCTGCAGGACGGCCTCCACCATGCGGCCATGGTGTTCGATCGTGGCAAGGGTCGGCTGGGCAGGAAGATCATAGTCCCACAAGTCGTGCCGCACCGTCTGGTAGGACCAGACCAGCTGTCCCGTTTCGGCATCGAGCACGACGACCGCGTTGGCCATCGGGATTGCGTTCAGACGGTTGGTTCCAAGGGTATCATAGCTGGCGCTGCCTGTTGGCAGGAAAACCCAGCCCCGCTTCGTGTCGATGGAGATCGGCGCCCACGTGTTGGCTGCTCCGGTGCGCGAGCTGAGCTCGGAAGGGATGGGATTCCAGTTCCACTTCACGGCGCCGGTCCGGGCGTCGAACCCGCGCACGATTCCGTCCAGTGAGTCTTCGTACTTGTTGTCGGTGACCGCGCTGCCGACGATCACAGTGTCGCGGAAGATAGCTGGTGGAGACGTATTGCCCAGCGGGCCCTCTCCCTTGTTGTCGAGCGCTGTCATGTCGACCCGGCCGCCGGCGCCGAACTCTTCACAGGGCTTGCCGCTTTCAGCGTCAACAGCCACCAGCACGCCGTTGCTCACAGCCTGAAAGATACGCCGGCCGCAAGTCCGTGCCCGCTCTGCCGGGTCTGCTGCTTCCCAATAGGAGACCCCCCGGCAGACGTGACTGCCATACATCATGCCGGTCGCCGGCTTTCCGGGATCGTACTTCCAGATTTCCTTTCCCGTCGCCGGATCCAGCGCGACGATCCGGTTCAAGGGCGTGCAGATGTAGAGTTTCTCATTGGCGTAGATGGGCGTGACCTGGTGGATGGTTGCATCCATCTGCGGCGTGCCGGTCGAGATCTCGCCAGTGTTGTATGTCCAGGCAACTGCCAGCTTTTCGACATTCCCGGTGTTGATCTGATCTAGCGCCGAGTATTTGGTTCCGGATGGCTGGCCACCATAGCTCGGCCAGCCCGTCGCAGTGCCTTCCACAAGATCCTCGACGGCAACCCTGGGGCTGGGCGCAATTGTCTTCTGCTCGGAGCAGCCGAGCAGCATAATGCCGGCAAGGACGCTGAACGCCACGCCACCAGCTGGAGTTAGTCGCAAGTCGATGTCAGCGCGCGTTGGGGATGGAAGCACGATCGAAGACCCTGCGTCCATCGACCCAGGTTTCGAGGACCTGAACCTTGTGTATCTCGGTCGGAGCGATCTCCAGCGGGTTCCGGTCGAGGATGATGATCGTGGCCTGCTTTCCTTCCTCGATCGTTCCCATCCGGGCTGCCAGACCCATCTGCCGCGCTCCGGCACTCGTGAACATGTCTACAGCTTCGCGAACGGTGATCGCCTGTGCAGGCGCAAAGGACGGACCGTCAGTTCCAGGGGCCTTGCGGGTGACGCTGGTTTCTATTGCCAGCCAGGGGTCGGGGCTCGGCACGACAGCCCAGTCTGATCCAGCGACGACCAGACTTCCCGCGTCGAGAGCCTCACGGATAGGCCAGGCTCGGGCGATCCGGTCCGGCCCGACGGCCTTCTCGATGTCTTTGTTGATGGCTGTCGGTTGCCAGAGATAGGGCGAGAACTCAATTGTGGCGCCCAGCGCCCGGGCCCGCGGCATGTCCGTGGGCGCAATGAAGGTGGAGTGGCCCACCTGGTGCGCCGGCCCCTTGGGACCATTGGCGCTCCGAGCCGACTGGATGGCGTCGAAAGCGGCCCGCACCGCCCCATCGCCTGCTGCGTGGAACAGGACAACCAGACCCATCTTGTCGAAGCGCGTCACCGCCTGTGCGAGCTCGTCGGGCGGAATCAGAAGGTGGCCACTGTCGACCGGGTCACCGGGCCTGGCAGGAACATAGGGCTCGACCATTGCGGACGTGTGGCTCTCGGTCGGAACGCCATCGGTGAAGATCTTGACGCAATCGGCCTGCAGCTTGCCGACCATGTAGTTCTTTTGGCGACCGACCATTCCCTCGAAGCCGGGCACCTTGGCCCCTGCATGAGTGTAGGCCATGCAAGCGCGCACGGATTGGTGCAGCTCGCCTCGCTCTGCCAGCGTGCGATAGGTCTCGAGGTCTGGTTCGAACGCCATGGCGTCCGTGAAGCCCACGACCCCCATCGAGAGCAGCAGCTTCGAACTGGATCGCAAAGCAGCGAGGTTCTGCGCTGCGGTAGGTTGCGGAATGAAGCGAAAAACAAGGTTGCGCGCGCTCTCGCGCAAAAGGCCCGTGGGCTCTCCGTTGCCGTCACGCTCTATGATGCCTGCTTCCGGATCCTTCGTGGTCCGATCGATTCCGGCGGCCGCCAGTGCCCTGGAATTAACCCACAGGCTGTGCCCGCTGACATCGAACAGCATTACGGGATGATCGGGGGAGACCTTGTCCAGCGTGGCCGCGGTGATCGGGGCGCCGGCAAGCGACCCTGCCTGCCATTGGGCGCCGGTTATCCAGCTTCCATCGGGCTTGGAGCGCACACAGGCATCCAGCGCTTTCAGGAGCGCGTCGGCATTGTCATCGGGGCTTATCCTGCATTCACCCTCCGCACCATTTCCCGCCATGATCGGGTGAATGTGCATATCGAAAAGCCCGGGCAGCACAGTTCTGCCCTTCAGCTCGACCCTTGCGGTCTGGCCGGATGCCAGTTCGAGGACGCGGGCGGTGCTGCCGACCCGCACGATCCTGCCGTTGCTGATCGCGACCGCCTCTGCCCAGCCGGTGGGTGTGTATATCCGACCACCGGTCAGAACCGTGTCGGCAGCCGGTGCGGCGGAAGCTGCACCACTTGCCAGCAGGGCAGCCAGCACGAGTCGTCTGGACTGGTTGGCGATCACCCGGGGCAGTTCCATGGAAATCCTCCTTCAGGGGTCACACCGGGATCATGGAGCGCCCATGAGAGCCCGGCGACCAGGGATCAGTAGCGGTAGGCAACGGTCAGACCGAAAGTGCGCGGGCGCACGATATTTGACCGAAAGATCGTCGCATTGTTGTTGTCGCGCGAACGTCGACCTGCCCAGACATTCTGGTCCAGCGCATTGGTCACGAAGAAGGACGCATCAGCGCCCCAGAGGCGTACGCCGGCCCGGAAGGAGAGGTCATTGTAGGCGGGCGGGAGGGTGAGCGTGGGGTCGATCCCGCCATTGTTGGGATCAAGCCCGGGCGTAACTGACGTCTGTTCGGCCCGGTAGCTGTAGTCGGCCCGGATATAGGCCTTCTGGTTGTCGGCGATATCGAACTCATACTGGCCATGCACCGCCACCGTCCACGGCGGAGCGAGAATGTTGTTGCCCTCCGTAACCAGCGGCGAGGTGGCGGATGGCCCTCCGAAGATCGTCTCCTGATACTCTGCGTTGGTGTAGCCAACCTCCGCCTGAACGGAGAGCCCATCCATGACCTGAAGCTGCGCCTGGAGATCGAAACCCCGGCTGCGGGCAGAACCAAGGTTCGTGGTGAACTGGAAGCCACAGTTGCCGAGCTGGACCGCCTGCTGGATGTTGCTCCAGTCGATCTGGTAGACGCTTGCCTGCACGCCGAGCGCACCGTTGAACAGCTTGCTCTTGGCGCCGACTTCATAGCTCCACACACTGTCGGAATCATAGAGCGGAGGCCGTCCATCCGGATAGCCGAGCTGTCCCAGATCGAAGCCGCACTGGCCGACCTGCGGATTGTATCCGCCGGGCCGGAAGCCTTTCGAGACCGACAGATAGACGAGATGGTTCTCGTTGATCTGGAAATCCGCCCCGAATTTCGGCGTGAAGGGCGTTTCCGTCTGGCGGCCGACATCGGTGACCGGCGGACCGACAACCGGGCCCTGCGCGAAGGAATTGATGTCGAAGCGGGTCTCCCCGTAGCGCAGGCCGAGCGTCAGGGTGAGGCGGTCGATCAACTTCCAGTTCACTTGACCGAATATGGCGATCTGCCGGTCGACCGTGGTGGTTTCCTGATCGTAGATCAGCCGGCCGTCCACCAGTGGCGGGAAGAAGGGAATGAGGAACGGGGCGTATTCGAACAGGAAGGGATCGTCCACCTGCTGGATCGCTAGCTGTTCGGCGCGCTGGAAGAATCCCCCCACCACCCAGGACAACCGGGCATCGCGATCGTTCGACTGCAGCCGGACTTCGGCAGTCCAGTTCTTCTGGCTGTTCACGAAGGCGCTTGTCGCTGACTGGTCCGGGAAGATCGGCAGCGTGATGCCGGTAAACAGGCTCTGGTCGAATGTGGTGTAGTCGCGATTGAACGTCTGTTCCCGATCGAAGTAGGAGCCGATCGCAATCAGGTCCGCATAGGGAAAGGCGTATTGCACGTTGATGGCGGGCAGGAAGAACTTATCCCGGCCATCCTCCTGGACCCGGTTCCCGGTCAGGAAAACGCCGTTGTCATAATCCGAGAACGGGGCGTCGGGCTGAGAAAAGTCCGCACGGATGTTGTCCCAGCTGGAACCCGTGTCGTTGATGTAGATGTTCTGGTAATAGAAGGACGGGCGGATTTCGAGATTGTCCGTCGGCGCCCACGTCATCGCCACGCGGCCGACATAGGTGTCGGTATAGTTGGCATTGCTTTCAACTAGCGAGCGATCTTCGAACCGGACGCGGTCGATGAACCCGCCATCGCGGCGGTAGTAGCCACTGGCGCGGATACCAAGCTTGCCATCGATCAGGGGCCCGCCCAAGGCGGCGCCGATCTCATAGTTCAGCCCGCCATGCTCGACCATGGCCAGTTCTGCCCGTCCATAAGCGGAGATGTCGGTCAGGCTGGCGTCCGGAGAGATGAACCGGATGGTGCCGCCCTGCGAGCCGGCGCCGAACAATGTGCCCTGTGGGCCACGCAGAACCTCGACCCGATCAAGATCGAAGATGGCGGGGTAAGTGTTGCCGCCGCCATAGCCGAGAGCGCGGATCTGGATGGGCGTGTCGTCAATGTAGATGCCCGTGGTCGACGCACCGACGGCGGAATTGATGCCGCGAATAGAGATGTTGGTGGTGGTGTTGGTGGATTCGAGAACGATCCCCGGGGTCTGCCTGGCAATATCGCTGAAATCCCGGACGCCGCGCTGATCAAGCGTTTCGCGCGAGAATGCGCTGACGCTGAGCGGGACGCGGCTCAGCGACTCCGCCTGGCGGGTTGCCGTGATGATGATATCCCCGGCATCGCCCGTTTGAGCGGCGCTGACCGAAGGCGCAGACTGCGCGTGAACAGCGGCGGGTGCCAGGATGGCAGCCACCGCAGCAGAAGCGAGCAGACGACGGTGGACGGTGCGTGATGACATCGGAGTCTCCCTGAAATGTTAGTTCTGGCGTGCCCTGCCAGTCTGGATGGCGCGACTTCTCTGGCCGCGTCGTGGATCGACGAGATCGAACAGGCCAACTTCACATCCCGATCCAGCTCCGGCAGCCGGGGGGCTTGCTGAACTTCACGCTATCCACGCTTTGCGGGTGTGCCTTGGCCGAACCGGCCAAAGCCTTGAACTGCCGAACCGTCCGAAGCCCTGAATGGACGAACGACGAATGTGACCGTCTTCGATCAGCTGGATGATGTGTCGAGGAGCACTTCCGCAGCCTTCAGTTTCACCTCGCCATAATCGCGCAGGGCTGCCGAGCGACTGACCTTGCCAGCCCGTATATCACGCGCAAGCGCCTCTGCCGTCCGGGCGGAAGGCACTCCGAACCCGCCGCCGCCTGGCGTTTCGAGCCGGATCGAGCGGCCGCTTGCGATGGGAGCGCCAGGCGTGTTCGCCGGAATCTCGCATTCGTCGGCGCTGCCCTTGTTCCGGATGATCCGCGCGAGACCTCCCTCGCCACCACCGCGGAAACCCCGCGCGGGAATGCGCGTTCGCTCGGTGGAGGCATAGCAGAAGGTATCGTCGTTGAGCGCCATGATCTGTCGGGCAATGCCGAGGCCGCCGCGGTGTTCTCCTGCTCCGCCGCTGTCGGGCACGAGGGCATATTCCTCAACGAGCAGCGGATATTCGTTCTCGAGCGCCTCGGTCGGCAGGTTGGAGGAGTTGGTTATGTGCACATGAACGCCGTCCATTCCATCGGCATCATGGCGCGCGCCCGATCCGCCCCCGATGGTTTCGACATACACATAGGTGCCTGCCCTTCGGCGCGAAGCGCCGGACACGACCAGCGCGGGCATGGCATCGTTGCTGGGCGCCAACACCCGATTGTCAGGCAGAAGCTCCGCAAAGGCACCAATCACTGCGCCGGAAACAGGTTGGGCCGTGCAGGACCGCATCCCGATGGCAGCAGGAAAGGAGGGGCTGGTGATCGTTCCGGGTGGCGACAGGATATCGATGGCCGCGAACATGCCGGCATTCGCCATCAGCTCGGGGTCCAACATCGTCTTGACGGCGTAATAGACGCTGGCCCTCAGCGCGCTTTCGGGCATGTTGTAGCCGCCTCTGGCCTGCGGGCCCGAGCCCGTGAAATCGACCGTAAGCCGGTCGCCGGAGACTCTGACTGTAGCCGCGATCGGCACCGGATCGCCTCCGAAACCGTCATCGTCTAGATAGGTTGTATACCGGCCCGTGCCGTCCCCAAGCGCCTGAATGCGGGACCGAAGTCGACGCTCCGTGTAGGCAAGGATGTCCTCCACAGCTTGTTGGACTGCCGGCAGGCCCATCTGGCGGATCATGTCCAGCATCAGACGCTTGCCCCGATCATTTGCGGATAGCTGGACCTTGAGGTCGGCTTCCCGATCGGCCGGCTCACGGCTGTTGGCCGACACCATCGACAGCATCTCGGTATCGAGCGCTCCGTCGCGCATCAGGCGGACAAGCGGTATGCGCAGCCCTTCGTCGAAGACGGTGCGGGCGGTGGGTGATACCGAACCCGGCGTCGATCCGCCGACATCGCTATGGTGCGCGATGTTCGATGCAAAGAATCGGACAACGCCATCGTGGCAGATCGGTGTCACGATCGTGATGTCCGGTGCGTGGGTTCCACCGGCGAGATAGGCATCGTTGCACATGAAGGCGTCGCCCTCGCGAATATCCTCGATCCGGTAACGCGCCAGCAGGGTTTCGACACCGCCCGCCAGCGATCCCAGGTGCATCGGGATATGTGCTGCTTGGGAAATCAGCCTGCCACGGTGATCGAACAGGGCCACGGAGCGATCCTTGCGCTCCTTGATGTTGGGCGAGAACGACGCCCGGACCAGGGTGTTCCCCATTTCTTCGGTGATCGAGAGCAGGCGGTTCGAGAAAACCTCCATGGCGATCGGATCGAACATTGCTGGCGCCTGGCTGGTCGTCATGTCGTTGCCCTCAAGCCGGATCGATGGTGATGACAAGATTGCCCGCCGGATCCACGACAAAGCCCTGCCCCGGGTGCACGATGGTGGTCGAGCTCATCTCTTCCACAATGGCAGGCCCCTTGATCTCGGCCCCGCTCGCAAGCGCCCAGCGCCTGTACAAGGGCGTTTCGAGCCAGCCGGCGTCGGCCCCGAAATAGACCTGACGCGCGCCTGTCTTTGCGGGCCCTTCTTCGCGGGGTGCATAGACCTGCACCCTTTTTGGAAGCCGCCCGACGGCCTGGACGCGGCAGTTCACAATCTCGATTTCCCGCCCTTCGATATCATAGCCATATTCCTGCCGATGACGGGCCCGAAAGCCTTCGAGGAAGTCTGCAAGTGCAGGGACGGCGCCGGCATCGATGGCGACTGGCACCTCATAATTCTGGCCATCGTAGCGGGAATCGATAGCGATGCGGAGTTCCCTGGCCGATTGGGCGACCCCCTCCCGGTCGAGCCACGCCGACGCCTCCGCCTGCATTTCTGCCAAGGTCGACAATGCACGAACCCAGGATACCTCATTCGCGATGGAGAGCTGGCTTTTCACGAAGTCCATCGTGATGTCGGACAGAAGGATGCCGCGCGCGCACAATGTGCCGGGCTCAAGCGGAATGATGATAGTCCTTATGCCACTTTCCAGCGCCAGGTCTGTCGCATGGAGCGGGCCGGCGCCCCCAAAGGCCATCAGGGCGAACTGGCGGACGTCGTGCCCCTTTTCGGTGGAGACGGACTGGATCGCACGATTCATGTTGGCGCTGGCAATGCGCAGGATTCCGTGCGCCGCAGCCTCCAGCGTCAGTCCGAGCGGCCTCGCGATCCTGTCCAGGATTGCCGCGCGCGCGGCTTCGATATCGATGGGAAGTCGACCATTCAGAAGGGCGACAGGGTCCAGCCGGCCGAGCACGATATTGGCATCCGTGATCGTAGGCTCCATGCCACCAAGGCCATAGGCGACAGGCCCCGGGTCTGCCCCGGCGCTGTTCGGCCCGACCTTGAGGCCGCCCGCATCGTCGATGCGTGCGATGCTGCCGCCGCCGGCGCCGATGACATGGATGTCGACCATCGGAGTCTTGACGGGATAGTCAGCAACCAGCCGATCGGAGGCGAACAGCGGCTGGCCATTCACGATGACAGACACATCCGTCGATGTTCCGCCCACATCGAAGGTCACGACGTTGGGAAACCCCGCCTCGCGGCCGATGACGGCGGCACCCATGACGCCCGCAGCCGGGCCCGATACACAGGTGCGGACCGGTATTTCGCGAACCGTCTGAACCGACATCAGGCCACCGTTTGAATGAACGGTATCGAACCCGCCGGCAATTCCAAGTGCGGACACGCGGTCTGCCAGGCGGTCCAGATACCGGCCCATTTTCGGCCCGACATAAGCGTTCACGACCGTGGTCGACATCCGCTCATACTCGCGGAACTCGGGGAGAACATCGGACGAGATGCTGATGTAGGCGTCGGGCATGATCTCATGCACGATCTCGCGCGCCCGTCGCTCATGATCGGGCCTCCGGTAACTGTGGAGGAAGCAGATCACGACAGCGGTCACGCCTTCTGCTGCGAGCTGACCTGCAGCCCTCCTGACATCGGCTTCGTCCAGCGGGTGCAGGATTTTTCCGTCGGCCAGAATGCGTTCGGCGACTTCGAGCCTCAGCTCCCGGGGGACGAGGGGCGCGGGGCGTTCCACTGCATAATTGTAGAGATGCGGCCGGGTCTGGCGGCCGATTTCCAGCACATCTCGAAACCCGCGGGTGGTTATCAGGCCGGTTCTTGCGCCCTTGCGTTCGATGACAAGATTGGTCGCGACGGTTGTACCATGGCCAAGGTGTGCGAAATCGCCGGGCGATAGTCCAAACAGGCGGACCAGCTCGGCGAGCCCGTCAGCAATTGCAATAGAGGGATCCGACGGAGTTGACGGGATCTTGAAATAGTCGACCGTGCCGGTCGCTTCATTCAGCAAGGCAAAGTCGGTGAAGGTTCCGCCGACGTCAAATCCTGCACGATACCCCATGCCGTCCGATCCATTCCCGAAATGATGCCCGCCCACCTGGAGCAACTGGATCAACGCTCGATGATCAGGCTGGCGCTTGCAAATCGCTTTTCCTGATTGCCTGCGATTGATCGCGCTCCGCGACATGGCGCGCCTTGAGCTCGCGCCAGAACATCAGCAGGAAGCCAACTGAAACGAGGGCCATCAGGACGACATACGACCCGAGCGCGCGCGAAAGCCCATTGGCGTCGGTGAAGAAGTTATCGCTGAGCATCCCGATGGCGACAGGGCCGATCCCGAGACCGATCAGGTTCACCGCGAACACATAGACCGCCGACACGCGACCGCGCACATCGGCGCGGGCCAGTGGCTGGATCACAGCAGGCCCGACCCCCACCGAAAGGCCGGTCGCGAACTGGATCACCGCAAGAAGCGCAAACAACTGCTCGCCCGACGAAACCAGGAAGATGCCGACCAGAAGCGGCATGGCGATGATGGGCGCGAGAAGAAGCACGCGCGCGAACGCCTCGAGACCCAGCCGCATGGACCAGCGATCGGCCAAATAGCCACCCAGGATGACGCCGGCGGGAGCCGTGGTGAGCATGACGAGACCTATGCGCAGCCCGACATCCTCGACGCTCCACCCATGCTCCCGGGCAAGGACGGCCGGCGCCCACGAGATCATCGCGTAGCTAATCGCAACAGTACAGGCATTGCCGACGAACAGCGGCACGAACAGCCGGCGCTCTTCCCAGAGGTATCGCATGAGGCCGCCAGCTGGCGCGATGTCCGCAGACCGGTTTCGCCGGGCGGGCTCGCGGATAGCAAGGACCAGAACAAGAAACATGACACCGGGAAGCGCCAGGACCATGAAGGTGAGTTGCCAGGCCGCAAAGGTCGACCAATAAGACCCGGGAGCCGGAACCCAGGCCTCCAGCGCCGCGTAGACAGCACCGCCCGCGACGAACGCCAGCCCGGCGCCAATGACCGAGCCCATCTGGAACAGGCTGATCGCGGTGCCGAGGCGTTCTGGCGGCATGGTATCGCCGATCATTGAGTAGCCGGCAGGCGCGAGCGCAGCCTCCCCGGCGGCAACGCCTATCCTGGCGAGAAGTAGCGTAGCAAAGGATCGGGCAAATCCGCAGGCAGCCGTTGCGACACTCCAGACTGCGATGCCCCAGAAGACGACCCACTTTCGGGAGCGCGTGTCGACCAGCCAGGCGATCGGAATCCCGAGCCCGGCGTAGAACAGGCCAAATGCAACGCCGTGCAGAAGCCCCAGGCTCGTGTCGCTGAGGCCAAGGTCCGCCTTGATCGGCTCGAACAGGAGGGACAATGCAAAACGGTCGACCAGCGAGAACGCCATCGCACCGGATAGAACCGCAACGATGTACCAGGCGTGCGCCGGACTGGTAACGCGGGCAGCGCCCGGTGCATCAGCCAAGGGCCGTCGCCATGCTCGGGAAACGATCGATCAGAATTTCAAGATCCCCTCGATGCCGAACGTCCGGGGCTCGCCGAACAGCACCTGATCGCTGCGCGAGAACTGCCGCGCGAACAACTTGTATTGCGTGTCCGTGATGTTGCGCGCCCAGAGGTAAATGCCATAGCGATCGCCGCCGAACTGATAACCCGCGCGGAGGTTCAGCAGCGCGTAGCCGTCTTCGACGTTGAAGGCAGCATTGTCTGGCTGGAGCCAGGTCTTGCCGACATAAGCGAAGCGCGGTGCGAAGATCAGCGTGCCACTGCCGACCGGGAGGTCGACGTCGGCACCCAGGTTGATCGTCCAGTCGGGGGTCTTTTCCGTCCCGTTGCCGGTAAAGTCGGCGCCGCCTGTGTTGGCGCCACTGAATTCAGTGTACGTCCCGTTGAGATAGCCGATGCCTGCCGATAGGCGAAGCCAGTCTGCCGGGATCGCGGTCACCTCTGCTTCGAAGCCGAACACTTCCGACTTGCCGGCGTTGCGCGTGATGACCGTCGGAATTCCGCCGATGGTTTCGAACTGCGGAACCTGCCGATCGGTAAACTTCGAGAAGAAGATCGAACCGTTCACCCGCAGCGCACCGTCCATCAGGACAGACTTGAATCCGCCCTCGATGGACGTCACGAATTCCGGCTTGAAGGTAATGTCGGCCGCGCTCAGCGGAGCCGGTGTCGCGAGCGGGTCTACGTTGAAGCCGCCCGACTTGAAGCCATTGCCAACCGTCACATAGGTGGAGATGTCATCGCTCCATTTATAGTTTGCAGCCAGCGTCCATGTCGGTTCCGTCGTCGAGATCTCGAGTTCGGGGAAGTTCTTGTTCAGCGGCGGCACGGGGCTTGCCTGAACGTAAGTTCCGGCCTTCTTCTCGTAGGTGATGCGCACACCTGCCGATACCGCAAGTTTCGGAGTGAAGTTCATGGTCACATTGCCGAAACCTGCCCAGCTTGTCGTATCGATGGGCCCGGCTGTCTTGAATATCGGATTGCCGTTCTGGAATATGTCGCGGGTGGCGTAGGCATCCTGCCGATAGAAGTATGCGCCGAAAACATAGTCCACCATTTCTGCCCCCGGTGACGCAATCCGCAGTTCCTGCGTGAACTGCTTGGCGTCGTCGGTGAAGGGGCCGGACCGGAATACCTCGCGCGGAGTCTGGTCGATATCGCTAAAGACCGTCACCGCCACATCCCGATAGGCGGTAATCGACGAGATCACATGGCCTGAACCAAGGGTATAGTCCGCGTTGACGGCGATGCCCCACAGGTCTCGCTCGGCGGAGTTCTGGGCGTTTGTGTTCACTATGAAGCGGTCAGGGTTATAGAAACCAGCACCAAATCCCGCGTTCGAGCCGAGCTGGTTCAGAACAGTATCCTGATCGTCCTTTGTGTAGTCGGCGCTAACGAGGATATCGAGGGCTTCACTTGGTTGGACCCGGACTTGCCCCATAACAGCACGCCGCTTTTCCGATTGCAGCTTCTGCCCGTTGAAGACGTTGTCGAGGTAGCCGTCCCTGTCCCAGGTGGCGACCGTCAGCTTGGCGGAAATGCCCTCTGAAAGGGGCCCGGAAACATGGCCTTTGAGCCGGATTGCATTGTAGTTGCCGTAGCTTGCCCGAACTTCACCCTCGAACGTATCGCTCGGACGCCGTGTGGTGATATTCAGCGCACCGCCGGTCGTGTTTTTCCCGAACAGGATGCCTTGCGGGCCACGCAAGACTTCGATTTGCGCCACATCGGCGAGATCGAGATTGTAGGCGCTGGTCCGACCGGCATAGACACCATCGACGTAGAGGCCGACGCCGCTTTCGAAGCCGATGTTGCGGGAATCCCCTCCGACGCCCCGGATGGTGATTTCGGTCTGCAGCGAACTGCGATCCGAGTAATGCAGGTTGGGCACGAAACTGCCGATGTCCTTCAGGCTCGACGCCGATACCCTGTCCAGCTGCTCGGTCGAGAAGGTCGTGATCGAGATTGGAACATCCTGAATGTTCTCGGCCCGTTTGCGGGCCGTCACCACGATGTCTTCGGTGCTGAAGCCCGTCGGCTGTGCCGTCTGCGCCAAGGCGGGGCCGGCCATGAGAGCACTTGACCCGAGAAGCACGCAGATACCGACCGAGGCTGCTGATCCCGCCATAATTGTCTCCCTGTTTTGTCGGATATCCGCTCCCGTCGACGCGCGACCGGAGACAGCGTCCGTTTGTAGGGACAGACTAGGTGGCAGTGGTTTCAATGCGCCAACTTATTATCGTTATTGCGGGGAATAAATCTAATTTGCGCAGGCTGCTCATGCTGGAAGCAGGCTCTTCAGCTCTGCAGTCGCGATCAGCTCGGGCGGACATGCCACGCACGCTTCCACAAGCTTGCGCCCTTGAACAAAGTCCCTGATTGCATTGACACAATCGAGCGCGATGATCTGCCCCTCTTTCAGATAAACGAGTGAGAAGCTGCGCGCGGACGGGTCACCTCGCACGACAATCCTGTCGTAGCCGCCGGAAAGTCCGACAGTCTGCAGCTTCAGATCATACTGGTTGGACCAGAACCACGGAAGCGCGGTGTAGCAATCCTGAGAACCGACAATGGCACCAGCCGCCACAATGGCCTGATCGTTTGCGTTCTGCACCGACTCCAGTCTTATTGTTGCTCCGCCGGCATGGGCATTTGCGTGCAGGGCACAATCCCCCACAGCGAACACATCGGGCAGGCTGGTCCGGCAAAGCTCGTCGACTTCCACCCCATTGCCGCCCCGGGCGCCTGCCGCAAGAAGGGCGTCGACCGCCGGCACGATCCCGATGCCGACGACGATCATCTGGGCCGGCACTAGGGATCCATCCTCCAGCCGCACACCTGTGGCGCGACCGCCCGACCCGGCAATTGCCTCGACTCTGGCAAGGAGCCGCAGGTCGACTCCATGCGCCCTGTGCTCTGCCTCGAAGAAGCGTGACAAGGGCTCGCCCGCCACGCGCGCGAGCACACGGTCCAGCGCTTCCAGCACGGTGACCCGCTTTCCGAGTTTGGACAGGACGGCTGCAGCTTCGAGGCCGATATAGCCGCCGCCGACGATGGCGACGTCTGTAACGGAACCAAGCTCGGCAAGCATTGTGTCGATATCGGCCCGGGAGCGGACACAGTGAACGCCCGCGAGATCGTGGCCATCGCACGACAGGCGACGAGGGGCGCCGCCCGTTGCCCAGATGAGGTGGCGGTAACCAATGGTTGCTCCGTCCATCAATGTGACACGGTGCGCTTCAGGGTCGACCGCTGTGACGCGGCGGCCCAGCAGCATCGACACCTTGCGTTCAATCCAGAAGGATTCCGGCCGGATCAACAGGCGCGAAAAGGCCTTGTCCCCGCTGAGATATTCCTTGGAGAGCGGCGGGCGTTCGTAGGGCAATTCCGGCTCGTCGCTGACCAGCCCAATGGTTCCTTCAACCCCTTCTGGCGGAGCGCGATCGCAGCCTGTGCGCCCCCATGCCCGCCGCCTACGATCAGCGTGTCGAATGCCTGGTCCACCATTATCGGTTCATCTCTTGCCAGCGTCAGGGTCTTGCAACTGGCTAGTCAGCAGGACGTCACGGGGCAACGCGGCAGGCGATCGATGCTGAAACTTGGCCGCATCGGCCCATCGGGCCAGTACGAGAACTCGGTTATTCGGCCTCTGCCGCAAAGACCTTATCTCCGCCTATGTACGTGGCCAGAACGCGGGTCTTGTGGATTTCGCCGACCGGAACGGTCATCGGGTTCCGGCCTACCACGATCATGTCGGCATGCTTGCCGGGCTTGATCGTTCCGCCAAGATCAAGGCGGCCCATTTGTGCTGCGCCGTTGCGCGTCAGCAGAGCGAGCGCCTGTTCGCGGCTGATGCGCTGGCCCGCGTTGATCGGCGCGCCGCTGGCACCTGGAACCTGCCGTGTCACCAGCGTCTCCATCGCAAGCCAAGGATTGACCGAAGGCACCACCGGCCAGTCGGAGCCGATCACGACATTCGCGCCACTTTCAATAACGCCGCGGGCCGGCCACAGGCGCTGCATGCGTTCCGGCCCCACGGCAGCGGCGATGTCGACTGCGGTGATCGGCGTCGGCCACCAGATATAGGGTGAAAGTTCCCACGTGAAGTGAAGGGTGCGGCCGCGTGGCACGTCCGCGGGATCTATGAAGGTGTTGTGCCCGATCTCGTGACGCGGGCCGGTCTGGCCATTTGCCGATCGAGCAGCAGCGATCGCTTCCACCGCCTCGCGAACCGCGCCGTCTCCTGCAGCATGGAGTTTGACCAAAATTCCCTGCCGGTCGAATTCTACGACGGCCGGAAACAGCGCTTTCTCCGGGATCAGTTTGATCCCCGGTTCTCGTCTGCGCCATGGGCATGGTGCTGGCTTCCGCTCTGCTGATAGGGTGCGATCATGGCTGCCGTCCGCCCCGCGATCGGCAGGCCATCGAGGAACATCTTCACGCAATCGAGCTTCAGGCGACCCCCAGCCCAAGCTTGCCGCTGGGCGATCAGGACTTCACTTCCGCCGGAGTTGGGTCCCCAGACTATGCAGCCACGCGCATATTGCTTGAGCCCACCGGACCGGGCGTAGCGCGAAAACCCGGCCACGATGTCGCGACGGACCGCTGCGTCCGTGAAGCCGACAATGCCGTAGGACAGCATCTCGTCTGTCGCGACCTTGATGGCCTTCGCCTGATCTTCCTCCGATACCTGCGGCACGAACTGCTCGATATCGCGAGAGGAGACTTCGCGAAGGACGCCGGTTGGCTCGCCCTTGCTGTCTCGGTCGATCACGCCCCCTGCCGGATGGGTTGTGTCGCGGGTAATGCCGGCGATCTGCAATACCCGCGAATTTACCCACACTGTGCAGGCTCTCGTCGTTCAGCAGCATCGGGTTGTTCGGCGCAGCCGCGTCCAGCAGTCGGCGGTGCTGCTCGTCCGGCTTGAACGCTGCGCCGACCCAGCTTCCACCGATGATCCAGTCCCCCGGCTTGGCGACGGCGGCGCAGGCCTTCACAGCGGCAACGATCTCCCGGGCCTTGGCCCCTTGGGCAAAGCGGCATGAAAGCTTGTCACGCCCGGCGAAGTAGGTGTGCACGTGCATGTCATAGAGACCCGGCATGAGCGTACGCCCACCAAGATCGTGCGTTGCGCCCCTTCGCTAGGAACCTTGCCGACATCCTCGTTCGAGCTCGCCGCCAGAATCACGCCTCTTCCCACCGCGACGGCCTGGGCCGTCCCTTGCGGGGTCAGTACCGTACCGTCGAAGAAGAGCAGGTCCGCCTTGGCGCCGTCCGCGGCATATCCGGGCGATGAGGCCGCGACGATCACTGCGGCCAGCACCCGGATTCGAAGTGGTATCATGGAAGGGAGGATCATTGCCGAAGGCTCCTTGTCCCGCAGATGAGGTCCTTGTCCCTCTGATGGGTATTGCCGGCTGGCAAGCTGTACACGACTCTTGCGTCAAGCAGGTTCAGGCCAGGATAGCGAGCGCAGCGACTTGGCCGAAGTGGCCAAATTCCGCCGGGGGAATTGAATATTGGCCGGTGGCAGGGAAAACCCCTAGGGCAGCGCAAAATCGGCTAGGATCCCTGAATGGTCCACCCTCGAATCTCCAGCCAGATCCTGCGCCACGTGGCGGATTTCGCCGGGAGCCGTGGTGTCGATGTAGCGCCCTTGCTGGCTGCGAACGGACTTCCCGCTGAAGCGCTTGCAGATTTTGAGGGAATGGTCCCACTCGGAGCCTACCTTGGCTTCATGGAAGCAGCGTCAATTTCTGCGGGAATGCCGCATTTCGGGCTGGCCGCAGCGAAGGCGTCGACAACCGATAGCCTGGGGGCGCTCAGCTTCCTTGTCCTTAGCGCCCCGACCTTGCTGGACGGCTTCTCGGGCTTTGTAAGGTACCTCGATGCGATGCAGGAGGGAACCCATTACGCCCTGGAGTCCGAAGGCCACTCGGCAGCGTTCGTTTACCAGATCGAAGATGAACGGCTGACGCCGCGACGACAGGATTCCGAATATTCCCTCGGAGCGACGCACCACTTGCTCGTGCAATATGTCGGGCGGGAGTTCGAACCGCGCGAAGTGCACTTCGAACATGAGCGGGCAGGACGCTACGCAATCTACGAGGAGTACTTCCGCTGCCCGGTGTTCTTTTCGCAGCCCATGAACCGGCTCCTGTTCGATCGGGCACTGCTGGATAACAGGTCCGCCGGCCTCAGCAATCGGCTATTTCCCATCCTTGCGGCTCATCTCCAGAGCCTGGTCAGCAGCCGTGCGCAGCCCAAGGGGTTCGCCGACCAAGTCACGCGAAGTCTCGATGCCCAGCGGCTCCAGTCTCCTCCCGAACTGGCCGCGCTTGCGGCAGAATTCGGGATTTCGGCATCCACCTTTTCCCGGCGCCTTAAGGCGGAAGGGAGCAGCTACCGGGAGCTGCTCGAGGCCCGGCGAATGGCAATGGCCGAAAGGCTGATCGACGCGGGCAACCGATCGATCGCAGATATTGCGCTGGCCGTCGGCTTTTCGGAAACGGCGAGCTTCACGCGAGCGTTTCGAAGGCACTTCGGCTGCTCTCCGCGCGATCATGCACGGCGTGCAGGCACTACCACTTCACCGTCCCGCTGACACCCCAGGTCTGCGGCCTGGCATACACGGACGTCGTGCCCAGAATGCCGAGATTCAGTGTGTAGGCACGATAGGCGGCATCGAAGATGTTGCGCCCGAAGGCCTGCAGCGCAAAGCGATCGACGGCACTGGTCCAGGTGATCGACGCGTTGGAGACGTTGTAAGCCGGCTGCAGCGATGAGCGCCGTTGGTGACTTCCAGATACTGTTCATC
>Ga0105048_10003803_pt1 | contig 24676 bp, 22 predicted proteins | sample MAT05_FD_78382 | JGI IMG/M metagenome (GOLD analysis project Ga0105048, IMG submission 78382) | Freshwater microbial communities from Lake Fryxell liftoff mats and glacier meltwater in Antarctica - MAT-05 | ecosystem: Environmental > Aquatic > Freshwater > Ice > Liftoff microbial mat | place... | reverse complement strand
TCCAACACAAAATCCAAATTCCAAAATCCAAAATCCAAAATCCAAATTCCAAATTCCAAATTCCAAATTCCAAATTCCAAAACCAGTAACAAATAACCCGTAACCCGCAACTCGTAACTCATTAACCCGTAACTCATAACAAATAAATGGATATAAAACTAACTCAATACTCACACGGTGCCGGATGTGGATGTAAAATATCGCCTGCCATTCTGGATAAAATCTTACATAGCAGTGTGATTCATGAACCCGATTCGAAATTGTTGGTAGGGAATGATACCAGAGATGATGCTGCGGTATATGATCTTGGAAATGGCACAGCCCTCATCTCCACCACAGATTTTTTTATGCCAATTGTCGATGATCCTTACGACTTCGGTCGGATTGCTTCTGCGAATGCTATTAGTGATGTGTATGCGATGGGCGGAAAACCTGTTCTGGCAATCGCTATTCTTGGTTGGCCGATTGACAAGTTAGGGCCTGAAGTGGCTCAGAAAGTATTGGAAGGATCGAGATCCATTTGTAAGGAAGCGGGTATCACATTGGCTGGCGGACATAGTATTGATTGCCCTGAACCGGTGTTTGGTCTTGCTGTAAATGGGATTATTCAGATTAAAGATCTTAAAAAGAATTCCACCGCAAAAGCAGGTGATCGTTTATATCTCACGAAAGCTCTCGGTGTCGGCATCTTAACCACTGCCCAGAAGAAAGGCGTTTTAAAAGAAGAACACGCTCATATTGCGCCGGATTCTATGAGTACATTGAATAAGCTGGGAGAAATCTTTGGGAGTTTGCCCTACATCCATGCTATGACAGATGTGACTGGTTTTGGATTATTGGGTCATCTATCTGAAATGTGTGAAGGCAGTAGGTTGCAGGCTGTGATTGAGTTTGTTAAAGTACCGGTATTGACAGAAGTTCATGAATATCTTGCGTTGAAATGTATACCCGGCGGCACCAACAGAAACTGGGCTAGTTATGGGCATACGATCGGGACTTTGCTAGATGAACAAAAATTTATATTGGCAGATCCGCAGACAAGTGGGGGTTTACTGGTGGCGGTTGATGAAGAGCATACGTTGGAATTTGAAGCTTTACTAAGAACGAATTGCCTGCCACAGGAGAATTGCATCTCTTTTGGAAAGCTTGACGAACGCAATGGTGAAGCCGAACGAATAAAAGTGGTATAATCATACCTTGCTTCTTAGCGTAAAAAAAGTGGACATGGGCAGGGAATTTTATCTTTAAATTCAGATGTAGTTCATCCTCTTTGAATTATTCTCCTCCGGCAATATTCTGTACATCAGAGAATCAATTTCAACAAATTCTGATGATTAAATCGTAGAGGCCGTTTATTGCCGATGCATGGGCAGCCGAGAAGTGGTTCAGGGTCCCCGGGAACCAACATGGGTTGAGAAAGAATGTCGCGGGGGCAAAAAAAAGATTTTATTTATAGAAAGTGATGCGGGTTAGTGAATACCATATTCTGCAACTATATTTGCGGCCTAAATAAATTAGCATGAAAAAGAATTTATGTCTTGCCTTGCTGCTTATCGCAGCCCTATCGACCACCATGAATGCCCAGCGACGGGAGCGATCTGAGTATGATCCGATGGAGAAGCCGAATATTGTGAAAATCAATCTGACTTCGCTTTTTTATAAGAATATTTCGTTGCAATATGAGCGTATTCTTGGAGAGAAAATATCGGTGGCACTAGGGTTACGCTTTATGCCAAAGGGATCTTTAGTGTTTACCAATACGATCGATCAACTGGCTAGCGCAGATTCTACGAGTTTGTCGGATTGGAAAGCGTCAAGTTATGCGATCACGCCTGAGTTCAGGTTTTATCCTAAGCATGCCGGTAAGGGTTTTTATATAGCTCCGTATATCCGTTATCGAAATATCAGTCTTGATTTACCAGTCGATTATCGTGATGACAATAATGCGCAGCAACATGTTTCAGTAACTGGAAATCTGAGTTCTCTGATAGGTGGATTGATGTTGGGTTCACAGTTTAATCTAGGTAAAATGGTGACTCTTGACTGGTATATTTTTGGTCTTCAATATGGTATCAGCAATGGCAAACTTGATATTGCGACGTCCAAACCATTAAGTGCAAATGATCAGGCTGATATCCGTAGTTCGCTGGCAGATCTTAAATCTGCAAGTTCCAGTTTCAATGATATCAATTATGTGGTTACTTCCAATGGTGGTAGTATCAGTGGAAAATTCGGTGCCCTTGGTTTCCGTGGATTCGGATTAAATTTAGGGTTTAAGTTTTAGGGTGAGACAATTTTTTAGGGTTTGAAATCATCTATTTTGCAACCACACCAGGTCTTCTCCCTGCCAGTTTTCTGATCTTTGCTGGAGGAGAGAGTGGCCGGATAAGTGTGGCATAATGACGAGAGTTCGAACCCGGGGATATTGAAATTATTCGCCTAAGTTCTCACCTGAGAAGAATTGAATTCAGTACTTTACAGATTCTGGGAATAGTAACAAAAAGAATCATTTACGGCTTTTTATATCCCGGGTAAGCAAAGGATAAAGTAATTTTATACCACTATATTGCAGTTGTGAGGTCATGCTACTACCATATTGGCATAGATCTTTAAAATTTCATTATTTATCTTTGCAGTTCCATCAACATAACAATATCTCATGCGTACTTGTTTACTTCTTTCATTCTTCTTCTTATATTCTCAACTTCAAGCACAACCTAATCTCCTTTCAGGCATAGGTGTCGGCTCATTACCTTTGGATAATGATTCAGTCTGTCTAATCCCGTGGTATCTCGGAAGCTTTTATACAAGCGGACCTCAGGAAGGAGACACGGCACATGATTTTACCTTGTACAACCTGAATGGCGACAGTCTTAATTTAGCGAGCGCGCTAAGCCATAATCGGCCTGTGCTGCTAATAGCCGGAAGTTATACCTGCCCTGTTTACCGAAATAAGATGTCAGTAATAAATGACGTGTTCAATGCGTATGCCGGATTGCTTGATGTCTATATAATTTATACGATTGAAGCTCATCCTGAAATTGACACCAGTGTTTATTTCGGGTATGTACAAACCGGGGCGCAAAACATACAGGCTGGAATTTTGTACAGACAGCCGACCACTTATGGAGAGCGCAAAATTGTTGTAAGTGATATGATTGACAGCATGAATATACTTGCTCCGGTTTTTATTGATGGTCCATGTAACAACTGGTGGAGCCATTACGGACCTGCGCCCAATAATGCGTACCTCATAGATACCAACGGCATTATTATTTCTAAACATGGTTGGTTTGACCGATATCCAGATAATATTTATTGTGATATTGACAGTCTGCTCGGCACCAGTAATTCTCATTGTACCACTATTGGAGGGAGCAGTGACTATACGTTTCAAATGACTTCTGCCGATACAATGTACGATGCCACAGGAGCAACTATTTCCGTTGACGCAGAGCTGACCAATATAGGAACAAATGACATTTTAGTCTACGCGCGAAAATTGGAAAATGACATGCCTTCGGGATGGGCTTCTTCTATGTGTATTGATGCGTGCTACTCTACGTCCACCGATTCTGTGGTTTTCTTATTGCCTGCCGGTTTCACACAGACTGTACATGTATATTTTTATACGTCGGCTACTACAGCCGATACGGGGCATGTTAAAATGGGATTTAAAAATCTGAGTAATACGTCAAACAATAATTTTCTGCATGCGTTTGGTATCACTACTTCGCCTTCAGGAATTCAGCCGATCAACCATACAATTCCTTCTTTTTCGATTTCGCCCAATCCGGCAACCACGTTAATTTCTATTCATTCTTCGTCCGTTTCAAATGCTGAGATACAAATCTTCAACACATTGGGTCAATTAATTATGCGAACAAAAAATCAGCAGATACTGGATATTTCAAAATTGGAGAGTGGCATTTATTTTATTAAAATAGCGAATGCGGTGAGGAAGTTTGTGAAGGAATAAAGGGAAAGGAAGACAGTTACTTTAAGCGGGGAAATCTGAAAATAGTTGCGGGTAAAAAACTAGGTGCACCTGCAGATTAGGACAACGTAGTGCGGATATCATACCTCTTAATGAATACCCGGCTTGTCTGTCTTGTGTGTAAGCCTTGTGTATATTTTCATTAACTCATACCACATCACAGACACAAAACCTATTCCAAGGCAAGTAAACAATTGTCGTATACTAAGTCTCTCAAATTCAAAGAAGGTTGTCAACGGAGGTACAAATAGTAATAGTCCTGTAATTATAATTGTGATAGCGATAATGAGCAAGACCGAATTGTTTTTGTATTTTAAAGTAGTGAATATAGAATAATAAAAAGAGCGATTTACAAGGGTTAGAAATATATTGGCAGTTATTAAAACAGTGAATACAATTGTTCGTGTATGAGCTTCGTCAAATGCCTGGTAAACGGAATATTGATACGCACACAATGTTCCTGCTGTAATAGCAACTCCTTGAATGATACTTGTTGTAAGTTCTTTCCAATTGAAAAAAGTAGTAGTGAATGGCCGTGGTTTTTGAAACATGGTGTTCTTCTCCATCGGTTCATTTTCAAAAACAATAGAGCATGTTGGCCCCATGATCAATTCTAAAAAAATGATGTGAACCGGGGAAAATATATTCGGGTAGATCCAGCCTAGTGCCAATGGAATAAATACGGTAAGGATAATCGGTATATGAATGGATATGATGTATTGAATGGCTTTTTTTAAATTCGTATATATTTTTCTCCCCATTGCGACAGCGTCCACCATTTTAGACAAATCGTCTTCTAAGAGAATCAGCGAAGCCGCTTGTTTGGCAATTTCGGTGCCTTTCTTTCCCATGGCAATACCAATGTGTGCTGCTTTTAAGGCTGGCCCATCATTCACACCATCGCCTGTCATGGCAACAATCTGATGTTGCTCTTTTAAGGCAGTAATTATTCTAAGTTTCGCTTCAGGAAACATTCGTGTAAAAATATTGGTCTTCATCACTTTTTCCTGCAGTTCAATGTCGGATAATTTCATTAATTCATCTCCGGATAAACTATGTTCGAAACCATTAAACGCGATTTGCTTAGCAATAGCTGTGGTTGTTGCAGCATTATCGCCTGTAATTATTTTCACGGAAATACCTGCTTTGTAAAAATCTTCTAATACGTTTTTGATGTTTTTCTTTGGCGGGTCATAAAACGCAACAATTCCTTTGAATGTAAACTTAAATTCTTGTTGAGTGTTTGGATAATCGGTTCCTTTAAAATCACTTTCGCCAACACCTAATACCCTGTATCCTTCATTGGTTATAGTATTTATGGCTTGTTCAATCTGTTGTGTTTGTTCGTTAGATAAATTGCATACGTGCATTAATGCTTCGGGTGCTCCTTTGGCGGCTATAATTTTTTTACCCAAATTATTTTCAAATATATGCGTCATCATGGGTGGCTTGCCACCCAGCGGGTATTCGTGAATTAACTTGAAGTTTGTTCGTTGATCTTCGGTATGCATGTCGAGGTAAGCCTTATGCAAGGCTATTTCCATGGGGTCGAAAGGAATGGGTTCACTTGCCCACATCGCTATTTGAATCAATGCTTTTTCATCGTCATTCGCTTCGTCAGGTGTGACAATTTTTTGCGAAGTCTGCGAAAAGACTTTCGCCAAACTCATTTCGTTTTCCGTGATTGTGCCTGTTTTGTCTGTGCAAATAACCGTTGCAGAACCCAATGTTTCTACTGTTTTCATTTGTTTTACAACAATCCCCATTTTCATTAACCGCCATGCACCGATTGCCATAAACGTAGTGAACGCCACCGGGATTTCTTCCGGTAAAATGCTCATCGCTAATGTGAGAGCCTTGAGTAAACTATCTAATACGTTGTAGGAACGAAAATAATTGATAGCCCAAACCACTACAAAAACAATGGCACCTGTGATTACCATGTTTTTCACAAAATTGCCTATTTGTAATTCTAATGGCGTTTTTTCTTCCTTAATGCCTTCAAGGCTTTTGCCAATTTTTCCTAACCGGGATTCATTGCCGATCGTAGTAATGGTAGCAATAGCCAAGCCACTTGCAACCGTTGTGCCTTTAAAAATTAAATTGTCCTTTGTTTTGTGGTCTTTAAAGACCGCTAATGATTCTCCGGTAAGAATGGATTCGTTTACAGAAAAATCATTGGAATGAACAATCATTCCATCGGCTGTGATTGATGTACCTTCTTCTACCATTAAGCTGTCTCCAACAACTAATTCTTCGCTGTTTATTTCTTCTGTTATCCCATTCCTGATTACTTTGCAATATGGCTGTGCCAGGTTTTTTAGTTTTTGCAATGCATTGCGGCTTCTTGATTCTTGAAACAGGGCAATTACAGCAACAATAATAATCGCTGATGAAAGAAAAATACCATCACCTATTTTTCCACTTATAAAATAAATGAGAGCTGCAATTAATAATACCAGAATCATAGGCTCCTTCGCTAGATTTTTTATAGCATTTAAAACGCTATGTTCTTTTTTATAATGTAAGGCGTTTTTCCCAAATTTTTCCCTTGCAAGAACTACCTGCTCATTTGTTAAACCATTTATATTGAAAGTATTTGCAGCCATTGTCAGGATTTTAGTAAGTGGGAAGGCCGTAGGGTTTATGGTAGCGTATCACTACACGAATATCACTCCCTTAATGGGCTCCTTTCGTAATAATAAAATCAATACGCCAAAGATTGATAGAGATCTTCTGTATCTCGCATTCCAATAATACATCTTTAGCAATACCCAGTTCTATTGCCATTAGCCTTGATAAAAGAGCACTCACATCTTTTCCCTTTTCAGCACCCGGCATTTGGATATACATAGGAAGTGCTCGAGATTCAAGAATATGTAATTGAACAAGATGAAAATCGGGTTGCTCTGGATAGTCGCTTATACTTGTAACAGTCGCTGTGACCAGTGTCTGATTCGGGGCTATTATTTTCATGATGTGTTTTTCTTTTTCGGCTATGCGTTACGAAGAGAAGAGAGTGCTAATATACAAAGAGTACAAGAGAAAAAGAGAATGCATTGTAATCTGTTGAGATTATTATAGGTAACTATTACAAAGAGTTAGTTACAAAGAGAACAAGAGAATTTATTCTTTTATAGTTGAGAATATTACGGTTGCCCAATACTTCCACCCCATTTCTAACCAGAAATCAAAAACTCTTATTCTCTTTGTAACACAAAATTCCCTCAGACAATTATAATCTCATGCTTTAACTGGAAATCAAAAAACTCTTATTCTCTTATTCCCTGTCTGCCGACAGGCAGGTCTTTGTAAATCAAGATCGGCTCAGGTAATTATAATCGCGTAGCAAGGTTTCAAGAAACAGATCATCCGGCATATTCGAGGTGATATTGAGAACGGTCTTGATCTTTTCCGAAACCGTTTCTACATAACGATCAATATTGCCTCTATGATGTTGCTTCACAATATTATCGACGATATTAATATCCTTATCGCTCAATCTCATGACCTCCGGGAAACTCACTTTATAACCTTTCGTATCCAGTTCCTGAAAAATAGTATCACTCAGTTTATACGGCAATCTTTTTAAGACCACCGTCGTTCCTGCCACCAGATCTCCCAGACGTTGATGATAAGGCGTAGATACAAGCATGATAAACGCACCGAGACTCCCCAGTATAAGAATCATTCCCAGAAATGTACTATCAGCTAAGAGAAAGATTAGTCCCCAGATGATACCGAAATCCACAAAACGTAACAACCATCTGAGAAGATACTGACTAACCGTCGCGCTTTGTCCGCTAAGACTGACCACCTTTATTTTGAGTAGCATCTTCCCCGGACTTTGTCCGTTGAGAAAAAGTTCGAACAAAAAATGATACATGATAAATGGCATGACGAGGAATAATTCGGTGAGTCCGAATTCAGAGGCATTCTCAATACTAAAGGTGCTATCGAGTAATTTAGCCATCATCCACCAAAACAAAAGAAGCAGGAAAAAATCGACAACCCAGGCAAAAAGTCGGAGGTGAAACGGGGAGGTTTCGAATTGCAGATCGATATTAAAAGATGTTTTTACCTGAAGGATTGCCACAGGGTAAAAATAAGAGAATTTTTTTTATAAGAATTAAAACAATACTACATTGTGTTTTATATGCGCGAAGGGAAATTCATTGATAAAAATGTCGACCGCTGGAAGGAATATCTTGAGCCTACAGATGATCCCGATGAACAGGCCGATCGTTTTATTCATCTCACCGACGACCTGAGTTATGCAAAGACTTTTTACCCTGAAAGCAAAACCACACAATTTATAAATGGACTGGCTGCAAGACAATTCCAGAGTTTATACCAGAATAAAAAACAACATTACAGCAGGCTCTATACATTCTGGAAGATAGAGCTGCCATTACTCTTTGGAAAATACCACAAAATCTATTTATTTACCTTTTCCTTTTTCCTGATCTGTGTGCTCATCGGCGCTTTTGCCAATATGCATAATCAGGATTTTGTACGTAGCATTCTGGGTGATGGGTATGTAGATATGACAGAAAATAATATTTCCAAAGGAGATCCTTTCGGGGTGTATAAGCAAAGAAATGAATTCGGGATGTTTGTTACCATTGCGGCCAATAATATTCGGGTATCTTTGATGGTCTTTGCCATGGGAATACTGGCTTGTGTCGGCACTTTATATATGTTGTTTCAGAACGGTATCATGCTCGGATGTTTTCAACAAATGTTTTTTGCAAAAGGACTTGGATGGCAATCGGTTCTGGTGATTTGGATACATGGCACGCTCGAGATCTCAGCGATTGTAATTGCAGGAACTGCAGGTATTATACTAGGCATGTCTTTTCTTTTTCCCGGCACGTATACACGAATGGAATCGTTGAAGTATGGTGCACGCGATGCGGTCAAGATCATCTTCGGTCTGATCCCTTTCTTTCTACTCGCCGCCTTCTTCGAGGGGTTTGTAACCCGTCATACAGAAATGCCCATATGGCTGAGCTCGCTGATCCTGTTGCTTTCGGCAGCCTTTGTGATCTGGTATTTTGTGATCTACCCAATACTTCTGAAACGATCCGGTATCCGGGTATCCGGAGGCAATATCATCTGGCCGTCGTAATATGAGAAGAATATTCATTCATATAATATGCGTAATGATGTGTTGCTTTTTAATGGCAACAAAAGTTCATGCACAAACCACCGGGTCAGCGACGCTCGCATCTTCAGATACTGTGCAAAGTATCCTACAGGAAGAAGAAAGCACGGCCATTGAAGAGGATGAAGAAGACGAAGAAACAAGCACAAGAGATAGCAGTACGCTCAGAACAATTTCTGACAATAAATGGAAAAAGATCAAAGAGGATAAATCATTTGTATATAAAAAAACCAAGCCCGAAAAGAAGGAAAAGAAGGAGCATAAAGAATCGTATAAAGCACCCGATTTCAACTGGGTTGGCAATTTATTTAATGCAGGTATTTTTAAAGTACTGATGTTCCTGATCGTCGGATTTGTACTGATCATGGTTATCTATCATCTATTTTTGTCGGGTGAGAACGGCTTTCTGAATCGAAGGGAAAAACCAGTTGATACCGGACATAGTTTTGAACATGCAGATGTTTTTTCCGATTGGGATATGGCATTACACAAAGCATTGGAAAAGAATGATCTCCGTCTGGCGATTCGCGTGCTTTATCTCCAAACATTGCATATTCTTCATGAACATGAATGGATTTTTTTCGAACAGGAAAAAACCAATTATGAGTATGTCAAACAATTGTCAGGAAGAGATAAACAGGAGGCCTTCATTGTACTTACATCTTATTTCGATTATATCTGGTACGGAAGTTTTAGCATAGACCGGGAACGCTACAACTCCATCGAACAATTATTCAGAAATTTTCAGGGAGAGATTATATGAGAACGTATTGCCAACATATCATCCTGTTTGCACTGCTCTCGGTGTTGTCTTCCTGCTCGCAGGAGAAGAAGACCAATTGGGGCGTGAGCCTTGAGAAGAACAGCAAAGATCCTTATGGTTGTTATATCGCCTATCATATGCTGGAAGAAATGTTCCCGGGTAGTAAAGTAGCATCAGGCCGGAATGTGTTTACCGAAATCAATAAAGTGCTTGGCAATAAATCCGGAGGAGTGGATTCAAGACGGTTGTCGATTGTTGTGTCCAGAACCTTTCATGCAGACAGCCTGGAACTGGATAAGATGATACGGTATATCAATAAGGGAAATACGATTTGTATCCTGGCCGAAAATTACAGTGAGAATATTTTGAACTATTTTCATCATGAATTTGATAATGTGTATGCCCGGAACAGCATGAGTAATGGCAACGATGAAGACACTTTTGCAAACCAGAAGACTACGATTTTTTTCAATCACCGGGAATATGATTTTCGATTCAGCGGTTTACCGATCCGGTATGCCTTTGGGTTTGACACTACCTTTAAAGGAGATTATTATTATCTCGGTTATTCGGGTTCGGTCGACTCACCGAATATCAGAATGGTGTATGAAGGAAATGGATCTTTGATGATCTGCCGAAATCCAATCACCATGACCAATCATTTTTTGTTACAGAATGATAATAAAAAATACGTTGAATACTTCTTCTCCTATTTTGGTTCCTATCCATCGGCAGTCACCTGGTATACGATGTATAACCGTCGCCCGAATGAGGACAACGAAAGCGATCTTTCAAAACTGCTTAACTTCCCACCCCTCTTTTATGCGTTTCTTCTGCTGATCATGTTACTACTTTTCTTCACGGTCTTCGAAAGTAAACGCCGGCAAAAGCATATTCCTATCCTTCCTCACAATACAAACTCTTCCTTAGAGTTTACAGAAACTGTCGGGATGTTGTATTACAATAAAAAAGATCATAAAAATTTATCCGATAAAATGATCCTTCATTATCTGGAAACCATCCGTTCGAAATACGGTTTGAAAACAAAGGAACTGGATGACGAATTTGCAAATCTGCTGGCGCAAAAAACAACCCACGCCATCTCTGAGATCACCTCGTTCCTTGCATATATCCGTTATATTCGCGATTCAGAAACTATCACGGAAACAGACATCAAACATCTTTATCATCAACTACAAAAATTCATGTAAATGGAACAACTTCCTTTCGAAACCAGGATAGACATAGGCAGAATACAACAAACCATTTCGGACATTAAACGCGAGATCGGCAATGTGGTAGTCGGGCAGAGCGATACGATAGATATGTTGCTGGCCGCCATTCTCTCCAATGGACATATCCTGCTGGAAGGTGTGCCTGGTGTAGCCAAAACACTCACCGCCAAACTGATCGCAAAAACGATAGATGTTGATTTTTCGAGGATACAATTCACGCCCGACTTAATGCCAAGCGATGTGATGGGAACGAATGTGTTTAACCCGGAGACTACAAGTTTTGAATTTCGTAAGGGGCCTATCTTCAGTAATATTGTACTGATTGATGAGATTAACCGTGCACCGGCAAAAACGCAATCGGCACTTTTCGAGGTGATGGAAGAACGGAGTATTACCATCGACGGACATACCTATATATTGCCGCCGCCTTTCATGGTGATTGCTACACAAAATCCGGTGGAGCACGAAGGAACCTATCAATTGCCAGAAGCCCAGTTAGATCGTTTTGCATTTAAATTAATCGTTCAGTATCCATCACAAACAGAGGAAGTGGAAATTCTGCATCGACATCAACATCAATTTTCACTTCATACGATTCTTGATAAAGTACAGAAAGTGATCGATGCCAATACACTCAACGAATTAAGGGTACTGGTTTCACAGGTCAGTGTAGAAGACAAACTCTTAGACTATATTGCTACCATCGTACATAAGACAAGAGCGCATGGAGGCTTATTATTAGGTGCTTCGCCGCGTGGATCCATCACCATGCTGGGTACTTCAAAAGCACTTGCTGCTTTACGCGGAAGAGACTTCGTCACACCGGAAGATATCATTCATGTAGCTACACCTGCTCTTCGTCATCGCCTTGCGCTCAGTGCAGAAAAGGAAATGGAAGGCGTGACAACGGATGATATTATTCAGGAAATCGTAAGGAGCGTGGAGGTGCCGAGGTGAGGGGGCGACCATTGACCATTGACGATGGACCAAGGACGATTGACGATTGTCCAAGTTTTGCGGCTAAATAAATTATACCAAAAGATCAGGTTACATGCATTGAATAATTTTTGCCTTACCCTTTTAAAAAGCACCACTTTAGAATATTCACGGTTATTGTCTACACCCCAAACATTAGCAATGCTTTGTTAGCACTAACAGCTAATGCTCACAGGATTCTTTTGAGGTAATCTTTTTCAAATCAAGAACCTTGATGAACTGATGGATGTGTTTGTTTTGTCTTGCCACGTGAAAAATATTCATGTTTATTTCCCTCTATTCAATCTTCTGTAAGAAAGTTTCTTCCAAATGTTGTGGGCCAGTTTTATTTCATTTTGTGTCAAGCCGTAATGTTCTTTCAAAATTATTGGGTTCGTGATTTTCAACACCTCTTCAATGTCGGTTTTGTTGCGAATAAGCTTGTCAATTTGCGCAAGTAGTGCAGCGTTGTCAATGTGATAAGGAAGCAAAATTCTTTCTGCTTCGTTTGGCATCAATTCTAAAACACCTCCTCCATGACTTCTTCCGCTCACCTCTGCGAAAGCTAATGAGAGTGAATTGTAATAACTCGCTGTCATTGCTTTAATATTTGTGTTTGGTCGGACAAAAACTCTGTGCATTGTGTCGGTGGTGTATGCTTCTGCTTGGTTAATAATTAATCTTGGATAAAGGTTGTTTCTGCGAATGAAAAGCGCATCAGAAATTTTTAGCGATGGAACTACAAACCAATCATTACGAATTCCAGTTTTATAGCCTTTGTGAATTCCTAAACTTTCTCCCTGTTCAATATATTTTACGGCTCCATTTTTTCTGTTTAAGTTATTACGGTCAGGAAAAACTAAAAGATGTGCTTTAGCTTTTGAAAATTTATTTTTCTCCCAATCTTTCTCAGTAAAAATTACACTGTTTACTTGAACGCTTCTTCCAACCATCGGTCTTGCGTAATCTTCCAATTCGTATTCCTCAACTGTGGTCAATGGCACAGTAAAGAAATCATTTGAACCTGTTGTAATTCCAACCTCGACTCTTGCAAACTTTTCAAGCGTTGGAATATTTCGTCTCGTTGCTATGGTTTCTAAAAAATTAATTTCGTCTTGCTCTAAAAAATAGAAAGTCCATTTATTACTTTTGAAATCGATTTTCTTTTGAGGACTTTTTAATCTTGCAACATCAAGCGTTTTCAATTCACTTGCATCTCTTAATTCAATGTGTTCAATGTGATGAATTTCCGTATCGTTCTTTTCGCAAAGAAGTAAAACAACTTCTTGTTGAATGTCAGGGAAAACGAGTTTCTCAAATGAGATAATATTTATTTTATTGTAGAAATGTGACAAGAATATTCTTAACTGTTGAGCAAATGAAACTTGCAAAATTTCGGCTGGCAAAACAAAACCAATTTTACCGCCTTTGTCTTTGAGTAAAAGTGATGAACCTACCACAAACGAAACCCAGGCATTAGTGAGTTTGGAATAAGTCAATCCCGCTTTGACAAAAATATCCCTTGCTTCAATCTGTTGTTGTCTATCAAAAAATTGATAACGAATGTAAGGCGGATTACCTCAACTAAATCAAACCGTTTGTCTGTATTGTTGCAATATATATGGAAATCATCATTGATAAGTTGCTTGTTCTTCAAATTTATTTTATCAGCTTTGCTTGCTTCTTCCTCGTCTAGCTCTATTGCGGTTATTGATTTGTATTTGAACTTTTGTTTTTGAAGCTGTTCTAAAAATACTCCATCACCACAACTTGGTTCAAGAATATCAAAGTCACTGCTTCCATTGATTCCCCAACTCAAAACAAATTCTGCAATTGTTTCAGGTGTGTAAAATCCACCTCTCAATTTATCAGCTGATGCTTCTGTTATTAACTTCATTTTGCAAGAGTTTTTTTGGTTTTTAAATACTTCACTTTTTGTTCCGCCACTTTTAATACTTCACTTGACAAATCTTCTTCGTCCATGATTTGATAAGCGACTGAATCACTCAAAAAAGAAATCATTAAATCTTTGTCGCATACATTAAAATACTTTGCAAACTTTTCTATGAGTTGTTTGGTTGGCTTGCGATTATTCTTTTCTATTTTTCCCAACATTGAAGTGTCAATATTCAATGCTTCAGCAACTTCACGCAAAGGAAGATTTTGTTCCTCTCGAAGTTTCTTAACTGTTTCACCGAATGTGTTTTCTATTTTCATTTTGGACTACTTCAGTCCAAATATAGCTACTTAGAACAACCCAACAAGAATTTTTTTGAAAAGAGTTTTAACAAGTTTTAATTGAAAGGGGTTTTACTTGATTTCAAAAGTAAACTCACTTTTCTTTTTCGTCTTATACAAAGTGGCACTCTTACCAATGAGGTTATCTTTTGCAATCACCTTTTTGGCTTCTCCCCAACTAATTGAGGTCATAGAATTTTTCTGTTCGTAAGAACGGGTGTCAGTTCGTGGGTTATGTGTGAGTGTAAGTTTGAAACTGCCTGACGGCTTGCCGTCAATCACGATATTAAAAGTAGCTTCTGCTCTTTCAAGATGCGATGTTCCTGGTTTTGAATCACGCTTCTATTTCAGAGCAGAAAAAACGGTGTCACGGAAATAATGTCTTTGGTCAATGTCTTCGGTTTTGCCTTTCTTGAAAAGCATTGAACCAGTCGGGTTGGTGTTTGAACCTTTCGGAATATTCAAATCTCTTTCAGTCAATTTACCACTTTCCCAAATCAACAAACCTTTCTTAGAAACACTACCAGCAACTGCAGGGGTAGCTGTTGTTGTTTGGGTTGTTGGTTTTTTCTGTCCTCTGAATTCGCTTGGGATTTTTGCGACTGCTCTCTTCGGAAATATTTTTGAAATGATATTTAGTTACTTCTCTTTCTCCTTTCTCTGCCTTGTCTTGTGCAGCTTTCCGTTCAGCTTCTGTCGGAACAACTTTAGCTTTTACTAAGTCGGCAATAATTTTCTTTGAAAGTTTTTTCAGATTCGGGTCGCTGAAATCAAAAATACCTTTGAAATAATCTTTGAGTTGGTCAACAATTTTTCTGTCGGCTTCAACACTGTTGTCAATGCTTACAAGCAGCGATGCTTCAACATTTGTAAATAGTCCTTGAGATGTGAGGTTTGAAGAACCGATTATCAGTTCTGATTTTTCGGGTCCTTAAACAAATAAATTTTCGGGTGAAAGATTGTAATTGATGGCTGATAGAAAACATAAGCGTTAATGTTGAGCGATAAGAGTTCTTCCAATGCTTCCTTGGAAGTCACTTTCTGATCAACTCCTGTAACAATGGTAATACAGTCAAGATGCTTTTTGGCTGTGTTTATGTGCTTTGAAAGTCCTCGAATACTCGCCTGGCTTGCAAAAGCTGAAATGCCTGTAAATGAATGAAAGTTATTGTCAGCGAAAAACTTTACCAGTTGCCTTCCTACTGACAACTCCGATACTGCTTCGAAGCCCTGCCCCAAAAGTGAAATTCTCATATTTTATTGTGATGTATATTTTTCACAAATGTAGAAATAAAGCGTTGGGTAATTCCACCTTGTTAATGCCTTTAGCGTATATCTATTTAGTCATGAGCTAAACATCTTCTCTCCCATAGTAGCGGGAGCTTAATACCATAATCATTTGGATAGAATGAATACGCCAACGGTATCGATACTGTAGATAGATCAATCAAATCCAGAACAACTGAATTTTATAGGATACTAAATACGCTCTATTGCAGAATGTGTAAGTTGCCTGTACTTATCAATAAAAAGGGAGTACATATCTCAAGAAGAATTCGAAAAGTTTTATCATTTCTCAGAGATGCTCTTTGCAAAAACAAATAAATTCAGGAATAGTATTCAGTAAAAGAGAAATTCATCATCGACTGCAAACCGCTGTCAATGGTCAATCGTCAATTGTCAATGGTCCTTCACACATCATCTACGGCAAACCGCTGTCAATCGTCAATGGTCCATGGTCAATCGTCAATCGTCAATCGTCCTTCTCACTTCATCGACGGCGAAGTGCTGTCAATCGTCAATAGTCAATAGTCAATCGTCCCCCCTTTCCCAAAAATTTCTTACTTTGCACGGCATGACACAACGCGAAATTTTCCTACAACATGTAGCTCAAACCTCAGAAGCACCGCTTTGTTTTGAGGTGAGCAAGGCAGAAGGTGTTTATCTTTTTGATCAGTCGGGTAAAAAACATATCGACCTAATTGGTGGCATCAGCGTGTGTAATATCGGTCATGGAAATGAAAAGGTAAAGGATGCTATCAAAACGCAAGTCGATCATTACCTTCATGTCATGGTCTACGGCGAGGTCATCCAATCGCCACAGGTGCAATATGCCAAGGCACTTGCCGAACACCTTCCACCTGAATTGCAATGTGTGTATTTTACCAACAGTGGTACCGAGGCCACAGAAGGGGCGATGAAACTGGCGAAGCGTGTCACACAACGAAGTAAGATCATCTCATTTAAAAACTCTTATCATGGAAGTACACAGGGAGCTTTGAGTGTGATGGGAAGCGAGTATTGGCAACAGGCTTATAGACCTTTGCTACCCGATGTATATCAATTCAATTATAATGATCAGGAAGTTCTTCATGCGATCGATACCCATACCGCTTGTGTCATTCTGGAGCCCGTTCAATCTGAGGCAGGTGTTATTATTCCTGATAAAAAATGGGTACAGGCGATCAGGAAAAAATGCGATGAGATGGGCGTCTTCCTGATATTTGATGAGATACAAACTGCCTTCGGTAGAACCGGAAGTCTTTTTCGTTTCAGCAAATTAAGTATCACGCCAGATATATTATTGTTGGGGAAAGCGCTTGGTGGCGGTATGCCAATGGGTGCCTTTATTTCGAACAAAGAAGTGATGGACACCCTGATGTTCAATCCTGTTCTGGGACATATCACCACGTTTGGCGGGCATCCAGTTTGTTGCGCAGCGGGCCTTGCAGCATTCAATGTATTGCTTGATGAAAAACTGATTCCGCAGGTAAAAAAGAAAGAAGATCTTTTCAGAAAACTGCTGCTACATCCTGCTATTCTTTCCTTAAATAGTTGTGGTCTTTTAATGGCACTGCATTTTGAAAGTTATGAGACCAATAAAAAGATCATTGATACCTGTTTACGAAATGGCCTTTTTACAGATTGGTTTCTATTTGCTTCCAATGCATTACGGATCGCACCGCCTCTAACGATTTCTGAAAGAGAAATTGAAGAAGCCTGCGGCATACTTTTACGTTCCATTGACGAAATTACCGGACAGCAATAAATGTTTCGTCAGCTCTTCATATGGATTCCTGTTCTACTTGTCGGAATAGTTGCCGCCACAACCTTGTTTTTATATTCTCATTCGTACGTGTCTTTTATTCACTTCATACTAGACTCCATCCATCGTTCCGACCTCGAAGAAATCATCCGTTCGCGATATTTTCCAGAAACAAAATTTCAGCTACTTAAACTGACTTCACTTTCAGTGTCAGTCCTTTCATTCCTTTTCGGCGTCTTCGTTTGTATCTGGAGAAAACAGTATTTTCTGGCTGTAGAAAGACTACGAACTTCATTCGTATTTTACTTCTATAAAACCCGTGATTTGTTTCTTTCTTTTGATAGAAACGGAAGGATCGCGACGGGAATTTTACTGCTTATTATTCTTATTCGTTCAATCTATTATGCATCTTCCTTTTATATTCAGTATGATGAAGCCTGGAACTATAATTTGTTTTTAGATAAACATATTTCCTACTCACTCGGCGCCTATAATAACTATCCGCTTCATAATATCGTATCCTGGTTTTTTGTAAAACTATTTGGCAATTCCGTTTTTGTGCTTCGTGTTCCTTCTATTCTTGTAGGTGTAGGCACGGTTTTCTTTGTGACCCTTTTGGCAAAAAAACTCTCAGGGAAACAATGGATCGCTCTTTCTGTTGCCGCCGTTTTTGCTTGCATGCCCGTTTCTATATTTTATATGATGTATGCCAGAGGCGTCATGTTCGAACTCTTTTTCTGTGTATTAATCACTGGTCTTTTGTTGTATTATATTCGACATGGATTTACTTTCAGGCGAATTGTTTTTATTGCTGTCTTGCAAGCCTTAGGTACATATTCTATGTTATCTCATCCTTACTTTATAGTGGCTTCTGCATTAGCACTAATCCTTTATTCGCTTCTGCATTCGGGTAAACAGATGGTCTATTTTTTATTACATGGCATTCTTTCAATCGTGTTTAGTTTGCTGTTACTGACACCTATGATAGTAGGAACCGGAATAGCACCAGGCATCTCTCATGCGACAAGTCTCGACACCATCGAATTTTCCTCGATTCTAACACATATTGAAACCTATTCCTACTTTATCACTGGATTCAATTTTATGTTTTACATGCAGTTTGTAACCTGCGTTGTCTTACTATTTTTCTTTAGAAAGATTTCTATAGCGTTGTTCAGTATACTCTTTAGTCTGGTGCTGTTTTCTATGCTAATTATCATTCCAATCACAACGAAAATATTTCCTCCCGAACGTGCATTAAGTTTTTTGGTACTCATTCCAATGCTCACGTTGCCTTTACTTTTTTCTCTTTTTGCGAAGCATGCTCATTTCAATATAATCTTATCAGCCGTTACGGTTTGTATGATAATAGTTTTTAGTTATAAATCGCATACACATCACTTTTTAAACTGGAGTAAAAAACTTGATCATCTTGTTTTTGAAACGGCAGACATGTTCAAGAAAGAAAAGATTGCAGTCGCTTATAATGATTGCCCGGATTTTTCTTACTTTATTCCGGGGATAGAATTTTACCTGAAACAGGATCATAAACAAATTGTCTTTGTATCGTCTTCACCAGCAAGCACACGGTATGCCTCAGTGATGGACAGTTCTATCAATTATATGATCTCTTGTGAAAAAAGTCTTCCTGAAACGATGGAGATTATTTATGAAGCGAATGGATTTGTTCTATGTAAACGAAAAGGGATAAACTAATTCTGTTATGAGAATTATTTGGGCGGCAGACACGCTTTCCGTTTCAATCTTTGCCTTCAAGTTTTACACGATGATCAGACTAAATCGAATGCAAAGGATTTCCTCTTCAATCGTTGCCGCAGTACTCGAACTAAATAAAATTATCCGTCTATTCCTAATTTAGTTTATCTATTAATTAAATACAATCGGATTTGCCAAGCCTTTATACGAAGTAATATCCACTTTTAATGAACCAAACAAGATCTCGGCTTTTGCATAAATCGGGATATGGTTTTTATCATCCGAAAGCCAAACAATCAGGTCCTCCTCGCGTTTAAAGATTCGCCCCTTCTGAAGAATTGGAACGAATTTTAAACATTTTATTTTTCCAAATTCTGTCTTTACAGTTTCGCGCCCCTTGAACTTGATTTGTAAATTATACATCTCGCCATCGACAATCGTTGGGACCGAAAAAATATGACCCACTTCATAACCACCGAGATTCATAGTTCGAGCCAGAAAAAAACCTGAGATCATATCTTGTGCATTCTCCCAAATGTCATACGAAGTTCCTCTGTTGGTCACTTTTTTTGCAAGATGATTAAATACATAATCCTGTTCTGTTTTATACCCTCCTTCATTTATTCGTCTTCCAAAATACCAAGGGATAATGGCTTCTTCATCAATATAAGATTCATATCGGTCTCTTACTTTAAAAAAGAAGTCGAAGGTGCCTTTCGATCTTCCTGTTCCCACCACGTGAAGTGTATTTCTTCCTGCAAATTGTTTGTTCTCTTCCGTGACTTCAATAGAGGCGCTTACAGCATCAATAAATCCATAATGTATTCTGTAGGTAAGTTTCTCGCCTCGTTTGAAGGCTTCGTTGTTTACTTTTTTAAAAACGGTTTGCGCGATGGTCTGAATAATGGCAGCGAATAGTAGGAGTGCCAGTAAAGGAATTCGTTTATACATATGCTTTCTTTGGCGGTAAATATATCCGATGATGAGAAAAGAGACGTTTAATTCCTTCTCCTTTTACCATTTATTAAGTTAATTAAAGCCAGGTCTTTTTTGTAGGTAAAATAGACCGAATAGGAATAGGCGAAGTAGTTTGTATTGAAATCATAGTAGGGCTCGAAACGTATATCAACACCCACCGCATCGAACACCTTGTGCTGATAAAAGAACCTGAAGAAAGCCAAGTTACGTTTGGTTTGGGTGAAGCCCGGTGTGCCATAAATAGATGCTTCCGACTGGAATAAATAGCCACCACGAGATGATAAATATTCTTTTCCAGACCAATAACCAAGCGACACACCTATATCATAACGAGACACTGCATTGAGGTTGATATAGGTTCCATTTCCCTGCCGGTAATTGAGGGTTTTTGTCGGCGACATATTATTAAAGTAGGTAAAAAAATAATCTGCCTTCCATGATTTTATAAACTTTCGTTCATTATGATTTGTGAACTCGAACACAAGTCCGGCGCCGACATTGGCAATGGTTTTAAGCGGTGTTGTATCAAGATCAAGTTGTCCGCCTTTATGCGAAATCAGAAACTGAAGAGGCAGTTTAAGTTGAAGGCCTTTTTCATTTTCATACAACGTAATTTTTGATGAATGGCCTGCACTCAGTTGTTCCTGGAAGCTTGAATGAAGATATTGCTGCACTTCCCAGTTAATCCATGTATCCATCCATAATTTCTTATGATCGATCTTGAATTGCAAACCATTCTCAATTGGATGTAAGATCACACGTTCGTAATCATAGATGGGTTCTGCCAATTGATGACTTATATTTCCTTCGAGGGTACCCATCAGGGCACTGTATCCATACTTTTGCAATTTGATCGAGAATAGCGGTGCCACTTTTGTAAACCTGTCATTCCCGAAATCTTTTCGTGCATACACACCGGCCTGTATCCGTACGTTCTTATTTACAATATAAGAAAGTTCTGTGCTAAGCTGGGTGCCAAATAATGTGTATCCTTGGGCGATATCATCGAAATATTCGTTGTTTTTAAAGAAGGTATTATCATGTATGGAGAGGCTGATAGATTCCTGCATACTATCATTCAGGTCTATTCTTTTTTCAAGCAGGTGATTACTGATTTGCGCATGAATTTCTGTCGGTTGCAAACCTGCCAAACAGAAAAATAGTAAAAAAATTCGTTGCATATGTCTGATAAAAATGTGCGGCGTGAAGATACTTAATCTGCCCTGGCCAGGTTTAAAATATTTGAGTATATTGCAGCATAAGTCTTATGTATGAAAAAAATATTGTTATGTACGTTATTGCTTGCTTCAACCGGTTACATTTCATTGGCACGCGGCGAAAAAGATCGTGATGAAAACGTTAGTATCTATAAAGGGAATATGACGATCTCAGCTGCTTATGGTTTCCCAAGTATTATCAGAGGCTTTCTTAAATTAAAAACCACACGGAGTGAATATAAGATTTATGGCGTCGGGCCCTTGATGTTTAAGTTTGATTATATGATCGGCAATAAATGGAGTATTGGACTGAACGGGGCTTATAATTTCTCAAGGATCTCATGGATGGATGACGGCTACGACACCACAATACATGGCAACCGGCCGTATGAATATGGTATTGAGGCGGAAGAGATTTCTGCTACTGTAAGAGGAAATTACCATTTTAAACGCACCTCAAAATTAGACGCTTACGCAGGAATCGGAATGGGATACGGTCGACTTTCCTTAGGTACATATACTGAAGCACCGCTCAATCAGTTTTCTGTCGGCTATTCATTACCTAAGCCACTGAGTTTTGAAGGTACTGTTGGTTGCCGTTATTATGTGTTGAAGAATATCGGCATTTATGGCGAATTTGGACTTGGTAAAAGTTGGCTCCTCTTTAAAAAATACTTTCTTCCTGAAGCTATTATACAAGCCGGGCTGAATATCAAATTTTAAAGATTGTTACAAATCCTGATACCTCAAACGCAGAGCGTTTTGAATGACCAAACGCAAAAAGGCAACGAAACAACTCGCAATGGGAATACAAAGTTTTTATGCTTGAACTCTCGTACATTTTACATAAAAAAAATGCCCATAAAAAAGGCAGTTTTTTTAGATAAAATATTTTCTTAACTAATTTGGTTTACCAACAATCTTGAATTTAAAATTGGAGATAAAGTTTGTATTGGCAAGCATTCCCTGGTTAGGCTTAGTATTAAATTTCAGGGTAACCTGCATATACGCCTGGTTAAAGTAATCTTTGATATCGGTATCGATGATATCAAACGTGATACTTTTAGAACCGGCAGGGATATTATACTTGTAGGCAACCAATGTCGGATTACTTCCATTATAGGCGTCTACATAGATTTTTACAGAGTCATCAATAAAATCAAGGGTCTGGGTGCTGGCATTATCGATGATCACATTCATGCTGAGAGGAGAAATTCGTTTTACATTTTCCTTCTTAAAACCATATAATGAAAGGTATTCATCCGATTTGGTGGCAAACGTATCCGTTATATCGACAGGTAATGAAATCGGGAAAGCCGGAATCTCAGGGAGTGTTTTAGATTTTGTATACGGCACTTCAACAGAAATATCACTGGTGGTACCACCACCTCCGCCACCGGTCGATTTCTTTTTACACGAGGTCACATTCATAAGGGTTGCAGCCATAAGGCATACTGAAATGATTCTTTTCATTTTATTTTTTTTTAAGGGTAAAAGTATTAATTTTTGTTTATTGAATCGGAAAAATTATAATTCTATCCGCTTTTCTACCCACTTGACGATTCAATCCCTATATTTGTTAGATTAATTTTTCAAAAACATGATAAAAGGCTTTCTTTTTCTGGTATGCTCCTTTCTTTGTTCGTCGGCATTTGCACAGGAAACATACACCATAGGTTATGATAAAATCGATATTGAGGTAGTAGACCCCAATTTCTTCTCCGAATACCAGTTGCCAGGACAGCCTTTTCAATGCGGTATTTACGACCACCTTTCTTCCACCTTCTATACCTGCGATTACCGTACATTCAGGAATGTCGATGAGGACCTTATCCATCAGACAGGCAAAGATTGTTGTACAACTATAGATTTTGATCCGGCGAAATATTATGGCACATTAACGTTAACAGGAGTCATCGATTCGGTAGAATGGGATAGCCTTCGTATTCATTTTATAACAGATAAGGCCCGACTAGTGATCAAAACAGACGAGCGCGAGATCGATGCCCTGTATGAAAAGTTCTATGAGAAACAACGCCTTGGTAAACTAAATATTAAAATGAAACTCCTCACCTATGATACTCCCAAAGAAGACCAGTTGAGTTATAACAGGAATACCGAAATCAAGGTGAAACCGAAACGTACCATGGTTAGAATCCTTCGCTGGTAATTACATTATGTGTTCTGTCAAACTCCTTGCAATTGAAAGTTCCTGCGATGAAACAAGTGCATCCGTTTTAGTAGATGGACAGATCCTGTCTAATATTATTTACACGCAAACCATTCATGAAAAATACGGTGGTGTAGTTCCCGAAGAGGCATCACGGCTTCATATAAAACATATTGTTCCTGTTGTTGAGGAAGCCTTCATACAAAGTGGGATTTCCAAAAACGAGATCAATGCGGTGGCCTATACGCAAAGCCCAGGATTGATCGGTTCGCTGTTAGTTGGCGGATGTTTTGCAAGATCCTTTGCGCAAGCACTCAATATTCCCGTCATCGCCGTGAATCATATGCAGGCTCATATTCTTGCGAACCTGATCCCAGAAAATAAACCTTCTTTTCCTTTCTTATGCCTCACTGTTAGTGGCGGGCATACCCAAATCGTTCAATGCAATTCTCCGCTTGACATGAATATTCTTGGCGAAACGCTTGATGACGCAGCCGGTGAAGCCTTCGACAAAGCAGCAAAAATGCTGGGTCTTCCTTATCCTGGTGGTCCATTGATCGACAAACATGCACAGCAGGGAAATCCACTGGCGTTTAAGTTTGCGAGACCACAGATCGAAGGATTCGGATTTAGTTTTTCGGGTGTCAAAACCTCCATACTATATTTTTTACAGGCAGAAAAAAGGAAAGATGAGTTGTTTGTTGAAAAAAATCTAAATGATCTCTGCGCTTCCATTCAACATACTATTGTTTCTATACTAATACAAAAACTGGTAAAAGCTGCTAAAGAAACTGGTATCCGGGAAATCTGTATTGCCGGAGGTGTAAGTGCCAATAGTGGTCTCCGAAAGGCGTTGCAGGAAACGGCCATTAAATACCATTGGAATTATTTCATTCCGGCCTTTGAATATTGTACGGATAATGCTGCCATGATCGCCATCACCGGGTATTATAAATTTCTGAAGAACGAATTTGCCGGCCCAGATGTAGTATCAAGTGCCAGAAGCGAGATGTGATGGGGAAATGGACGATTGACGATTAGGGAGTGTGGACGATTGACGATCGACCAATCGGCAATTATAATCCGCAAACGAAAATTATCGGTAGGCTTCTCTGCTCATTGTCGAATTGTCAAATTGCCTCATTATCTCAGCAACGTCACATCCCCCTTCTTA
>Ga0105048_10003802_pt1 | contig 24677 bp, 19 predicted proteins | sample MAT05_FD_78382 | JGI IMG/M metagenome (GOLD analysis project Ga0105048, IMG submission 78382) | Freshwater microbial communities from Lake Fryxell liftoff mats and glacier meltwater in Antarctica - MAT-05 | ecosystem: Environmental > Aquatic > Freshwater > Ice > Liftoff microbial mat | place... | reverse complement strand
GGGGGAGCAACGGGCGGGCAAACGGGGGGGCCAGTGGGGCGGCCAGTGGGGTGCGGGCGGTATCGACAACAGGAGCGACGCGATGATTCAGACCTGGGCATTGGTTGTGGATGCGTATCGCGAGGTGAACTCGAAGAAGCTGTTTTGGATATCGAACGGACTGTCGGTGCTGGTGGTGGCGGTGTTTGCGTGCGTGGGACTGACAGAAAAGGGCCTGAAGGTGCTGTGGTTTGATGTGCCCGCGCCGTTTACAACGGCCCTGATGACCGAGGCCGAGTTCTACAAATACATGTTTTCGATCTTCGGTGTTTCGTTCTGGCTGGGGTGGGTGTGCACGATTTTGGCGCTGGTGTCTACGGCGGGAATGATTCCGGACCTTATCACGAGCGGATCGATCGAACTGATGCTGAGCAAGCCGATCGGGCGGCTGCGGCTGTTTGTGACCAAGTATCTGTGCGGGCTGATGTTCGCCGGGGTGCAGGTGCTGCTGTTTACCACGGCGAGCGTGCTGGTGATCGGGCTGCGGGGTGGCGAGTGGCTGCCATCGCTGTTTTTGGCGGTGCCGATCGTGCTGATGTTCTTCAGTTACTTCTTTTGTGTGTGCGTGTTCCTGGGCATGGTGACGCGCTCGACGGTAGCAGCACTGCTGTTTACGCTGCTGTTCTGGTTCGGGCTGTTTGCGCTGTCGTCAACGGAGCGGGGCTTTCTGGTGGGAATGGTTCAGGCGGAGCAAGAGGCGAAGTTTGTGAGCTTGGATGTGGAGGCGACGAAGCTGCAACTTCAGCAGATGAAGGACGCGGCGGCGGAGAAGGCGGCGAACCCGGTGCCGGCGGCGAAGGACGGGGTGGGCGTCAGGTCGCCGGCGAAGGGTGTGGGGGGCGTGCTGCTGGAAGCCTTGCAGAAGGCGGTGGCCAAAGACCCGACGGTGCGGGACATCGAGATCATGCTCACGAGCAAAGAGACGAGACTGAAGAAGGAACTCGAGGACGTTGAGTGGTGGAACACCTGGCACCAGTCGTTTTTGATCGCACGGTTTGCACTACCCAAGACTGACGAGACCAAGGAACTGCTGGTGCGGACGATCGCCAAGGATGCGACGATGAAGCGGCTGATGGCGGCGGAGACGTCGGCAGCAAATCGGCCTTCGCGCGGGCCGCGGGCGGATCAGATTCGGGCCCAGCGGGTGGTTGAAGAGCGGCTGGCGGATCGGACGGTTCCGTGGATTCTGGGGACATCGCTGGGGTTTGAGGCGGTGGTGCTTTTGCTTACGGGGTGGATTTTCTGCCGGCGGGATTTTTGAGGTGGGGCGGGTAGTTTGGGTGGTGATTCGGCGGTGAGCGGTGGTTTGGCGATGGCCGCGGGGGTCAGGGTGTGCAACCATCGGGGATGAGTCTTGAAAATCGAATTGCGATTGTGACGGGCGCGAGCGCGGGTATCGGGCTGGCGATAGCGGAGGCGCTGTCGGCGGCGGGGGCGCGGATGGTGATCAATGCGCGGCGGCAGGACCGGCTGGATGAGGTGGCGGCGCGGCTGGGGGATGAGAAGACGGTGGCGGTGGCGGGTGACTGCGCCGATGTGTCGGTGATCGGGTCGATGCTGTCAACGGCGAAGAACCGGTTTGGGCGCGACGCGGATTTGATCGTGGTGAACGCGGGGCGCGGGCTAAAGGGGAGTGTGCTGGACTCGGATGCTTCGCAATGGGAGGAGATGATTCGGACGAATCTGCTGGGGGCGGCCCATTTGTGCCGCGGGGCGGGGCAGAGGATGCTGGCGGGGGTTGAAGGGGATGCGAAGGTGGGGAAGGCGTGGTCGGAGACGGCGCGGGACATTATTGTGATTGGGAGTGTGGTGGGTCGGAACGTATCGCCGTTCAGCAGCATGTATGGCTCGACGAAGTTTGCGGTGGCGGGGCTGGCCGAGGGGTTGCGGCGGGAACTGGGACCGAAGGGGATTCGGGTGACGCTGGTATCACCGGGGTTTGTGGTGAGTGAGTTTCAGGGGGTGGCGGGGTATGCGGAAGAATGGTTCAAGGGGGTGGTTGAAAAGATTGGGCCGGTGCTGACGCCCGAGGATGTGGCGCGGACGGTGGCGTTTATTGTGGCGCAGCCGGCACACTGCCATGTGTCGGATGTGGTGGTGCGGCCGACGCGACAGGATTATCCGTAAGTTCAAGCGTGGTGAGGGGGATATGCTGGGGCGGATGGATCGAATGCACTCGGGCTGTGGAGATGTCAGATGGACCCACTTGCGATTATTTTTCTTCTGTTGTTTGTGTTTGCCCTCGGCGGGGCGGTGTGGCTGCTGATGCAGCGGAGCGCAGCGCTTGCGAACATGGCGCGCGGAGAGGCGGAACTGACGGCGGCGCGAGCGAGTGCGGAGAGCGTTACTTCGGAACTGGCAGGCCTTCGCGAGCAGGTCGGCGCGGCGGTGGAGCGGGCAGGCGAGGCGGCGGCAGTTTCGGCTGAACTTACGGGGCGGGCAGCGGTCACGGCGGAGGCGCACAAGGCGGCGATTGAAGCGATTGGAAGCCGGCACGTTGCAGAAGTTGAATCGCTGGCGGCGAAGCACGCCGCGGCCTTGGAGTCGGCTGCACAAATGAGTGCCGAGCGGCTGGCAAGCGTGGAGAAGGCGCGGCTGCAGATCGAGGAACATGTGAAGACGGCGGAGGTGAAGTTTGCGGATGTTTTCAAGTCGCTGGCGAGTGAGACGCTGCGGGGGAGCACGGGAGAGTTTCTGAAACTGGCGGGTGAAAAGTTGACGAGCGTGGCGACGCAGTCGCAGGCCGAGATGGACAAGCGGAAGCAGGCGATTGACGAGTTGATCAAGCCGATTGGCGAGGCGATCACGAAGACTGATGTGACACTGAAGGGGATGGAGCTCGTGCGGGTGGGGTCGTATGAGTCGCTCATGGAGCAGGTGAGGACCTTGACAGTGTCGCAGCATGAACTACGGACGGAGACCTCGAAACTGGCCAAGGCGCTTTCGGGGACGCAGGGGAAGGGTCGGTATGGGGAGGTGCAACTTGAGCGGGTGGCGGAACTGGCGGGGATGATTGAGCACTGTGATTTTAAGAGGCAGACCGCGCAAGAGCGAGAGGAAGGTGAGCGCGGGAAGCGGCCGGATATGACGGTGTTGATGGCCAACGGGCGGAGCATCGCGGTTGATGCGAAGGTGAATATCCAGGGGTATCTGGACGCGCTTGATGCGGCGACGCCGGAAGCGGCGGCGGAGCACCTGGATAAGTTCGCCAAGGCGATGGGGCAGCAGGCGAAGGAACTCTCAAAGAAGGAATACGTGAGTTCGGCAGAGTTCGTTGTGATGTTCGTACCTTCGGAGCGATTTATCGAGGCGGCGCTCATGCGACAGCCGTCGCTCTTTGAGGACGCGATGAAGCACAATGTGATTTTGGCGGGGCCGGCAACCTTGATCGGGCTGCTGCGGGTGGTGGCGGTGGGGTTTCAGGAGCAGCGGGTGAGCCGCGATGCGGCCAAACTTGGCGAACTTGCCAAGGAGTTGCACCGGCGGTTCGCACGCACGATCGACCTGGTGAGCGATGTCGGGGAGGCGGCGGAGAAGACGGTGAAGAAGTTCAACGAGTTGACGGGGTCGATCGAAGGGCGGTTGATGCCCAAACTCCGAGAGTTTGAGTTGACGGGTGGGCAGAGTGAAAAGGTCATAACGGATGTCACGCCGGTGACGGTGGTGGCGCGGCAGATTGACAGGCCGGAGGCGATGCCGCGGTCGCCGGGGATGGATTGAGCGTGGCGGGCGAGGGCGAGCGTGCTGCGGCGACCGGTTTGAGTTCGACATCATGCAAGTTCGCTCAATGGCACGGTCTTCATGGGCTGCCAGACGTATTCGCACTCGCGAATGGCGAGAGCGGAGATGAGGTTGCCGGGTAGAGCAGAGGTATCGGCGAAGAACGAACTGAAGGCATCGGTGATCGCCACGCGGCGTGCATGCCAGTCGCGGCGCTCGATCTGCATGTCGTTGATGGCGCGCGAAGCTGGGTCATAAGAGAAAGCGTGGAAGAGCTCGACAAGAGCCGCGTTTTCGGCGGAGACGGAGGGAAAGAGCGAACACGGCGGGTGATCGGTCATGCGGCCCTGGTCGCGTGTGACGAGGACGAGATCGCCGGCACCGTCGCGAGTCTGGACGCTGATGAGCGATTGCTCGTGTCGCTCGTAGAGCCCGATGGAACTGCTGTGAAAGAAATGGAAGCGAAACTCGGTGAGCATGTTGCCGAGGAAGCTCAGCAGCGGGTCGTTGCAATCGGAACGGAGGAAGAAGACGCCGTGGCGGATTCCCCCGTCGCGCAAGCGAAGGTGAACGACGGAGCGATAGACGACCTGGTAGGCGTTGGATCCGAGAAGGGCGGGGACGAAGCCGGGCCGCATGCCTCGCATGCTGGCGACAACGATCGAGACAAATGCACAGCCACTGTGGATGGTGGGATGAATTCCGGGAGGCAACGCCGCGGCGAGGCGCGCGGGCTCGACCGCATAGGTGATGAGGTGCAGATCCTGGAAGACCGCCCGCATGGCCCAAGGAAGGATCTTGCGGATGCTTTTCATAGTGGCCGCGTGGCGATAGGAGATCGAGGGCGGAAGACCAGCGCGAGGAGTTCGAGAAAACAGAACCAAGCGATGCCGTAGATGAGGAAGGAGAAGGTTGGCATGCGTGCCATGGCGATTGTGGATGCGGTGAACACCGCGATGCCCAGAAAGAATGACCAGTGGACGAGCGTCGCCGTTAAGACGCAGCAGAACGTGGCGAGCAGCGATGCGGCGGGAAGCAGCTTGAAGGGCGACAGTTCCAAGGCGCGTTCGAGGAGGGGGAGCGTCGAGGCCGCGACGATAAACGAGAGCCAGATTGTCCAGAGCGCGCGTTCCTTGGCGGTTCGCTGGCCGCCGCTGCGGCGGTGGAGCACTCGAATCGTGAGGAGCGTGACGGCAATCTCGGCTGACCAGATCGCAACGTGTGGGGCGATCGCGCCTGGCAAGATGCGCGTCGTCCATTGACTGGCGCTGGCAGCCGCAAGGGTGAGGCAGCCCATGGCGGCCCAGATCAGCCACCATCGAGAGACGATCAGTCGCGAGCGCAAGTCGCCATGAATCTCGGCGATCATCGCAAACACGCGGTTGGCGTCGTCTTGGTTCACAGGGTGGCTGGCGGGCGATCAGCGGCCGCCGACGGTAAGCGTGGCCTGGGCGATGATGGATTCTTTGGGGGCTTGCTTGTGGAGTTGTTGGGCGCGGTGGGCGCTCCAATCGGTGACGGCGAGGTCGGGCGGAACCCGGCCGGTTGAGGCGGTGCGCCACGAATCGTGAGTGGCGATGATGTCGTAGGTGTTGTTGCGCTGGGCGGGGGTGAAGCCGGCATCGCGGACGAGGCGGCAGAGGACGGCTTCGTCGAGGCAATAGGTGGTACCGGCGGAGGAGACGACGTTTTCTTCCATCATGACGCTGCCCATGTCGTTGGCGCCGTACATGAGGGCGACCTGGCCGACGTGGGGGCCCATGGTGACCCACGAGGAGCCGATGGAATAGACGTTGTCGAGCATGAGTCGCGAGAGGGCCTGGGTGCGGAGATAGTCGGTGGCGCCGCTCATGCGGACGCGGCGGCCGAACATTTTGCGGGCGTAGTGGCCTTCGGGGAGGTCGGTCGGGTCGCCGGAGCCATCGACTTTGCTGAAGGCGTCGGCGGGGAAGATCGCGCCGTCCTTTCCTTCGAGTTCGGCGGGGTCTTGACCCCAGTCGGGGACGCGGCCAAGGGGGGTATTTTCGCGCTGGAAAGGCCAGGAGATGAAGGCGACGTAGTGGCCGATGGGTGAGGTGGATGCGCCGGCCTCGGCGAGGGCGCGGTCCTGCCATTGGCGGACGCTGAGCATGTGATGGAGGCGGTCGGCGGGGGCTTCGATGTGGCCGAACATCATGGTGGCGCTGGTGAACATGCCAAGTGAGTGGGCGACGTACATGGTGGTGAGCCAGGCGTCGGCATCGCACTTGCCGAGGCCGATCTTGCGGCGCACGGCGGGGGCGAAGATTTCACCACCGCCGCCGGGGAGCGAATGGAGGCCGGCGTCTTTGAGACGGACGAGGACCCAGCGGATTTTGTCTTCGAGCGTGTTGCCGGGGGGATTGAAGAAGTGGACGAACTCGATCATCTCGGGGGGGCTGAAGGCGTGGATGTGGATGTGGGGGAACTTGTCGCGGATGGAGGAGAGGAGGGTGAGATACCACTCGAGGGGGAGGTCGGGGTTCATGCCGCCCTGCATGAGGATTTGGGTGCCGCCGATAGCGGAGAGTTCGGCAATTTTTTCGTGGATCTGCTGGTGGCTCAGCGTGTAGGCATCGCTGTCGCCGGCATCGCGACGGAAGGCGCAGAAAGTACACCGGGCGTTGCAGACGTTGGTGTAGTTGATGTTGCGGTCGATGATGTAGGTGCGGAGAGCATCGCCGTGAAGGGAGCGGCAGCGGGCATCGGCAAAGCGGCCGAGGGTGTTGAGCGGGAGTGATTGATAGATGCGGAGGCCCTGCTCGGGCGTAAGGCGGGCGTGACCAGCGGCGACGGCGGTGAGGAGGCCCTCGTCGCAACCGTCAAGGTGGGCGTGTTGTGGCAGGGGTCGGAAGATGGGTCCCATAACGGAATCGCCTTTCGAGTTTTCAATGAACATTGAAATCTTACCGTTGATTCGACGGGCGTCCACTCTGGGTTCGATTCCGGACAATGTTGGGGGGTGAGGCGGTAGTTGAAGGGGATCTGGGACAGCGGGCGACGGGCGACGGGTGGTTCTGGCTGGGAGGGATGGGCTGGGAGGCTGCGGGGTGTGGGGAGTTTCCCTGAGGCCCCAACATGGGGGTCGGATGAGCCGATATCCCGAGGGTGGCTCACCTCCTGACGGAATTTTCATGATGCAACGGCCCCATGTATCTGCGGCGATCGTTTCGCTTCGTGGTTGGATCACGACGGCGACGGCGATGGTGTGCCTGTGCGCCATACTGCAACTGCTGGTGTTCAGCTTCGCGCGGTTCACGGATGTACGTTTCACGACGCTGACGGCGAGCGAGCGGGCGGCGGCGGTGGTGTATGGCGCGAACACGCCCTCGATCACGCCGGTGCTGACCGGTCAGCCGACGGATGTGAATCGCGTGCCGAGTGTGACGGATCGAAACCTGGCGACGGTGACGGGTTTTGCGAGCAGCGCGGGGCTGGCGGCGAGCGTCGCGCTGGTGCTGCTGACGATGCTGGGCGTGTCGGTGGGCGGCGGCGGGGCCGTGCCGGGCGTTCACCAGATGGTGAAGGCGTGCTCGTGGTCGATGGTGATAGCGGCCGTGTCGGTGCCGTGGGGCACGGCGGTGTGGGGTGAGGCGGGGCACGCGGGCGGGTTGCTGCCGGGGGTATTCTGCTCGTATCACTCGATTGTGCTGGGGGCGGAAGGGCCGGGCGGGTTTCAGATGATTGCATTCTTTGTCGTGTTGCCGACCATCACGATGGTGATGGCGGTGTTTGTCGGCATTTGGTTTCACTCGGCGGTGGAACGCGGGATGATCGTGACGGCCATGAGCCAGCTTGATGCAGCGGTGGAGCGGGAAGTGGCGGCGATTCGCGCCGCGGGCGTGGGCGCGGCGAGCACGGCGCGAACGGTGGGGGCGCTCAATCAAGCGATTGGTGATGTGCCGCAGCCGCTGCGGAAGGCGGCGGGAGCGGAATCGATGAATGACTTTGGGGTTGCGCGGTCGATCCTGCGGAGCACGGGCGGCACGGGGCGGAACGATCACCCGATGCGGCCGATTTGAGATTGGCCGGGCCTTGCGGCTGGGTTGATGGCTTTGGGTGTGCCACGGGTTTCGCGGGGGTGGAACTTTTCAATCACGCTCTTGAGGCGGGAACGATCGACGTGGGTGTAAATCTGCGTGGTGGCGATATCGCTGTGGCCGAGCATTTCCTGGACGCTGCGGAGGTCGGCCCCGCCGGCGAGCAGGTGGGTTGCAAAGGAGTGGCGGAGCATGTGGGGGTGAACACGGCCAAGGCCCGCGGCGGCGGCGCAGCGGCGGACGATCTGCCAGACGAGCGCGCGGGTGAGTGGTTTGCCGCGGACTGAGAGCAGCAGGATGTTGCGGGAGGAGCGCAGGGGATTGGCCGTGACGAGGGGGCGAAAGTGGCGGAGGTATTCGTCAACGGCCTGCATGGCGATTTCGGCGATGGGGACGAGGCGCTGGCGATTGCCCTTGCCGGTGACGAGGACGACGCCGACATCGCGTTTGATGGAATCGAGGGTGAGGGTGCAGGCCTCGCTGGCGCGGAGGCCGGAGGAGTAGAGGAGTTCGAGGAGGGCACGGTCGCGGAGGTGGAGGGGCGGGGGTAGGGGGCGCGTTCCCAGGCGCTGGGTGCCGCTTGGATTGCGCTGGGGTTTGGGGGGGGAGGGCTTCGGGCTTTCGACGAGGCGGCGCATCTGGATCGGGGAGAGGACGTTGGGGAGGCGCTTCCAGCGGGTGGGATGATCGAGGTGATTGGCGGGGTTGCTGTCGATCTTGCCGACGATGTGGAGGTATTTACAGAAGACCTTGGCGGTGGCGAGGTGGCGGATGGCGGAGGAGGGTTTGAGGCCGCGCTCGGTGCGGAGGGCGGTGAGGTGGACGGTGATGTCGCGGGGGAGGATGTGCTTGGGGTCGGTGCGGCCGACGGAGTGGAGCGATTGCATGAGGTAATGCACGTCGCGGCCGTAGGCGTCGAGGGTGTTGATGGAGAGGCCGCACTCGATGCGGATGTAGCCGAGGAAGGCGGATTTGAGGGAGGCCCAGGGTTCGGGAAGGGGGGGAGGAGGGGGTGAGTCGAGGTCGTCGGCCGGGAGGTCGTCGAGGTCGTCGAGTTCGATTTCGATGTCGGCGGGCATGGAGGGGTGGTATCGGCGGATGGGGAGGGTGCAGTGGAAAGTTGGGGGGAGAGGGTTGAAGCGGGCAAAGGAACCAATTTCAAATTTGAAATTTGAGAAGGGGAGGGACGGGGGAAGGAGAAGGGGGCGGAGGCGCGGGTGCTGGATTGGTACCGTACCCTCCGTTCCCCATGAGTTCACTGCGCTATGAAGATTATCGATTGCACGCCGACCTGGTGATTATGGCGGTGTTGAAGGCGGCCGAGCCGCGGCGGTTGATGAAGGAGGCGATGGAGCGGGTGCCGGTGCCGCCGGGACCGGTGCATTTGGTGGCGTTTGGCAAGGCGGCGGTGCCGATGACGATGGCGGCATCGGTGGCGCTCGGAGAGCGGCTGCGGTTTGGGATTTGCACGCACGTGCCGGGGACGAACCCGCGGCCGGCGGCGTTTCCGGCGGTGGTTGGCTCGATGCCGGCGGATCATCCGCTGCCTACGCACGCGAACCTGGAGGCGGCGGAGGCGATCAGATTCACGGTGAGTGACTTTGCGGGGTCGTGCGGTGAGGGGAATATGAGCACGCTGGTGGTGCTGATTTCGGGCGGAGGGTCGGCGCATCTGACGCTGCCGGCGGGCAACCTGGGGCTGGAGGATTTGCGGCGGGTGGCGAACGGGCTTTTGCGGACGGGAGCGACGATCAACGAACTGAACTGTGTGCGCAAGCATCTGGAACTGCTGAAGGGTGGGCGGCTGGCGGCGCTGGCGTGCCCGGGGCGGGTGCTGGTGTATGTGCTTTCGGATGTGGTGGGTGATCATGTTGACGTGATCGCCAGCGGGCCGTGCGCGGCGGACCCTACGACGTATGCGCAGGCGGCGGAGGTGATGAAGAAGTTTGGACTCGATAAGACGAGCGAGCACGCGCTGGCGATGGATCACTTGGTGGCGGGGAAGAACGGGCTGCACGAAGAGACGCCCAAGCCCGGTGAAAGCGTGTTTGACCGGGTGCAGCACGTGGTGATTGGCAATCATGTGACGGCGGTGGAGGCGGCGGTTTCGGCGCTGCGAGCGCTGGGTTTCTTGATTGTGGCACCGTCGCTGGGAGTGCAGGGCGAGGCGCGCGAGGTGGCGGTGAAACTGATTGAGGAGGCGGCGGCGCTTTCGAACAAGGGCAGGCAGCCGGTGGCGGTGGTGTATGGCGGTGAGACCACGGTGAACGTGCGCGGGACGGGGACGGGCGGGCGGAATCAGGAACTGGCGCTGGCGGCGGCGATTCGGCTGGCCGGGCACTCTAACGCGGCAGCGTTTACGTTTGCGACCGATGGCGCTGATGCGTCCACGGGCAATGCCGGGGCGGTGGTGAGCGATCAGACGTGCCGGATAGCGGGGATGATGTCGCTGGAGCCGCAGGCGATGCTTGATAACAACGACAGTGCGACGTTCTTTGCGCGGCTGGACCTAGGCGGGGCGGGGGCGGCGATTCGGACCGACCCGACGGGGACAAACGTGAACGATATTGCGGTGGCGCTTTTCTATTGAGCGAGGGGGAGCGGGATGAGCATGGAGACGCGGCCTTCGCCAACTGAGAGAGCGCGGAGCGTGTTTGGCGCTGTGTTTGGTGGAGCGCCGGGGGCAGAGGCGAGTGCGCCGGGGCGGGTGAACCTGATCGGCGAGCATGTGGACTATTGCGGGGGCGTGGTGTGCCCGCTGGCGCTGCGGCTGGTGTGCGCGGCGGCGGCGCGGGCCCGGGGTGACGGGCAGATCATGCTGCACACCGCGGATAGAAATGAGACGGTGAGGTTTGATGGGCCGGTGCGGGTGGGGCTGGTGGAGGCGGGGCTGGTGGGCGCGGGGACGTGGCCGTCGTATGTGCTGGGCGCGCTGCACGAGATGGGGTGGAGAGGGGGCATTGAGGTGGCGGTGGCGAGTGATGTGCCGCTGGGGTCTGGGCTATCGAGCAGCGCTTCGCTTGAGGTGAGTGTGGCGCGGGCGGTGCTTGGTCTGCGGGGTGAGACGATGGATGGGGCGGAGGTCGCAGCGCGGTGTCAGCGGGCGGAGCATGTGTTTGCGGGCGTGCCGTGCGGGATCATGGATCAGACGGCGGCGGCGGTCTGCGCGCCGGGGGAGGCGATCGTGCTCGATTGCCGGACGCTGAAGCGAACGGCGCTGGCGCTGCCGGCGGGGGCGAGCGTGGTCGTGATTGAGACGCGGGTGCGGCATGCGCTGGCGGGTGATGGTGTGAGCGCCGGGGCCGAGTATGCGGCGCGAAGGGCCGGGTGTGAGGCGGCGGCGGAGGTGCTGGGAGTGAAGTTGCTGGCGGATGCGACGATGGAGGCGGTGGAGGGCGCGCGGAGTGGGCTGGGGGCGGGCTATCCGCTGGCGCGGCATGTGGTGAGTGAGTGTGAGCGGGTGCGGGCGTTTGCGGGCGCGCTGCGGGCGGGGGAGTTGGTTGTGGCGGGGCGGTTGATGGATGAGTCGCACGTGTCTCTCAGGGATGACTTTCGAGTGTCGTGCCCAGAGCTTGATGAGGCGGTGGAATTGGCGCGGGGGTGCGCGGGGGTGTTCGGTGCGCGGATGACGGGTGGAGGGTTCGGCGGGTGCGCGGTGGCGTTGACGCGCGCGGCGGCGGCGAGCGCGGTGGTGGAGGCGGTGAAGAGGGAGTCGCTGGCGCGGCGTGGCGCGGAGCGGGCGTTTGGAGCGTTTGTGGCGGCGTGAAGCGGGTGGCTTACTGCTGCCACAAGAGTTTGGGTTCGCCGATTGGTCGGCCGACGAGGTTAAAGTAGAGCATGGCGAGGGCCATGCGGGCGGCGCGAAGGCGGATTTCATCGCGTTCGCCGGTGAAGAGGAAGTGACGAACGTCGCAGGTGATTTCGCCCACGGGAGACTTGAATGCGTGCGCGATGTACACGGTGCCGACGGGTTTGGCAGCGCTGCCGCCATCGGGGCCGGCGATGCCGGTGACGGCAAGGGCGTGGTGAGACTGCGCAGCGGCGAGACCGCCACGGGCCATAGCAGTTGCGACCTGAGCGCTTACGGCTCCGTGCTGGGCGAGGAGGTCGGTGGAGACGGCGACCTGTGATTGCTTCATGGCGTTGCTGTAGGTGACCCAGCCGCCGGCGTAGGCGGCGGAGGAGCCGGGGATGGCGGTGAGATGCTCGCCGATAAGGCCGCCGGTGCAAGACTCGACGGTGGCGAGCGTGCGGGCTTGGGACTTGAGGAGATCGAGGACGGTGCTGGGAAGCGTGGCATTGCCGGTGGCGAAGACCATGTCGGACAGCGCAGCGCGGACGGTGGCTTCGCGTTCGTCAATCGCGCTGTCAGCTTCGGCGACGCTCAGCGAGCCTTGGTAGCGGATGCGGATGGTGAGGACGGCACCGCTGGCGGTGATGCCGGCGAGGGGCATGGCGGTGCGTTTGGTGAGGTCGCCCAGTTTGGTGACGGCATCGGCCTCGCCGATGCCAATGACATGGAGCAGACGTGTGCGCACGGTGTGGCCGACGGGGGGGGGGCGGAGGAGGGGCAGGACTTGGGCGGCAAACACGGCGCGGAGCTCGCCGGGCGGGCCGGGGAGGGCGAAGAGGTCGATAGCGCGGCCGGCGCGCTGAATGACGACGTGGAGGCCGGGCGCGGTGCCAAAGGCGTTGGGGAGGCACGCTGAGCCAGGCGCGGAGGGACGCTGGGCCTGGCGAAGCTGGCGTTCATTGACGGCACGGTTGCGGCGCGCAAGCCAGGTTTCGAGGCCCATGCGGGCGGCGGGATCTTCGACGAGAGTGCATCCGAGGACGCGGGCGAGCGCGGGGCGGGTGAGGTCGCCGTCGGTGGGACCGAGGCCGCCGGTCATGATGATGAGGGGAACGCGAGTGGCGAGACGTTCGATGGCGTCGGTGAGGGCGTCGAGATCGTCGGGGACGGCGGCGTGCTCGGTGGGCATGACGCCGCGTTCGACGAGTTGTTGGGCGAGGAAGCGGGCGTTGGTGTCGGCGATTTGGCCGAGGACGACTTCGTCACCGGTGGAGAGGAGGGCGGCACAATCGTGGAATGGGAGCATGGGGCTTGAGCCGGGGGGGGTTGGGTGGCGGTTTCGGAGGTGGGTTTGAGCGCTTTTGCGCGGAATTAGAGCAGGAAGCCACCTTTGGGATCGCCCATGGTGTGGAGGGCGAGACGGTTGGTGGCAAAGGCGGCTCCGACGGGCATGCCGGCGAGGAGCACGAGTTTGTCGCCGGCGGCGGCGATGCCGCGGGCGAGGAGATCGGCCTCAACTTGATGGGTCCATTCTGCGAGGGAGGCAGGTGGCGGGATGAAGACGGAGGTGACGCCTTTGAGGAGCGTCATGCGGCGGGTTTGCTGCTCGCTGGAGGAATAGGCGACAATGGGCACACGGGTGCCGGTCTGGCTGAGGTAGCGGGCGGTGCCGCCGTTCTGGCTCCAGCAGGCGATGGCTTTGGCAGCGGTGTCGCGGACGGCGTACCACGCGGCGTGGGCGAGGGCGGCGGTGGGATGGCGGACGAGGGAAAGATTGGTGGGGGGCGTGGCGGCCTCGGGGCGGGAGCTTTGTTCATTCTCGGCGATGCAGACGATGCGGCGCATAGTTTCAACGACGAGGGCGGGGTGTTTGCCGGCGGCGGTCTCACCGCTGAGCATGACGGCATCGGCGCCGTCGAGAACAGCATTGGCAACGTCGCTGGCCTCGGCGCGGGTGGGGATGGCGGAGGAGATCATGGTTTCGAGCATTTGGGTGGCGACGATGGCGGGCTTACCCCATGAGGCGGCGCAACGGATGAGGCGTTTTTGGAGGATGGGGACGAGGGCGAGATCCATCTCGACGCCGAGATCACCACGGGCGACCATGATGGCGTCGGACTCGCGGACGATTTCGTCCATGTTGTCGATGGCGCGGGGGGTTTCGATTTTGGCGACGATCGGGATGGGGCCGGCGGCACCCGCGAGGGAGCGGGTGAGATCGCGGAGGGTGCGGACTTCGGCGGCGGTGCGGACGAAGGAGAGGGCAAGGAAGTCGAGACTGTTGGTTACGCTCCATTTGACCCAGTCGATATCGCGGTCGGTGAGGGCGCTCAGTGAAAGGTCGCTCTGGGGGGTGTTGATGCCCTTCTTGCTGGTGACGAGCCCGCCGACGATGACTCGGCAGCGGAGGGCGGAGGGGCTATCCGTGGGGTGGCGTTCGACGGCGAGGAGGCGGATGGCACCGTCGTTGATGAGGACTTTGTGGCCGGGCTTGACATCGGTGGCAAGGGTCTGGACGCTGCAACCGAGCATCGGGGGGAGCGGGGGAGCGGGGGTGACGGGAGTGGTCGGGGGTTGGCCGGGGCGGGCTTCCTGAACTGCGGGGTCAATCAAGACGTCTTCGCCGATGTTCAGGGTGATGCCGGGATCGGGAACGAGGCCAATGCGGATCTTGGGGCCTTGGAGGTCGCCGAGGACGGCGATGGGGACGCCGAGCGAGGCGGCGGTTTGGCGGACCAGGCGGAGGCGGGCGGCGTGCTCATCGACGGTGCCGTGGGAGAAGTTGAAGCGGAATATGCTGACGCCAGCGATGATCAGGCGGCGGATCATGGCGGGGTCGCTGCTTGAGGGCCCGAGCGTCGCAACAATGCTCGCCAGGGTTGGTCGGGCGAGCCGGGGGGTCGGGGGGGTCGGGGGAAGCGGGGGAGTCGGGGTGGTCGGCTCGTGATCGTCGGACTGTTTCGTGGTCGTCATCGGTGATAGAGCGTAACCAAAGAAACTCAAACATGCCAAGCAGCAGCGCGAATTCCGGCCGGTACGTTCCTGAGAAGCATCTCATCGGGATGGTGCATGTGGGCGCGCTGCCGAGCAGTCCGCTGTGCCGGAGGACGATCGGTGAGATTGTGAAGCAAGCGGCGGCGGAAGCGGTGCTGCTGGCCAAGCACGGGTTTGATGCCGTGATGATCGAGAACATGCACGATGCGCCGTACGTGCACGGGCGGCAGAGGCCGGTGGTGACGGCGGCGATGACGGCCTGCGGGCTGGCGGTGCAGGAGGCTCTTGAGCCGATGCGGCGGGCCGGTGTGGGCGGGGGAAAAGGAGGGAAGAAAGGACGCGCGATTCCGCTGGGGGTGCAGGTGCTCTCGGGCGGCAATCACGAGGCTCTGTCGGTGGCGCTGGCGTGCGGCGCGGCGTTCATACGGTGCGAGAACTTTGTGTTTGCGCACGTGGGCGATGAAGGACTGATGGCGCAGGCGGAGGCAGGGGAGTTGCTGCGCTACCGGCGCGAGATCGGGGCTGAGGCGATTGCGGTGTTTACGGATTTGAAGAAAAAGCACGCATCGCACGCCATCACAGGGGATGTCTCGATTGGCGAGACGGCGGAGGCGGCGGCGTTTTTTGGGAGTGACGGATTCATTGTCACAGGGACAGCGACCGGCAAGCCGGTGGAAGCGTCGGATTTGCACGCCGTGCGAGCCGCGGCGGATGGGCTTAATTGCCCACGGCCGGTGCTGGTGGGGTCGGGCGTGACGGCGGGGACGGTGGGAACGCTTCTGGAAAAAGCGGACGGATTGATTGTGGGTTCGAGCATTAAACGCGAGGGGCGGTGGTTCAATCCGCCAGATGCGCGGCGAGTTGAACGCTTGGCGAGTGCGGCAAAATCGTTCAAATCGTCAAAAAATAGGGAATGAATCGGTGCGCAAATCATCCACAAGTATGCATTGACCCGTGAATATGGGGTATCGTATTAGTGTCCCACGGCATGCTTTGGGCGCGTCGCAAAGATCATTGGTTTTTGAACCGGTGATGAGGCGTTTGGAAGCATTCCACCGGCGAATCATGGAGCATCACCAATGATCGCAATTGATGACAATGGGAATGTGGATTTCAAGGTGTACCTGCCGCATGCGGCGAAGGTTGACATCATGGGCGACTTCACCGACTGGGGGCGCGATCGCGTCACGATGAAGCGGGAGTTTCCGGGGTGGTGGACGGCGCGAACGAAGGTGAAGCCCGGCGCGCACTCGTTCTGCTATGTGATTGATGACTCGATCCACCTGGCTGATTACTGCGCGCACGGCGTGAAGATGGATGGGAGCGGCCGCTGGGTGAGCGAGCTGACGGTGAAGACGAACCGGGCGTAAACAGTCGAAGGCCGGGCGCGGCCAATCTATTGCGGATACTTGATGACTCCGTGCACCTGGCCGAACGGGGCAAGACGCTTTGCGCCGTTGAGGAACGTGAGATCGATGAGCACGGTGATGCCGACGATGTTGGCGTCGAGCGATTTGACGAGTTTACAGCAAGCCTCCATGGTTCCGCCGGTGGCGAGGAGATCGTCAACGAGCAGCACGCGCTGGCCGGGGTCGATGGCGTCGAGATGGATCTCGACGCGGTCGCTGCCGTATTCGAGGTCGTAGGACGTGCTGGCGGTTTTGGCGGGGAGCTTGCCGGGCTTGCGGATGGGGACGAAGCCGGCGGAGAGGGACTGCGCGACGGCGGTGCCGAAGATGAAGCCGCGGGACTCGGTGCCGATGACGAGGTCTACATGCTGGCCGCGGTAGGGGTTGGCCATGAGCTCGACGGCGAGGGCGAGGGCGCGAGGGTCGCGAAGGAGAGGCGTGAAGTCCTTGAAGCCGATGCCGGGCTTAGGGAAGTCTTTGATCTCGCGGATGAGGGCACGCAGTTGCTGCGTTGGTTCCATAGGCGGGGAGGGTACGGTGGGTGAGAGGCGGAGCTTGGGGGCGACGAGCGGGAACGCAATCGGCGGGCCCGGAGTCGGCAGAGGCCGGCTGCGATGGGTACGCTTGCGCAATGAGTGATTCAGCGAACAAGAAGACATCGGCCAGGCTTGAGATCGTGGAGCCGATCGGGGATCGGGTGCTTATTCGCAAAGATGCGGACAAGAAGCAGACCAAGCAGGGGATTCATCTCCCCGACAAGATGGAGATTCCGACATTGACTGGGCGGGTGGTGGCGATTTCGACGAAGATTGACCGTGACGAGAACTACCCGATCAAGCAGTATGACCGGGTGCTTTTCAACCCCAAGCACGCGATTCCGGTGGAGTTTGAAGGCGATGCGCGGCTGTTTGTGATCCCGATCGATGACGTGGTGGCGGTGTTTCGCGCTGAGGCGTGAGCGGGGGAGGGGGGAAGAAGCCCGGCGCGAGAAGCATGTCGGCGGGTGAATCAAGATTTGAGGTATGCGACGGCGCGATCATGGAGCAGATCTACAAGCTGCGGGTCCATGAACTCATAGTCGTCTTTGATGTTGAGGCAGACGATGCGTTTGTCTTTGAGCCAGGGCTGGAAGCGGGCTCAGGGCTGGGCGGGCTTAGCGCGGGCCAGCTGCGCGTAGGCGTTGTGGCTGTGGATGCTCTCGAAGTTTTCGGAGTTGATCGAGTACCACGTGACGCGCGGATCGCGGTCGAGGGCGAGGGCGAGGTCGCGGACGATGTCTTCGACAAACTTGGGGTTGTCGTAGGCCTTCTCGGTGACGAACTTTTCGTCTGGTCGCTTGAGGACGGCGAAGACTTCCATGGAGGCGGACTTCTCGAGAATCTCGATAAGGTCCTCGATCCAGAGGAGGCCGGTCATGCGGACTTTGGACTCGATCTGGCAGCGCTGGTTGTGAGCGCCGTAGGCGCTGATTTCCTTGGAGCAGGGGCAGAGGCTGGTGGCGGGGGCGGAGACGCCCATGACGAAGTCATCGCCGGTGGCCGTGCTCGAGCACTCGAAGGTGACCTTGTAGTCCATCATTCCGGGCATTTTGGTGATGGGCGCGAGCTTGCGGACGAAGTAGGTGAAGCTGGCCTCAAAGTGGGCTTCGGCAGCGCCGAGGCGCTGGCGGATTTCGCGGGTGATGGTGGGGATATCAGCGGGCGTGAAGGCCTGGTCATGGTGGTTGAGGACCTCCATGAACCGGCTCATGTGGGTGCCCTTTTGGTAGTGGGGGAGCCCGACATACATGTTGATGGTGGCGACCGTGCCCTGCTCGCCACCGTCGCGCTGCTTGATGCGCATCGGGTAAACGACGTTCTTGACGCCAACCTTGTCAATAGCAACCTGGCGTGAGTCGGAGGAAGATTGCACGTCGGGCATGACCACGACGGGCTGACCTGCGCCAGCCGTTTTTGTACCGCTTGATGGTCCAGCCGTTGTCATTGCCGAGATCCCTTGAAACGACCCTCGCACGCTTTTAGATGCTTCACGAACGCATCGCGTTACTCACATGCCCTCAGCGTCATCAACCTCTACGTTTTTGGATGGGGTGACGGCCTTGATATCCTCAGCGATTCGCTTGCCGGACGGTGATGTGGCATTGAGACGTTCGGCAAGGGCTTTGTACGAGAACGGGTTATTGGCCCGCAGGTCGAGGCGGTCCATGGCGGTGCTCTGCTCGATGCGAGCGGCGATGCGACGGAAGTCTTCTTCAGTGACGGGGGAGTAGGTGATGATCTTGGCGAACACGACGCCGCGCTTAGAGGGGATGGGCGTGGCGACGATGAGATTGCCGCTGGGAACGCCCGAAAGCGCGACGGTGGGGTCGAGCTTGGCGGCGGCGTCCATCACGGCATCGACGAGTTCCTTGTTGATGGGATCATCGGGGTTGAGAGGGAGCGGGCGACCGATCGTGAGGCCGCGGCGGAAGTCGGGCTTGGCGTTGATGGGGGCTTGACGGAGGCGCTCGGCGACTTCGTCGAGGCCCTGTTCGCTGGCGACGAGGGTGTAGGTGCCGATCTGGCTGGTGAGTTTCTCGTAGGCCTGTGCCTTCTTCACGTCGGCGACGACGGCGTCCTGCACTTCAGAGAGCGAAGCGGGGGCGGCTTCGCGACGTGACTGCGTGACGGTGACGAAGTAGCGGTTGCCTTGAACGTCTTCGAGGGAGTCGCTCAGGGGAACGCCGCTTTGGAGCGCGGTGGCGATCTCGGAGGTGGCCTTGGGGTCGCGGAGTTCTTTGACCTGCTCAACGAGTTGGGTGAGCATGACAGGCGTGGAGTTGCCACGCTTGAAGCCGGCCCGACCGACGCCGTCGAGTTTGACGAGATCGGCGAGGGCGGTCCAGTCCTTGGCGGAGCCCGGGACTGGCGCGGGGAGCGGTAGGCGGGGGGCTGTGGGGTCGGGCGAGCCCGAGGGGAGCGTCACGTCGGCGGTAATTTTCTCGATGACCTGGGCAGTGGTGGGGCGGCGCGAGTCCCAGTCGGCGGGAAGGAGGCGGAAGCCGCCTTCCTGAACGAGTTTGGAGACGGGGCCAAGGATGGCGGCTTTGGCAGCCGTGGACGCGTCATTCATGGCAGCGTCGGTGAGTTCCTTGCGGATGGTCTCTTCCATGGCGCGGAGTTTGGCGGCCTTGTCTTCGTCTGGGGTGGTGGGTGCGGCGCGCAAGCGCATGTTGAGGACGACGGGATCGACCCTGACGGCAGCGGAGATGGCGGCACGATCGAGCTTGATCCACTCGAGCTGGACTTGGGCGGGGCGGAGGTATCCGAAGCCCATCTCGCCGGTGCCGGATTTCACGGCCTTATATTTTTCGAAGAACTCCGCAGCCTGGACGGGTTCAATCGCGGATTCGCGTTCGGCGAGAGCGCCGTCGACGGTGACGAAGACGAGATCGATCTGAGCGCGATCGCCGAGTCGGTGGGCTTGGGCGATCATGCGGCGCTGGCTGAGGGCGGCGGCTTCGAAGTAGGCTTCTCTCCCGCGCTGGATGCCGCGGGCGGTGGCGAGGGCGGCCTCAAACTCGAGAGGCTGCAGGCCGCGGGCGCGAGCGGAATCGTTGATGCGAACAGCGATGAGGTCAGCCTGTTTGGTGGCTTCAGCGCGTACGGCGGGCATTTTGGGATCGACGCGGTACATCATGGCGATCTGCATGGCTGCGACATCGGTGAGGTAGTTGCGACCGTCGGAAGGGCCGCCGACGAATCCGGCCTTGTCGGCCTCGGCCTTTGCCAAGGCCCATTGGATGGGCCGCTCGTTATTGGAAGAATCGAAACCGAGCATAGCGGTTCCGGCCCGACCGGTGAGGATGTCGATAGCGTCGGCCTCATTGGCGTAGCGTTGGAGCGTGTCGATGCTGACCGTGCGGCCGGCCACGATGAGCGCGGGGGAGCCCGAGCCGCGCTGGCCGACGGAATGGAGGGCCTGAGGCACGGTGAACGCGATCATGAGCACGATGCCGAAGAACACGAGCATCACGTTCTTGTACTTGCGGAAGAACTTCGTCGACATCAAATGCCTCGCAGGGGTTCGTGGAGAGATCGGCCACGAATAAACAAACAACCGGCGGCGCGTGTGCCGCGCCGCCGGTTGATGATAGATCAGCGGACGCGTTGATTAGCGATAGAACTCGATGATGAGGTTGGGGTTCACATCGAAGGGAATCTGATCGGAGGTGGGAAGAGCGACGACCCGAGCGGTGAGTTCACTGGGGTTGAAGTCGAGCCACTGGGGAACGTCGTGACCGGCGAGAGATTCCATGTTCTCTTTGGCGAGCTTCTGGATGCCGGGCTTGATGGAGATGACATCGCCGACCTGCACGGCGCAGGAGGGGCGATCGGTCTTGCGACCGTTCACCATGATGTGGCCGTGGGCGACGATCTGGCGGGCGGCCCAGATGGTGCGGGCGAGGCCGAGGCGACGGACGACGTTGTCGAGCCGCGACTCAAGGAGACGCATGAGGAGCTCGCCGGTGTTGCCGGTCATACGGCCGGCTTCGGCCATGTAACGGCGGAACTGGCGCTCGAGCACGTTGTAGTGGTAGCGGACCTTCTGCTTTTCGTTGAGGCGGATGCCGTAGTCGCGGAGGCGACGGCCGCGGAAGCCGTGCATGCCGGGATAAACCAGCGCGCGCTTGGAGGTGTGCTTGGGGTTATCCGCGATGGGAACGCCAACGCGGCGGGAGAGCTTGACCTTGGGACCGGTATACGTAGCCATCGAAAAAAACTCCGTCACCACAGCCGAGCGAGGGCCACACATCCGCGCGGGCGCGGGGTGTGAAACTGCTCCGTGGCGTGCTCGTTTGATGCCGTTTTGAGGGGCAGGCGAGCGATCAGTCGTCATTTGGCCGCGACTACGGCTTGACGAGAAAGACCCGGGCACAACGCTTGTGCCGGTGAACTGCAAGTAAAGGCGGGCAAGGGCGGAAGGTCAACGGGTAGCGGTCGTGTTCTGAAAGGGTTGGGGGGGGTTGGGGGAGATAGAAATGGGCAATTAGCACGGGGCAAGAGGGCGGCAGCAGCAGTGATCGGTGGCGGACGGAGTGGGACTGCGACAGGGACAAGGATTGGGACTGATCCCCAGTCGGTCAGCCAGTCATTCATTCAGTCAGTCAGCACCCGCTGAAATAAGCACCGATGTAGTCGGCCAGGTCGTCGGGGTCGACATTGCCGTCGGCGTTGAAATCGGCGTGCTGGTCGGGCGGCTGCGTGAAATAGGCACCGATGTAGTCGGCGAGGTCGTCTGGGTCGAGGGAGCCGTCGGCGTTGAAGTCGGCCGGACAGGTGGGGGTGGGTGGGGGGGTGAACTCGACGGCACCGACATCGATAATGGGGGCGGTACCGGGACCGATATCGGGCGTGTTTGGATCGTCGGCGAAGCGGGGGTTACCGAGGAGGTCGAGGGTGGCTGCGGCGGGGGCGAGGGCGTTGCTGCCTCGATCGATGCAGGGGGAGCTTGATGAGATGCGAAAGTCACCGCTGGCGGGGTCGAGCAGGGCGGGGTTGGAAGCGAAGTTGCCGGTGCCGCCAAGGGAGCCGGTGAGGCCGGCGATGCAGGAGCGGTTGGCGAAGACCGCGCCGGTGAAGACGGTGAGTTGCTGGTCTTGAGTGCTTTGAGCGCCGGGCGCGCCGGAGGAGTTCCCGTGGAGGATCGAGTTGGCGATATTCACGTTGGTGGCGAACATGGCGATTCCGCCGCCGAGGTTGGCGGCGGTGTTGGCCGAGAGGGTGGAGTTGAGGAGGTGAAGGGAGGATTCGAAGCCGACGTAGATTCCGCCGCCAACATCGAGTGCATCGCAGCCGCCGATGGCGGAACTGGTGATGGTGGCGGTGGCTTGGAAGAGTTCGATGCCGCCGCCGCTGAACATGGTGGCGGAGTTTCCGAGGAAGACCGAGCGGTCGATGTCGAGCGTGACATTCGCGGCGCCGATGCCGCCGCCGGCGTTACTTGAGTTGCCCTCGATGCGAGCGCTGGTGAGTGAGACGCGCGACGCGCCGTACGCGGCGATGGCACCACCGTATTCGTTGCTCGTGCAGTTGGTGATTGACGTGCCTTCGAGCACGAGGTCTGAATCTTGGACCCAAATCGCGCCGCCGACGGAGTCGGTGGCAATGTTGGCGTTGAAGGTGCAGCCGGTGATTTCGGCGGCGCAATTGCCAAAGAGCGTGATGGCGCCGCCGCGACGTGCGGAACTCGTCTCAAAAGAACAGTTCGTAAGGAAGAGTGAGCTGGTGGTGGTACAGTCGATGGCGCCGGAGCTTTCCAACGCAGCGTTGCCTGAAACCGTGCATTGGTTGAGCACCAAAGCGGCCTGGTTGGTCACGGCGATGGCGCCGCCCCACTGCGCGGTGCCGCGGGTGAAGGTGCTGTTGTTGAAGGTGGCGAATCCGCCATCGCGGATGGTGGCGTGGCCACCGATGTTGTTGGTGGCGGCGTTGTCTTCGAAGCGGCAGTTCGAAAATACGGGGAACGACTCCGCGCCGATGACTCCAACGGCGCTGCTGAAGTTGTCGCGGAAAGTGCATCGACGGATGGTGGGGTTGGCACTGGTTATATAGATGCCCGAGCCGAGGAAGTTGTTGGAGCCGCGCTGGATGGTGAAACCGTCGAGCACGGCGGATGCATCGGTCCGCTCGGCGAAGACGACATTGAAGGAGTTGTCGAGGTTTCCCGGGTTACCGATATCGCCGGAGAGGATGCTGATAACCGAATCGCCGAGGCGTTGGGAGAGGGCGGTCTCACCGCCGCCGGGGCGGCTCTTGCCTTGAAAGCCGCCGTAGAGCGCGAGGCCCGACCGGAGGCCAAAGCGGGCGTACCGATCGGCCGATTCGCGGTCGGGCCTGTACACGCCATCGGCGACCCAAATTTCGGAGACATTCGAGCACTTGAGCGACGCAAACGCCATCGCTTCGCCGAGATCGCGATAGGCCGTGTTCCAAGAGAAGCCGTCGATATTGCCGGGGTTGTTTCCGTCGACGTAGATGCGATACTCGGCTTCGTCAACGCGGCAGTTATTGTTGGTGTCGTGCAGGCGGCCGGCGGCGAGGTCGAGTGCATCATCGATGCCGTTGCCATCCCAGTCGAGAATGCGGCTGCTGTCGCGAAAGCTGGCGATGGTGGAGCGGGTTTGGGAAATGACGAGGGCGTTATGGGTGGGGAATGCACTGGCGAGGGCAGCACCGAGAGGCTGGCCGGAGGAGTGCAGGTGGGTGGGATTGCTGTAGGATGGCACGAGGTTGGCGCCTGTGTAGGACATGACGGTGCCGTAGGTGGTGCCATTGGCAGCGAAGGAGTAGCCCCAGCCGTAGGTGAAGAGGCCAAAGGAAGAGTTGCCGCGATCGTGGGCGCAGCCGAAGGTGTGGCCGAGTTCGTGGGCGAAGGTGAGGGAACCGGCACCTTCGGCGCGCCAGTTGAGGACGCTGAATGCGGAAGCTTGCACGTACACGGCGTAGAAGGCGGCGCCGCCGGTGAAGCGAGGATCATCGACGATGAGGGAGACGGTGTCGGCGTGATAGGTGTTGCGGAGGGCATGGACCTCGTCAAGGATGCCGTCGGTCGAGCTCGTAACGCGATCGAGGTGATTGAGCCATTCGGGAGCCTGTTCGTCGTACGTGACTTCAACGAAGCCCGCGAGGCGAACTTCGAGGCGATTGGCGGCGGCTGGCAGTGGCGCGGTTTCGCCCGCGGCGGTGATGCCGCTGGTGATGAAGCAGGTGTTGGCGGACTGGATGGCGTTCTCGACCCGGGCGCGGAGGGCAGCGGTGCCGCCAGCGGCGTTTTTGGCGAGGGTGGAATAGACAACGAGCAGGTCGATGACGGATTGGTCGTCGCCGCAGCCGCAGGCGCCGCTGGGCTCAATGGGGGGAGGGCCCTGCGGGGATTCGAGAGGCTGGTGATCCGGCGTGGGAGCGTTTGCGGGGAGACCGGCCTCGCGGCGGGCGCGGAGGTCGCCTTGCCAGATCGGGGGATTGGCGGCATTGTGAGCGCAGCGGACGAGAGCGCCGGGGGCGAGTTCAAAGACTTCGGCGATGGGGCGATCGGCGGCGTCGGTTTGACCGGTGGGCGCGACGCCGAATGCACCGGAGCGAGAGTCGGGCCCGTAGATGCTGGCGCAGAACTGGCCGCCGACAAGGGTGAGGGTACAGGTGGAGAGAGTTTCGTTGCGGATTCGGCCGGACCAGGAAACCGCGCCGCCGGAGCCCAAGACGCGGCGGTCGATCGTGAGGGGGAGATTCAAATCGTCGAAAAGGTTGAGCGTGATCGACACTGGGCCCGCAGCGAGCGATGCGGCGGAGGGGAGCTGGGATGGGTCGATGGTGACGAGCTGGGCGCGGAGATGGTCGGGGTTCGGGACAGGCGGTGTTGAAGCTGGTGTGAAGAGTTGGGCTTGCGCAGACGCGGGGAGGATGAAGAGGGCGAGGGCGGACAACGCGTTAGCGATGAGTTGACGAAGGGTGCGGGTCCGGCGTGACATGGGGCGGCTCTGGATATCAGGGTAAAGGGGCGGAGGCGGCGATAACCGAATGAACGGCACCGACGGTCCATAGGTTCACCATACCACATGGCGTGGACAATGCCAACATCAACCCGGGCCGGCGGCGAGGAGTGGAAGTGTCGGTCAGCGGCGGG
>Ga0105048_10003801_pt1 | contig 24682 bp, 23 predicted proteins | sample MAT05_FD_78382 | JGI IMG/M metagenome (GOLD analysis project Ga0105048, IMG submission 78382) | Freshwater microbial communities from Lake Fryxell liftoff mats and glacier meltwater in Antarctica - MAT-05 | ecosystem: Environmental > Aquatic > Freshwater > Ice > Liftoff microbial mat | place... | reverse complement strand
TCAGACCACCGAAAAAATTGGCCAGCAGGTCCTTCGCCGCAAAACCCACCGCAATACCGCCGACCCCGCCCAAGGCCAACAGACCGGTGATCTGAAAACCCAGCGTCTGAGCCGACATCAGGATGGCCACAATCACCATGACCAGCCGCGCCAACTTGCTCAGGGCGTCGATGGTGGTGTGATCGACTTCCTCACCACGCGAACTGCGCGTGGCCACGATGTTTTGCCCGACCTGCCCGATGAAACTGAGCAGGAACCAGCTGGCGCACATGATCAGCGCAACATCGCGCAAGGCCATGACCTCCGCCAGGAAGGGCTCTTCCACCTGGCGTTGCAACACCCGCGCCATGACACTGGCACCTATCACCCACATGGCAGCGAGCACCGGCCGCCCGGCGCTTTGCACCAGTGCATCGTCCCAGACCGACGCGGTGCGCAGGGTCGCTTTGGCGGCGTGGCGCAGCAACACCTGTGCGATCTGGTTGAGCATGACTGTGGCCAAAGCGATCGCCACCAGCGATGCCATCCAGACCTCAATCCCGATATGCTGACTCAAGAAACTGCTCAATCTATCCATGCGCGCAACTGTACGCGATGGCATCGCCCGCTCCTGGCACGCTCGTGAGGAAACACCGCGCCATGCGCTGACGTGCTGTTGGCCTTGGGAACGGCCCTGCGGCTCACTGCGCAAGCCCGCCATCCGCATCTGGTAAAACAGGTGATGATCGACCCACCGCTCCCAGTCCCGCGTTCCCCTGCTCCCGCCGATCCACCCGGCGGCGCAGACATGGGTACACCGGGGTCGACGCTCCACTGGAGCGAGCAGGGGGTCGCCCGATCGGCACAATGGCGCAGCGAACGTGCGGCTGCTGCGCCCAGCCAGGTCGTGCTCGCGGACGACACCACCAGCGCCGATACCGCTTACCGACTGGCCTGTGCCGGCACCGCATTGTTATGGCGCGGCGATTTCCACAATGCGCGCCAGCTGCTGCTGGCCCTGGCCCGGCGCATCGACCAGCCGCCCCGGCGCAAGCGGCGCGCCGCCAGACAGGCTGACACGACGGCGGACAGCGCAACGACGCGCTTTCACCAACACCGGCAGGCGCAGGCCCAGCGCGCCCGTATCCTGGGCATGGTTCTGGTGCAGATCGAGCCCGACTACGCCGTTGCGCTGCGCCGTGCACCCGACGTCCGGCCGGCCTGCACCCAGGCCTGGGGCGACGCTGACCCACTCGGCGGCGTATCGGTGGTGTCGCTGCGCGAACTGATGGGCGTGACCAGCGCCAGCGAGTGGCGCAGCAAGGGTATCGAGATCCCCGCGCTGGGCCAGTCGCCCAACAACCGCATCCATCCGCACTACGGCGTGTTTTCCCCGGCCCGCGGCGAATACATCGATCTGGTTGCCAACGCCGCCATACCGGTCACCGGTCAGCAAACCTATGTGGCGTTCGACATTGGTACCGGCAGCGGTGTGCTGGCAGCGGTGCTGGCGCGACGCGGTCTGCTGCATATCGTCGCAACCGACCTGGAACCCAGGGCGTTGGCTTGTGCCCGGGACAACCTGCAACGACTCGGCATGCAAGACCAGGTCGAACTGCGTCAGACCGACCTGTTTCCGGATGGTCTGGCCTCGCTGATCGTCTGCAACCCGCCCTGGTTGCCGGCCCGCCCGACAGCTCCGATCGAGCGGGCGGTGTACGACGAAGGCGGGCGCATGCTCGCCGGGCTGCTGACCGGGCTGACTGCGCATCTGGCGCCTGGTGGGGAAGCCTGGCTGATCCTGTCCGATCTGGCCGAACACCTGGGATTGCGCCGCCGTGACGAACTGCTTGCGGCCATTGACCTTGCCGGCCTGCAGGTGGCGGGGCGCGTGGACACGCTGCCCCACCATCCGAAGGCAAACGACGGCCGCGACCGACTCCACCAGGCCCGCGCCGTAGAAGTCACATCCTTGTGGCGACTGGTCGCCACGACCCGCCAATAGGGCTACTGGCGCGCACGAACTGCCACAGCGAAGAGGTGCTGCGCCTCTCGTGATGCCAATGCTCGCGCGCAGTGCCTGGAGACCGCGGTTGTCCACGGCGGGCAGAAGCGGTTAAAGTGGCCCGATAAAGGGTTGGCGCCGGCACGCCGTCTGGCGCATGGCCCCACTGCGGAGGAAACACCATGCCAACTGACCCGGCCTCCCAACGGTCTGACGCCGTCGACGACGCCAATCCGTCAGACGACACCTTGTCCGACGACTGGCACGCCTTGAGCGCGCATGAACAGCAGGCGATCGTCCTTCGCCGGGAGTTGGCACATGGCGCCGTGGCCGGCGCCGACAAACAGGCGCAGTTGCCCCGAGTCGGGCTGGCCCTGTCCGGCGGCGGCATCCGCAGCGCCACCTTTGCTCTGGGCCTGATGCGGGGCCTGGCGCAGAACAGGGCATCTGATACCGATGCGCCACAGGCCGACCTCACCCGCGACGGCCTGCTCGGGCGGCTCGACTATTTGTCCACCGTGTCCGGTGGCGGCTATGTCGGCGCGATGTACGGACGACTGATCGCCACCTACGGCTTGCAACGTGCGCAGCAGTTGATGGCGGCCAGCCAGTCGCCGGTGCTGGGCTGGCTGCGTCGCAATGGACGCTACCTTATGCCGGGCGGCTCGCGCGATTCCGGCACCGCCATCGTCACATACCTGCGCGCCTGGCTGGCCATCCATGCCGAATTCATGTTTGCCAGCATCGCGCTGGGCCTGCTGGTCATCCTGCCGCACCTGTGGCAACACAGCGCACAAGTGCTCAACGCGAATGCCTGGGAGACCTGGTACACCGCGTGGTGGGCCCTTTCGCTGGCCTTGTGGACGGCTTTGGCCCCGGGCCTGATCGCCGGTTACTGGGCCGCGCGCGATGGCGCCGACCCGAGCCGTCAGTCGGCGCGCCTGAACTGGCGAGACACCTCGTTCGTGCTGATCATCGCCGTCGGCGCCTTTGCCTTGTTGCGCAGCCTGTACATCAACGGTGTGCTCGACCCGGTGCACAACAGCCTGACATGGCCAGGCGCCGGCATGCTCGCGCTGGGTTCGATTGTGCTGGGCCAGGTTGGCACCATGGTCTGGCTGACGCTTGACCGCACGCCCCACGCACTCAAGGTGGCGCAGGTACGCAATGTGCTCACGCACAACCTGCGCTGGGTCATGCTTGTTGCGCTGGCCCTGGCCGGCATTGGCGCGCTGGACCGGCTCAGCTGGTGGATCCTGGCGGAGTTCCAGACCGGCAACCAATGGTTGTGGCGCGGTGTCGGCGTCGGCAGCGTGGTGGTGGTGGCATTGCGTGCCCTGGTACAGCCCTTGCAGAAAATAGCCTCCGAAAGCGCGAGCCGCTCCCGCGAATGGCTGCCGCAGCTGCTCGAAGTGGGCAGCATGTTCGGCATGCTGATCCTGGTGCTGGCGTGGCTGGTTCTTCTGCAATGGTTCGTGTTTGCGCCCGACACCTTCGATGCGATGCGCAGCGTGCCGGCATGGATGCGCGCCAGCCTGCTGGCGGGTGTGTGGCTGGCCTGGACCGTATTGTCGGCGGGCAATGTGCAGATGGCAAACACCTCGTCATTGCACAGCTTTTACCGCGACCGCCTGGCACGCGCCTACCTGGCCGTGGGCAACCGCAAACGCGACCTGGCCGATGCCAACGGCGTGCGCTCCGACGTGACCCAGGTCGTGGACGGTGACGACACCAGCCTGCACCAATACCGGCCGGAATCCCGGGGTGGACCGATCCATCTGGTCAACACCTGCCTGAACCAGACGCGGGACGACAAGAGCGGCCTGTACAACGCCGATCGCAAGGGTACGGCGGTCACCGCGAGCTGGCGCGGTTTCGAGGTCGGGCCGCGCGACTTCATCGCGATGTGCCAAGAACATGACGCCGGAACGCTCGGGCGCTGGGTCGCCGTGTCCGGCGCAGCGGCCTCCCCCGGTGCCGGTGCCTACACCTCGCGCGGGCTGGCGCTGCTGCTGTATTTTCTGGGCGTGCGCCTGGGCCACTGGATGCGCGCGCCGCAGGAACGCGCACGTCTGAGATGGCTCAGTGCCTTGTCCTGGCGGCTGATCCCCAAGCCGATGATGCTCACCAGCGAAGCCTCGGCTACCTTCTATGGCGTGGAGCGGCCCTGGTGGTATCTCTCGGACGGTGGTCATTTCGAGAATACCGGGGTCTATGCCCTGCTCAAGCGCGAGCTCGACTTCATCATTTTGTCGGATGCAGGAGCAGATGCCCGCTACGAGTTCGCCGATCTGGAGAACCTGATCCGCAAGGCCCGAATCGATTTCGGCGCCGAGATCGAGTTCTATACCCGCGAGCAGGCCGCCAACCTGTTTGCCGACGACAGCTGCGAGCTGACCGTGTTGTCACCCGAGGACATGGGCAACGTGCATTCAAGTCGCGGCGTGCTGCTGGCGCGCATCCGTTACCATGCCCGGCCTGGCCCTGCGGCGCAAGATGGCACACCCGGGCCGATGGTGCGCCCCGAGGGAACGCTGCTGGTGGTCAAGCCCAATCTGCATGACGCGCTCGACCTGGACCTGCTCTCCTACGCACGCAAGCACACCAGCTTCCCGCACGAGTCCACCGGTGACCAGTCGTTCGACGAAGCCCAGTGGGAAAGTTACCACCGCCTGGGCGAGGACTTCGGGCGCGCCATGCGCGGACCCTGGCTTGCCCGGCTGCCTGGCTGGCTGGAACCGGCACAGCACACATTGCGCGTGGCTGCGCGCCTGGTGCCCGTCACGCCGCTGCTCGAGGTGGCCGGCAAGGAACCCTTGTGGCGTCGCAACATGCGGGCCACCGCCATCGGTACCACGTTGGGGGTGGGCGCCACTGGCACCTTGCTGTTGTCCTTGTGGCAGATGCAGGACCAGTTGCAGCGCAACCAGGTCGACCAGCAGGTCGAGGCGCGTCAATTGTTCACTGAAGTATCTCGCGGCCTGCAGTCGTTCGACGGAAGCTGCCCGGAAGTACCTGAGCACGTGGTCACGCAGGCCGCGATGCTGCTCGACCTGCGCGCCAGTCCCTCGATGCGACCGCTGGAGCAGGCTGGTCTGCAGCGCCTGGCCGCGCGCATCACCGAGGAATGTGCGCGTGCGCCGGCTGCCAGCGCGCAATGCGGCGCGAACTTTCGCCGCGTGCAAAGCAGCCTGTGCGCGCTGGTGGTCAAACCGCCAACCCAGGACACCGCGCTGAACTACTGGCATCCGGGTGCGTCACCACAGGAACAACGGGTGGACGGTCAGGAGGTGCTGCAAGCTGCGGCCAACCGCTTCCCGATGCTGGGAGACCTGCTGACCACTCCAGGCAGGCCGGACGCCGGCGATCCGTCGCTGGCGACGCCATCGCCAGCTTCGCCCGCCGCAGCCGAGCCGGTCGTCGTGCCGCGCGCGCCTGCCTCGACGCCAGGACCGCAAGCCGCCGGCGCGTCCGGCAGTCAAGCGACGGCATCTGGATCGCTGGGATCCATTGCCGGCACCGTCGTGGCGCAGCAGGATTCGCCCCACCTGCAGAGTTGCACACGCGGTGAAACCGGCAGCACACTGTATATCCACATCTACAGCGAGACTTCACGGCTGGCAGCTACTGCCCTGCGCCAGGCGCTGCAACCGGAGGCTGGCGCACCGTTGCTGGTGGCACCCATCGAGAACGTGGTACGCAATGCCGAGCTGCGACAGCAGCGACCACCGGTGCCCTGGGCCAACCCGACACTGGTGCTGCATGACCCGGCCAGCGGCGACTGCGCCCGTGCCATTGCCGCGCAAGTCGGCGCCCCGTGGATCAGTGAGACTGGCACCTCACGGGTTCGCTTGCGCGCGCTGCCGGCATCGCTGCAGGCTCAGCCGGGTGTGCTGGAATTGTGGTTGCCGCCAATCGACAACATGGCGACCGACAAGAAGCAGGCCCGCTGAGCGCCGCCACTGCGATCGTGCATGGTACGAAAACGGTGCGAGGCCGAAGGCGGCGTCAGGGCGCAATCACGCCGCACGCAACGCGCGAACCGCCGCCGCCCAGCGGCTGCGGATGGTCGGCGTGGTTGTCGCCGCCAGCGTGCACCATCACGGAGCGGCCGGCCAGATCCGACAGCTTGAGCCGCGGCGCGAGCACCGGCATGCTGGCCCGGCCATCGGCTGCGACATACAGCGGTGGCAAGTCACCCAGATGGCCATCGCCCCAGGGCTCTGCATGGCGCCCGGTCTTGTCCGGGTCATAGTGCCCGCCAGCCGCCATTGCCGCCATTGCCACACCATCGCGCACAGTCGATGCACAGGACGGGTTCTCATGCACATGAAAACCATGCAGACCCGGTGCAAGCCCGGTCAGCGCGGGCTGGAACACCAGGCCGTAACGCGACTCGGAAATCCGGACAGACCCGTGCGAGAGTCCACCTGCATCTGCTGCCCGCAATTCGACCGTGAGCTCGGCGCCGGTCGCAGCGCCGACGCTGCAGCACAGTGCCAACGCCATCGTCTGGATAAAACCTTGTCGCATCGAACCTCCTTATCCGAAAAACAAGCGGCCGCACCGCCCCCTCGACTATGAGCCCATGCCTTCGATGCTGTCAAACCAGGCGCGTTGACGCGGCCAGGCGCGCTCCTCAGCCTTTCGGAGCTGACCCTGCGGCGGGTCCAGCCCCCAGGGTGCTGTAACTCACCACCAGCGCAGCCAGCGCACAGGCGCCGATACCGACCACCATCGGCCGGCTGCTGCCGTCGACGAACTGACCCACAACCGCCATCACCAATGCGCCGGTGACAAACTGGAACATGCCCATCAGCGCCGAGGCAGTGCCGGCGATCGGACCGTGCCGGTCCAGCGCCATGACAGCGGTACTGGGCATCACCAGGCCCAGGAAGCCAAAACCGACGAACAGCAATACCAGCATCAGCCACAACCGATCCACACCCAGCAGGTTGAGCAGCAACAACGAAGTCATCGCCGCGGCATAACCGACGATCGCGCGCTTCACCAGCAAAGCGAGCCCGAGTCGCTTGCCGAACCGTCCGGTCAATTGCGAACACCCGATGAAAGACGCCGCATTGACGGCGAACGCCAAACCGTACTGGCGCGAGGTCAGGCCGAAGTGATCGATCAATACGAACGGCGAATTCGCCAGGTAAGTGAAAAAACTCGATACACCGAGTGCGCCGATCGCGACCAGCCCCAGGAATTTCCGGTCACGCAGCAGCACCCCGTAGGAACGCAGCGCACTGCGCAGGCCGCTGTCCGTGCGTTTTTCCGGTGGTCGGGTCTCGCGCAGACTGGTCGCCACCAGCACCATCGCGGCCACGGCCAGTGCGGCGATGATCCAGAAGACGGCCCGCCAGCCACTGGCCTCCACGACCAGGGCGCCCGACAGCGGCGCCAGGATCGGGGACACACTGAACACCAGCATCAAAAGCGCCATCACCCGCGCCGCGTCATGACCCGTATACAGATCGCGCACGATGGCGCGCGGTATCACCACCGTGGCGCAGGCGCCCAGCCCTTGCACGAAACGCAGTACCACCAGACTCTGCACGTCCGGCGCCAGCGCGCAACCGACGCTGCCCAGCGCAAACAGCGTGAGTCCGAAGTACAGCGGCAGCCGGCGGCCAATCATGTCGGAGACTGGCCCGTAGATCATCTGCCCGGCGCCCATGGCGACGAAATACGCCATAAGGCTTGCCTGTACCGCACCGATGGACGCGCCCATGTCCTTGCCGATCGAAGGCAATGCCGGCAAGTACATGTCGATGGCAAACGGGCCGACAGCCGACAGCAGGCCCAGCACAAGGGCAACGCGCAGAAAGCTCGAATTCATGGATGGCTGTGCCCGCGAGCCGCGCGGGGCGGGTCGCGTGGGCGCGCACGCCCCGCAGGGATTTACAAAGGTTGGAGCATACCGAAGATCGGACAGCCTCGCTTCCCGAGCACCGCGCGCTGGCGTGGGCAATGCAGCGACCGGCACAGGCGGGCGACAAATCGACGTAGACTTGCTGCCATTGCCACCGCGCAACCCTGACATGACCACCTCTGCCAACGCCAACGCCAACACCAACACCAACGCCATCATCAGTGCCCAGGAACTCGGTTTCCGATGGAGCACCATCGACCCGTTTCTGTTTTGCGTACACCACGATGACGATTACCCGCACGGCAATGCCCGGCTCGGGCCGGCCGCATCCCTGGACGGTCGCGACATCGGCCAGGACTTCGCCGGCAAGGACGGCTGGAGCATGTACCACGGCAGCGTGGTACCTGGATTTCCGGCCCATCCGCACCGCGGTTTCGAGACGGTCACCATCGTGCGCCATGGCCTGATCGACCACTCGGATTCACTCGGCGCATCGGCGCGTTTCGGCGGCGGCGATGTGCAATGGCTGACCGCAGGACGCGGCATCGTGCACTCCGAAATGTTCCCCCTGCTGCGCGCCGATGCACACAACCGTCTCGAGTTGTTCCAGATCTGGCTGAACCTGCCGGCCAGCCACAAGATGGTAGCGCCGCATTTCAAGATGTTCTGGTCCGAACAAGTGCCGCAGCATCGGTTTCAGGACGAGGCAGGGGCTACCACGTGGGTCACCGTGATCGCGGGTCGGCTGGGCGCTGCGCCGGACGGCCTCCCACCCACACCACCACCGGATTCCTGGGCGGCACAGGACCAGGCAGACGTGGCCATCTGGACCATCACGATGGCGCCCGGCGCCCGCTGGACCCTGCCGGCTGCGCGGGGTCCCGGCACGCGGCGCAGTCTCTATTTTTTCGAAGGTCAGAGCCTGGACGTGGGAAGCCAGCATGTCGATCAACGTGTCGGCCTGGAACTGGCATGCAAACACGACATGGACCTGGTCAACGGGCCGCAACAAGCGCAGTTGCTGATGCTGCAGGGCCGGCCGATTGCTCAGGCTGTCGCACAATACGGTCCGTTTGTCATGAACACCCAGGCAGAGATCGAACAGGCGTTTGCCGACTACCAGCGAACGCGCTTCGGTGGCTGGCCCTGGCCCGACGACGCGCCGGTGCATGGCGATGAGGTACGGCGCTTTGCCACCCATCCCGACGGCCGTAGCGAGCGGCTGCGCATCCAACCCGAAACACAGGAGTGAACAACGATGATTCTCGAACTTGCCGATATCCGCATACAACCCGGCCAAAATGCTGCCTTTGAAGAAGCGATCCAGCTTGGCATCACGACGGTGGCCAGCAAGTCCAAGGGTTTTCGCGGCTTCACGGTCAACCGGGGCATCGAGAGTTCGGAGCGCTACATCCTGCAAATCTTCTGGGACTCGCTGGAAGACCATACGGTCGGATTTCGCCAGTCCGAGCGGTTCACGCAGTGGCGCGCCATCGTCGGACCGTTCTTCGCCGGTCCGCCGCATGTCGAGCATTTCGAACTGGTGGCACGCTCCGAGTAAGACGGCCCCGGACCTTGACGCCTTTCCTTCACCCTGTGGTCGCCTCGCGGCGCCGCGACATCCATTCTTGGGAGGTTTGCATGCAATTTCTGTTTCCGCCGCCAGCGCCGGTATCGGTCCCGGTGCTTGGCCAGGACGTCCGTTTTCCGGTTCACCGCATCTATTGCGTGGGCCGCAACTACGAAGAGCATGCCAAGGAAATGGGATTTACCGGCCGTGAACCGCCCTTCTTTTTTCTCAAGCCCACCGACGCGCTGGTCTGGGTGGAGCCTGGCAAGACAGCGTCCATGCCCTACCCCAGCCTGACCAAGAACCTGCACCATGAAATCGAACTCGTGGTGGCCATCGGCACGGGTGGCAAGAACATCGCTGCAGCCGACGCACACAAGCACATCTATGGTTATGCCGTCGGCCTGGACATGACCCGGCGCGACCTGCAGGGCGAGATGAAGAAGCAGGGCCGTCCCTGGTGCATCGGCAAGGCGTTCGACCATTCGGCACCGATGGGCCCCATCACAATGGCGGACCAGGTTCCGGGCATCAACGACGCAACCATCACACTCGACGTCAATGGCCAGCAACGCCAGCACAGCAGCGTTTCCCAGCTGATCTGGAATGTTGCCGAAACCATCGAACATCTGTCGGCCGCCTGGGAGTTGCAACCCGGTGACCTGATCTTCACCGGAACGCCTGAGGGCGTCGCAGCGGTTGTCGCAGGTGACACGCTCGTGGGGAGTGTGCAGGGTCTGCAAGACATCTCCGTGAAAATCGTCTGAACCCGACCGCGCAAGAAGCCATCCGTGCTCAAAGGCCAGATCAAACATTGCCGCAGCTGTGGTTCGGCGGTCGTCTACCGGGTGCCGGACGATGGGGACACCCGCGAGCGCGCGGTATGCGCGCAGTGCGGCACCATCCACTACGAAAACCCGCTGAACGTGGTGGGAACCGTGCCACATCTGGGCGACAAGGTATTGCTGTGCAAGCGCAATATCGAACCCCGCAAGGGCAAATGGACCCTGCCAGCGGGCTTCATGGAGCTGGAAGAAACCACGGCAGAAGGTGCTGCGCGCGAAACGGTGGAAGAAGCCGGGGCCCATTTCGAGATGGAGGGGCTGTTCTCGGTGCTCAATGTGGCGCGGGTCGGTCAGGTCCACCTGTTCTACACGGCGCGACTGCTGTCAGACCATATGGACCCGGGTCACGAAACCATGGAGGCACGGCTTTACAGCGAGGCCGACATACCGTGGGACGAGATCGCCTTTCGCACCGTCAAGGAGACACTGGAGCATTATTTCGCCGACCGCAAAGCCGGCAAATTGTCCATCCATGTCATCGATATCGTCTGAAGGGCGCCGCGGCGCAGGTGCCAGATTTGTACATCGAAGCCGACAAGGTGTATAAGTCGAGAGAAGTCGCATCCGTTTGGTGCGATGTTGTGTCGAAAGGTCCGCGATGAAACAACCAAATTTCTGGGACGTCGACCTGAGCGAGCTGTTCAAGCGCTGGATCGACGATATGGGTACGTTCCTGCTGACGGCACTGACTTTTGCGGGCCTGGCGTTGCCGGTGCTGATTCCGACCTTGATACTGTGGTATCTGTCGTCGATCAACTGGAGCATGACGCCCTGACAGCGACCGCGCACCGCGCGTTGCCAACGCGATGTTCACGCGCTGACGCACCAGGGCGCGGTATCGTGGAAAAGCCCCATCCATACTGCCCATCCCGAACTGGCCGCCAGCGCCAAGCCTGCCAAACGCACGCCCCATTGGCCTGAATTGGCACCGCCGCGCAGACGCAACCACAGCCACGGGCCGGCCATCATCGACACACTGGTGCCCAGGGCAAACAGTGCCATCACCATCGCACCGTCGAGCGGCCGCGCACTCATGGCCGCCACCAGCAGGGCGGAATAGAGCAGACCACAAGGCAACAAGGCCCAGACCGTCCCCAGCAGCAACGGAGCGCCGCCGTGGCCCTTGCCCACCCAGGATCGCACCCGTATCCACAGTGCCTTGCCTGCCCCTTCGATCCAGACCGGCTGGCGGGCATAAAGCAGCAACACCAGGCCGAGCACGAGCGCCGCGACGTGCAACAAGGTCCAGACCGGCCGGATGGCGGCAGATTGCACGCTGAGCCAGCCAACCCCTTGCATCGATGCCGCAGCCAGCGCACCGAGCACGGCGTAGCCCAGCACCCGGCCCGCCTGAAACGTCCACATGGCGCGGGTCCCTCGGGCGCCTGCGGCCTGGCCGATGCCAGCGCAGGCTGCGCCACACATGGCCACGCAGTGCGGACCACCGACCAGACCCATCAACAAGGCCGTCATGGCCAGGGAACTCTGCATCCTGCGAGCTTAAATGATGCGGGAGAAACGCGCGCGATTGCGGTCAGTCTGCAGATAGCGGTCAAACACCATGGCCACGGCCCGCACAAAGTACCATCCCATCGCGGTGACCTGAATGCCACTGTCCTCGAGCAGCACCATGCCACTGTCCTGCATCGACTGCAGGACCTCCAGTTCACTGTAAAAATAGCGCTTGAAATCGATCAGATAGGCCAGGTCGATCGACTCGTACAGACATTGGCCCTGGCACATCAGCGCCATGATGACTGCACGCCGGATCAGGTCATCCCGCGACAAGGCCAGCCCACGCACCACCGGAAAGCGGCCGTTGTCGAGCGCGTCGTAGTATTCCGGCAAGGTCTTGGCATTCTGGCTGTAAGTGGCGCCCAACCGGCCGATCGACGAAACGCCCAGCGCGATCAAATCGTGGTCGGGTTGCGTGCTGTAACCCTGAAAATTGCGATGCAGCCGTCCTTGCCGCTTGGCCACGGCCAGCGGATCATCCGGCAAGGCGAAATGGTCCATGCCGACATACACGTATCCGGCCCCCATCAAGGCCGTCAGGGAACGGGCGAGCATGCTGACCTTGGCACTGGCGCTCGGCAATTGCGCCGTGTCGATGCGCCGCTGCGGCTTGAAGCGCTCGGGCAGATGCGCATAACCATACAGCGCAATGCGGTCAGGGCGCAGTTCAACTACCTGCTCCAGAGTGCGATCGAAAGATGCCGGCGTCTGTTGGGGCAGCCCGTAGATCAGGTCGACGTTGATCGACTCGAAGCCGCGTTCCCGTGCGGCCCGCACCAGTTCAAAAACCTGCTCGGCCGGTTGCACGCGATGCACAGCCTTCTGAACTGCGGGGTCGAAATCCTGCACGCCAAAACTCAGCCGGTTGAAACCCATGGCCGCCAGTGCCCCGAGGCGGCCTGCATCCACCGTGCGCGGGTCGACCTCGATCGCATACTCACCGCCGGGCACAAACTGGAAATGCTTGCGCAGCATGTCCATCAGGCCCTGTAATTCCTCATCGTTCAGAAACGTCGGACTGCCACCACCCAGATGCAACTGCGTGACCTTTTGCTGGGTCCCGAGCAAGGCAGTGTGCAAGGCGACCTCTCGGCCGAGATACTCCAGGTAGGGTTTCGCGCGTTCATGGTGACGCGTGATGATCTTGTTGCAGGCACAGTAATAACACAGTGACTCGCAGAACGGCAGGTGCACGTACAGGGACAATGGCAGCGTCATTGCCGCAGCGCCGTTGCGCCGCTGGGTCAACGCCTGGGCGTAGTCGTCGGCGGTGAACGCCTCCACGAAACGATCGGCGGTCGGATAAGAGGTATAGCGTGGCCCCGGAACATCGAACTGGCGCAACAATTCCGGTGAAACGGGTTCATGGGTGGTGATTGACATGGCTGGGTCCTGCAGGTCGCGCAACTATGCCCCAAGGCGCCAAGCTTCGATTTGACCTGCATCAAGCAAAAAGGACTGCCAAGGGCGCACAATTGATTCATGTCAGGAGTAAATACCATGCAACCAGCGTCCCACAGCCAGGACACCCACCCCGTGACCCCGATCATGCCGATCACCGGCAGCAACATTCGCGCCGCCTGCTCAAGCTGCAACCTGCGCGAGTTGTGCATGCCGCTGGGACTGAGCCAGGACGAGCTCGACAGGGTCGACGATCTGGTGGCCAGCCGACGGCGCGTCAAGCGCGGCACCAGCCTGTTTCGCAACGGCGATCCGTTCGTCAATCTGTACGCGATCCGCACCGGTTTTTTCAAGACATGCATCGCTTCCGAAGATGGGCGTGATCAGGTCACGGGCTTCCAGATGGCCGGTGAGGTGGTGGGCCTGGACGGGATCGTCAACGACCGCCACACATGTGATGCCATCGCACTAGAGGACGCCGACGTCTGCCTGCTGCCCTTTGACCGGATCGAGGAACTCTCCACAGAAATCCACGGCTTGCAGCGCCATGTGCACAAGATCATGAGCCGCGAGATCGTGCGCGAGCATGGTGTCATGTTGCTGCTCGGCAGCATGCGAGCCGAAGAACGATTGGCCGCTTTCCTGCTGAACCTGGTGCAGCGTTTGCATGCCCGCGGTTTCTCGCAATCCGAACTGGTGCTGCGCATGACACGCGAGGAAATCGGCAGCTACCTGGGGCTCAAGCTCGAGACCGTCAGCCGTACATTCTCCAAGTTCGTCGAGGAAGGCATTGTCGAGGTCAAGCAGCGGCATGTGCGCATCGTCAACGCCGACGCCCTCAAGCAACTGGTCAACCCGCAAGTGTGCAACTGAGAGGTCGACACGCCCGGTCCCGGTTTGTCTGCGCAGGCTGCGCTGCAATTGCACCAGATTCAGCGCTCTGGCGGGTTTCTGGCAGCTGGCAACTGATTGACCTCGTGAGGCGCCATGGCCAGCAATGCGGTCAATCCGCTGGCCAGCATGGCCAGCAGCCAAAACAGGAAAAAGGCAACCGTATACACCGCCTGATTCGATAGTTCGAGTGACTGGCCGGCCCAGTGCAGATCCTGCGGATCCACCAACGCAAACACGAGCATTTCGAGCAATCCCGCCACCAGGAAAGCTGGCCAGATGATCCACATCAGTCGCTTGTTCCACATGACCTGGTCTACTGCGCCTTGGTTTCAGGGCTTGACCGCAGCCGCTGCGGGTGCGGGAGCGAGCACCGCGGGAACACCGGTCTGCGCATGGTTTCGCCCTTGCACCGCCGGTGCCAGGCTGGCGGCCGGGTTGGCCAGTGTCTTGTTGAGCTCCAGGCCCTTGCGGTAGTAGTCCTGGTCGATCACCGGATCGGGATATCGCAACGCCAGGTAAAGCGTAAAGAAACCGGCCACCACCACGATCGCCGGACCGGCGATGACCATCCAGACATGGCCGAATTTCCACCAGGGTTGTGTCACGGGTTGTACATCGGAAGTCATTGGGAAGCGATCTCCTTAACGGGGAACCAGAAAAACGGCCTTCTCACGGATCTCTTGCGCCTGGTCCAGGGCGGTGATATCAAACGCAATGCCATGTGATCCAGGTACCGCACCTTCATAGGGCAACTGCACCCGCAGCGCGATCCAGCGTGATTGGGTCGCATCGACCGCAAACTCGTTCTCGGACGCAACCGTTACACCCTCGAGCCCCGACACGCCGATGCGGTAGCGCTGCGCCGACTCGGTCGCGTTCATGATTTGCAGGCGGTAGACATTCTCGATCTTGCCGCCTGAGACGATACGCGCCAGCGACCCGCGGTCGCGCACCACGTCCACCTTGAACGGCGTGCGCAGCCCCAGGCTGATCGCCATGGCCAGCACAATGGCCAACAGAATCGCCGAATACAACAGCACCCGCGGCCGCGCCACATGGCGCCATATCTGCTGGCTGCTCCAGTTCCGCTCTACACCGTTTTGGGTCGAATACTTGACCAGACCACGGGCGTAACCCATCTTGTCCATTACGGTGTCGCATACGTCGGCACAGGCGCCGCAGCCGATGCACTCATATTGCAGGCCATCGCGGATGTCGATACCTGTCGGACAAACCTGCACACACAAGGTGCAATCAACGCAGGCGCCCAGGCTCAGCGTAGTCAGATCAGCCTTGCGTGAACGCGGTCCGCGCGGCTCGCCACGATTCTCGTCGTAGGTGACGATCAACGTGTCGCGATCAAACATCGCGCTCTGGAACCGCGCATAAGGACACATGTGCTTGCAGACCTGCTCACGCATGAAACCGGCATTGCCATAAGTCGCAAAGCCGTAGAAGACGGTCCAGAATACCTCCCACGACGACATGTGAAACGCGATCAGTTCGCGGCCCAGTTCGTGGATGGGCGTGAAATAGCCCACAAACGTGAATCCGGTCCAGAAAGCCACGACCAGCCAGGCCAGGTGCTTGCCACCCTTGCGCGCGAACTTGTCCATCGACAGGCCTGCCGCATCGCGACGCATGCGCGCCGATCGGTCACCTTCGAACTTCTTTTCAATCCACAGAAAGATCTCGGTATAAACCGTCTGCGGGCAGGCATATCCACACCACAAACGCCCCGCCACCGCGGTGAACAGGAACAACGAGAGCGCAGAAATCACCAGGATGCCGGTGAGATAGATGAAGTCCTGCGGGTACAGAACCAGGTTGAAAATGTAAAAACGCCGGGCGCCCAGGTCGAACAGCACTGCCTGTCGCTGGCCCCAGTCCAGCCACGGCAGACCGTAAAAGACGAGCTGGGTCAGCCAGACCACGCCCCAGCGCCAGTTCGAGAAAAAGCCCGAAACGCTGCGAGGATAGATCTTCTTGTGCGCCTCGTACAACGAGACCATCACCGGGTCGGCGGCAATGGCCGCATCGACCTTGGCAGACTCGGTGGACGGCATGATCGGGATGACCCTGCCGGACGGACGTTTGGAGGTACTCAACTTCGAAGGTACCGCGGTCAGTTCGCGAGTGGGGCCGCCTTGTTCGACAGCCCCCAGACATACGAAGCCAGCACCTTGAGCTGTGGCTCGCTGAACTTGTCAGACTGGGCCGGCATCTGATTGACCTTGCCGTTATTGATCATCGCAATGATCGCGGCCTCGCCGTAGCCGTGTAGCCAGATGTCGTCAGTAAGGTTGGGCGCGCCCAGGACCGGGTTGCCCTTGCCGTCATTGCCATGGCAGGCGGCGCAAACACCGAACTTGCCTTTGCCCAGCGCGGCCTTGAGCGAATCGTGCGGGCTGCCTGACAGACTCAACACGTATTGCGCCACATTCTTTACATCGTCGGCGGTGCCAAGCGCAGCACCCAGCGCGGGCATGTTGCCGATGCGTCCCGCAGCCAGGGTTTCGGCAATTTTCTCCGGCGCTCCACCATGCAACCAGTCGCCATCGGTCAGATTCGGAAAACCCTTGCTGCCCCGCGCGTCCGAGCCATGGCACTGCGAACAGTTGTTCATGAAAAGTCGCTCGCCAATGGCCATGGCCTGCGCATCCTTGGCGATGTCTTCCGTCTTCATGGCCGCAAAGCGCGCGTACAGCGGCGCGACCTCTTCTTCGCCCTTTTTCATCTCGGCGGCATGCTGGCCGGTGGACGACCACTTGAGCGTGCCCGCATACGTGCCCAGGCCAGGGTACAGCACCAGATAGACCAGCGAAAAGATCACCGTGATGATGAAAAGCCAGACCCACCAGCGCGGCAGCGGGTTGTTCATTTCACGCAGGTCACCGTCCCAGACATGGCCGGTGGTGTTGTCATGTGCCGTCATCGCCTCGGCCTTGCCGCTGAACCACAGCAGCAACAGACATGCGACGATGCCGACCAGCGTGACCGCGGAGATAAAGAACGGCCAGAAGTCGTTGGTGAAATCACTCATGCTTGTTCCTCGTGCAAAGCGTCAATCTTGTTCGAAGGGCAAGCGCGCTGCCTCGTCGAAATCGTTCTTGCGGTTCTTCGACCAGGCCCACCAGACAATGCCCAGAAAAACCACCAGTGCCGCAACGGTGGAGATGGAACGCAATATATTGATATCCATGATGGTCTCCTGCCTTACTTGAGCGCCAGGCCCAGCATTTGCAAATAGGCGATGGTGGCGTCCATCTCGGTCTTGCCCTTGACTTCCTCGACAGCCGCCGCGATCTGTGCGTCGGTATATGGAACGCCCACGGTACGCAAGGCGCGCATGTGCGCTGGCAGTGACGCGGCGTGCACTGGCGTCTTTTCGAGCCAGGGATAAGCCGGCATATTGGATTCCGGCACCAGATCGCGCGGATTGGTCAGGTGGATGCGGTGCCACTCGTCGTTGTATTTGCCGCCGACACGGGCCAGATCGGGGCCGGTGCGCTTGCTGCCCCACTGAAACGGATGGTCGTACACCGACTCGCCTGCCACCGAGTAGTGGCCATAACGCAGCGTCTCCGAGCGGAACGGCCGGATCATCTGCGAATGGCAGTTGTAGCAGCCTTCCCGCACATAGATGTCGCGCCCGGCCAGTTGCAGGGGCGTATAAGGCTCGACTCCCTTGATGGGCTCGGTCGTCGACTTCTGGAAGAAGAGCGGGACGATCTCGACCAGGCCGCCGACCGACAACACGACCAGGATCAGCACGATCATCAGGAAGTTGTTGGTCTCGACCCGCTCGTGGGACAGCAACGGAATCTTGGAGTTTTGGTTGGCCATGATGGTTCTTTCTCAGGCGTGCGCTGCAGCGGTTGGAATGGTCACGGTCACAGCCTTGCCGGCGGTTGCAGTTTTCCACACGTTCCACAACATCACCAGCATGCCGCCCAGGTACAAAAGGCCACCCATCAGACGCAGGAAATAGAACGGGAATGTGGCTTTCACCGATTCGACAAAGGTGTAGGTCAGCGTGCCATCCGGATTGACAGCGCGCCACATCAGGCCCTGCATCACACCGGCAATCCACATGGCCGCGATATAGATCACGATTCCGATGGTCGCAGTCCAGAAATGGATCTCGATGGCTTTGACGCTGTACATCTGCTTTTGGCCGAACAGGCGCGGGATCATGTAGTACATGCTACCCATCGTGACCAGGCCAACCCAACCCAGCGCGCCCGAATGCACATGACCGACGGTCCAGTCGGTGTAATGCGACAGCGCATTGACGGTCTTGATCGACATCATCGGGCCTTCGAACGTGCTCATGCCGTAGAACGACAGCGAGACGATCAGGAAACGCAGGATCGGGTCGTCTCGCAGCTTGTGCCAGGCACCGGACAAGGTCATGATGCCGTTGATCATGCCGCCCCAGCTCGGCGCCAGCAGAATCAGCGAGAACACCATGCCGACCGATTGCGTCCAGTCCGGCAGTGCGGTGTAGTGCAGATGATGCGGGCCTGCCCACATGTAGGTGAAGATCAGCGCCCAGAAGTGTACGATCGACAGGCGATAGCTGTAGACCGGACGCTCCGCCTGCTTGGGAATGAAGTAATACATCATGCCCAGGAAGCCGGCAGTCAGAAAGAAACCGACTGCGTTGTGGCCATACCACCACTGCACCATCGCGTCCTGCACGCCGGCATAGGCTGAGTACGACTTCATCCAGCCCGCGGGAATGGCTGCGCTGTTGACGATGTGCAACATCGCCACCGCCAGTATGAAGGCGCCGAAGAACCAGTTGGCCACATAAATGTGACGCACCCGGCGCTTGCCGACAGTGCCGAAAAACACCACCGCAAAGGAAACCCAGACCAGCGCGATCAGGATGTCGATCGGCCACTCGAGCTCGGCGTATTCCTTGCCTTGCGTGTAGCCCAGAGGCAAGGAGATGGCGGCCGCCAGGATCACCACTTGCCAGCCCCAGAACGTGAACGCCGCCAGCTTGTCGCCAAACAGGCGCACGTGACAGGTGCGTTGCACCACATAATAGGCCGCAGCAAACAGGCCGCAGCCACCAAACGCGAAGATCACCGCATTGGTGTGCAATGGCCGCAGACGACCGTAACTGAGCCAGGGAATGCCGAAATTGAGCTCTGGCCAGGTCAGCTGCGCAGCGATGATCACGCCCACCAGCATGCCCACCACGCCCCAGACCACGGTCATGATCGCAAATTGACGAACGACCGTATCGTTGTATGCCGAGGCCTTCGCATTGGTTGATTGCATGTTCAAGTCTTCCAGATTGGGTTCAGGTCAAGTTTCCTATGGCAAACCCCAGGCGGAGTTGACCAACATCAAGTGCATGTAATTTTTCTCAGGGATCTTCCAGAATACGCTCGCCCTCACGCTCGATATCGTCGAACTGCCCCCGATAGATCGCCCACCACAGGCCGGCGAGGATAAAAAACACCAGCACCACCGACAAAGGGATCAGCAGATACAGGATATCCATGGTCAGTGCTCCTGCGCCGTCATGTCGCCGGCCAGCCGCAACGCATTCATCACCACCAGCAGCGAACTCGCGGCCATGCCCAGGCCTGCCAGCCAGGCCGGAATCAAGCCCACCACCGCCAAAGGAATGCATGCCAGGTTATAGGCCAGCGCCCAGGCCAGGTTCTGGCGCACGACGCCCATCGTGCGACGCGCCAGTCGCACACTTTGCACCACGCGCAGCAGCTGCCCGCCCAGCACTACGAAGTCGGCCTGCGACTGCGCCAAGGGCGTGGCGCGTCCCATTGCGAACGACACGTCGGCGCCGGCCAGTACCGGCGCATCGTTCAGACCGTCGCCGACCATTGCCACCCGGTGACCGGCCGCCTGTTGCGTACGCAGAAACTTCAGCTTGTCGTCCGGCGTACATTGGGCCTGCACCGACGTCATGCCCAGTAACCGGGCGGCCTGCTCTGCCGTGTCCTGCCGGTCACCTGACAACATGTGCACCGCGATTCCCTCTTGCGTCAGCGCGCGGACCGTCTGCGCCGCATCCTCGCGCAGGGTCTGCGTCAGCGAAAAACTGGCCAACCAGCCAACGTCGTCGCTCAAGTGGGTCAGGCCGATCCCATCGTCTGTCACCTCGTCAGCCGAAGGCAGACCACAGAAGGCTGTGCTCCCCAGGCGCAGCCGCGACGGCGCGCCTGACCCGCCTGCCGTTTCGACCAAGGCCGACAGCCCCTGGCCCGCGTATTCGCGCAAGTCGTGCACCCTTGCGCCAGACAGATATTGCGACGGCCTTGCCGTGGCAGCCAACACGATGGCACGCGAGACCGGATGCAAGGACTGGCGCGCCAGCAATGCCGCCAGCGCCAGGGCCTGCGGCACGTCCGTGCCATTGCGCACCCGCACCGACGCCACGTCTTGCCGGTCGTGGGTCAACGTACCGGTCTTGTCGAACACCACGGTATCGACATGGGACAGTGCCTCCAGCGCCTGCAATCTGCGCACCATGACGCCCGCGCGGGCCAGGCTGCCTGCACCCGCGAGCATCGCCGTCGGTGTTGCCAACGACAAGGCGCAGGGACAGGTGACGATCAACACCGCCACCGCGACCATCAGCGCATGGCCCTCGCCTTGCGGCCACCAGTAAAGCGCAGCGCCCAACGCCGCCAGCAGCACGACGACAAGAAACGGCTTGGCGATCCGGTCGGCGAGCCGGGCCAATCGGGGCCTGGCCGTCGCCGCGCTGTGCACCAGTGCGACGATGGCAGCGAACTGGGTCTGCTCGCCGGTCTGCTCGACCTGGAACGTGATGGTGCCACTGAGGTTGTAGCTGCCGGCCACCACGCGCGAACCCGCAGCCTGCGCTATCGGCCGGGATTCACCTGTCAGCAGCGACTGGTCCACCATCGATTCACCCGACAAGACGACCCCGTCAGCGGCAATCGCCTCTCCCGGGAGCACGCGTACCACGTCGCCCACAACCAGGCGGCGCGCGGCAACGGCCTCATAGTGGCCATCGGCCGTGCGCCGGTGCACGGCCTCGGGCATGCGATTCACCATCGCCTCAAGAGCACCCGCCGTACGGTCGCGCAGGCGCAATTCGAGCCAGCGCCCGGTCAACAGAAAAAACACGAACATCGTCAAAGAGTCGAAAAACACCTCGCGCCCAAAAATTCCTTGCGGCTCGAAAGTACCGGCGGTGCTGACGCCAAAGGTGATGACCAATGCGATGGCCACTGGAAGATCCATGCTGATACGCCGTTGTGCAAGGTCGCGCAGCGCGCTGCGAAAGAACGGACCACAGGAAAACAATACGACCGGCAGCGTGAGCACCCAGGAGGCCCAGCGCAGCAGGTGCTCGGACTCGGCGCTCAGGTCACCGGGCAGGGCGACGTAAGCCGGATAGGCGTACATCATCACCTGCATCATGCAAAGGCCGGCCACCAGCCAGCGCCACAACATGGTGCGGCTTTCCTGCAGTCGCGCGGCGCGGGCGCTGCTGTCATTGGCCGGCAGCGCACGGTAGCCAGCCTTGCGGATCTCGCCCATCCACTGCGAGGGAAGTACCTGCTCCGGCGACCAGATCACGGTGGCGCGCCGACTGGCGGCACTGACATCGGCGCGTTGCACACCGGGCAAGGCACACACGACTTTCTCGATCGTCACGGCGCAAGCCGAGCAGGTGATGCCATCGATCATGACGCTGGACTCGATCAACCCTGGCGCGCATGTGCTCGGTCGGCTGAAAGCAGCCCACTCCTGCGGATCGTCGATCACCGTGGCTACGTCTTCGCGCACCGGGTCGACTGACCCGGCGGCACGTCCGACCTCCGTCGCCAGCATGGGTTGTTGCGAAAGGGCCTCTGCGGCCAGAGTGGCTCCGGACATACCGGCAAGCTTACCGGACAAATGCCGAAATCCCTTGATCTGAATCAAGACGCAGCAGCACCTGTGGCCTATCCTTGAAATCATCAAAACACTCCAAGGAGTCCCTCATGTACCAGCGTATTCTTGTCGCCACAGACGGTTCCAACCTGTCCCGCAAGGCCGTGTCCAGCGCCATCGCCCTGGCGGGTCTGTGCGGCGCCGAACTGGTGGCGCTCAAGGTCGTCGCCCGCTATCCGATGACCTATTTCGAAGGCGGCATGGCGGTACAGGCGGGCGAAATTGCACGCATCGAGAAGCAATGGGCCGACACCGCCCAGGAGGTCGTCGAAGCGGTGAAGAAAACGGCCATGGCCAAGGGGGTCAAGGCCAAAGCCATCACAGCCAAGTCCGATCTGGTATCTGAAGCGGTAATCGCCGCGGCCAAGAAACACAAGTGCGACCTGATCGTCATGGCATCCCACGGGCGGCGCGGTATCAAACGTCTGCTGCTGGGCAGCGAAACCCAGCTGGTACTGACACACTCACACGTACCGGTGCTGGTGCTGCGCTGATACGCCAGGTCGCGCCGCGGCCCGTTGAGCCAGACACGTTGGCGGCGGTGTGACGCCGTTCAGGTTCCGCCGAAGAGCCCGCGATACTGCTCGCGCAGCAATTTCTTCTGCACCTTGCCCATCGCATTGCGGGGCAAGGCATCCACGACAAAACACTGTTTGGGCACCTTGAAGTTGGCCAGCCCGGCCTTGGTTGCGGCAATGAGCTGCTGCGGATCCAGCGGCATGCCATCACGGCAAGTGACCACCAGCACGCCGACTTCGCCGAAGTCTGGATGCGTTATGCCGACCAGGGCGCTTTCGGCAACGCCCGGCAGATCATTGACGAAGCTCTCGATCTCGGCCGGATACACGTTGTAGCCGCCGCTGATGATCAGATCCTTGCTGCGCCCGACGATGGTCACATATCCGTCGGCATCGAAACGGCCAACGTCCCCGGTCTTGAAGAAGCCGTCCGCAGTGAATTCCTCGTGCGTCTTCTCGGGCATACGCCAATATCCCTTGAAAACGTTCGGACCTCGCACCTGAATGCCACCCACTTCGCCGTGCGCCAGCGCAGCGCCCTCATCGTCCAACACGCGCAGATCCACACCCGGCAGTGCAAAGCCGACGGTCCCGCCACGACGCTCGCCCAGTGCGGGATCACAGGGATTGGACGTCAGCATGGCCGTCTCCGACATGCCGTATCGCTCCAGGATCGTATGGCCGGTGCGTTGCCGCCATTGCGTGAAGGTGTCGAGCAGCATCGGTGCCGAACCGGAGATGAACAGGCGCATGTTGCAACATTGCTGCGCATTCAGCCCGACCTCGGCCAGCATGCGCACATACAGGGTCGGCACGCCCATGAATACCGTGGCCCTCGGCAGGCACTGCACGACCCACGCCGGGTCGAACCGGGACTGCCACAACATCGGACTGCCATTGAGCAGCGCGCCATGCAAGGCCACGAAAAGACCGTGCACGTGAAAAATTGGCAGCGCGTGGATCAGCACATCGCCACCTTGCGCCGGTGAACGCCAGCCCCAGTAGTCCTTGAGCACCCGCGCATTGCTCAAAAGGTTGGTATGGCTGAGCATCGCGCCCTTGCTGCGACCAGTGGTTCCGCTGGTATACAGAATGGCAGCCAGATCGTCCCCGCCGGATGTGGCCACCTCATGCTGATCGCTGCACAAGGCCGCACGCTGCAGCAGCGAGCCGGCACGGTCGCCATCGAGCGTGAACACATGGGCCGTGCCGGCCGAGAAGGCGATCTGGCTGACCCAGCCGAAGTTGCGCGACGAACACACCACCACTGCAGGCTCTGCGTTACCGATGAAATACGCCATCTCGCCACTCTGGTAGGCGGTATTGAGCGGCAGGAACACATGGCCTGCGCGCAGGGTCGCCAGATACAGCATGGCGGCCTCGACCGACTTCTCGACCTGTACAGCAATGCGCGAAGCGGGTGGCAGATCCAGGTCCTCCAGTAAATTGGCCAGCATGGCGGTGGCGCGCTCGATATCACGCCAGCTGTAGAACAAACCACTGTCGGTCTCGATCGCCGTCTGGTCAAGGTCGGCTGGAAACCCCGAACGCAACGCCACAAAGAGATTGCCTTCGCAGGCCGGCAGAGTAGATGCAGTTGGCATGAGGTCGGTTCGTATTCCAGAATGAAAATGGCCACTCAGAATTGCGGCCGACGTTTGGCAAGAAATGCGCCGATGCCTTCGCGATGCTCGGGTGAATCGGCATAGTCATAGGCTTTCGCGACCAGGCAATCGAGCACAGGCTGTTCCTTGGCGGCGGCCCCGGCAAGGCCCATCGGCGCATGACCCGCCTGCGCGATCAGCAAGGCACGGATGCTGCGCTTGTTCATGCGTGCCGCCAGCGGCGCCAGCGCGCAGATGCGTTGCTGCGTCTGCTGTACTCGGGCCTCAAACTCGGCATCGCCAACGACCCGGGTCAGGAAACCGAGTGCGTGCATGCGGTGGGCGTCCAGTACATCGGCCTCCAGCAGGAACTGACGCGCCGTCATCGGTCCTACTGCACGCATCACCAGATCGAGTTCGCGTGGCGCCATCGGAAAACCCAGTCGCGCAATCGGCGCGCCGAAGCGTGCTCCAGCCGTGGCCATGCGGATGTCACAGCAGCTGGCGATTTCGAGCCCCGCGC
>Ga0105048_10003800_pt1 | contig 24689 bp, 26 predicted proteins | sample MAT05_FD_78382 | JGI IMG/M metagenome (GOLD analysis project Ga0105048, IMG submission 78382) | Freshwater microbial communities from Lake Fryxell liftoff mats and glacier meltwater in Antarctica - MAT-05 | ecosystem: Environmental > Aquatic > Freshwater > Ice > Liftoff microbial mat | place... | reverse complement strand
GGCGTGTTCATCTTCCGGAAGGCAATGGTGAGATCGCCCCAGTGCAGCACTCGCATTTCGATGCCGGCCAAACAGTCCTCGTCACCGGGGGCAATGGGTTCGACGGTGAACCATCCGCTATCGGCGGTTGGTTCACCGAGTACCGGGTCCACACCGGAGCGCACCTTGTCGATTCCGGAGAAGCCGAGGGGAAAGTCGAGCACCGTGCCCGTTGCCCAGTCGGTCTGTGGTGCACCGCCCAGCACAGCAAGCGTCACCACACCGTCGGCGGCCTTGACGAAGAGCGCAGCGTCGGTATCGACCCCAACGAGCATCCAGGCGTCGGGGCGGAAGAACTCGTTGCCGCCGTCAAGTCGGAGGATGCCGATGTAGCGCTGCTCGGCGGCGCCGCTCGCGTTGCCGAGGAACAGCACGCCGTCACCGAACGGGTTCGTGGCTGCGGGGATGCTCAAGTTCTCGAACTGCTCGACGATGCTCCACGTGGTGCTTGTGCCGTCGGCGTCGTTGCGCAACACTCGCATGCCATCCTCACCGAAGATCCATCCGGTGTCTGGCGCCGTCGGATCGGATGTCGGAGCCTGGAGCACGACCTCGGTACCGAGCACCAACCCGTCGCCGGTGACGGCATAGACGCCGTCATTGTTCTGCTCGGCGACCGTCGAGTCGACCTCCCGCCACACGTCACCGTCGAGTTGGTAGGCGCCAACGGTCTGTGTGTTCTCCGTGTCGGAGTTGGTGACGATGTAGAGCGTGCCGTCGAGCCCGCCGAGGGCGAGGCCGGCCGATCCGTCGGGGACGGGAGAGAGCTGCGTGTCGGGCAGCGGGTCGCCGATGCGGTCGAACGACAGCACGAGGCCGTCGAAGCTGAACGGTTCGAGCGGTAGCACCACGATCCGGTCCGGCAGCAGCGCGACCACCGGTGCGCCCTCGTCGGTGGGGAGGCCGACGGTGGCCACTACCGTCGGAGCGAGCGCAGGGCCGCCCGCCGCGGGCACCACCAGTTCGCTTACCGGTTCGGCCGCGCTGGTGGCCGTGGCGGTGTACAACCTGCCGCTGGGGCTGGTCAGTGTCAGCACGCCTGCCGCATCCAGTTCCAGCCGGGTGCCGTCGGCTACGGGAACGATCGAACTCGGAGCATCGGCGCACGACATGACGGTCGACACGATCTGCTGACCCAACCCGAGCGTGTCGCCCGTCAGCGTCCAGCCACCAACCAGCGACAGGTCGAAACCGTATTGGTTACAGCCGTCGAAGCCCACCAGGCCTCCATCGCTTTGCAGGATGAACGTCGGCGGCTGCGCGGCGGTCACCTGTGCACCATCGACGGTGACGACGGTCCACTCCACGTCGACGAGCCGATCACGCAACGAGCTGCCGCCGATGGTCGTCGGGGATGCGGTCGGTGACGAGGCCGGCCCCGCGGGCCCCACTCTCCGGTCGGCCTCGTCGTTGGTCACCACGGCAACGGTGGCGACGACCAACACGGCAGCGGCCGCGGTCCAGCCGATGACCCTCCACGGTGGCCGACGGGCTGCTGGCTCAGCTATCCCGCCGGCTAGCTCGGCGCGCAACCGTGTGCGGAACTCTGGTCGGGCGACGGCCTCGGTACCGGTGTGTTCGTCGATCCAGGTTTCACGCATCTCGGGCGTCCTTTCCACGGAGGCGGGCTCGCGCTCGAACGAGCAACGATTCGGTGGCGTGCAACGAGAGTCCGAGCGCGTCGGCAACTTCCGGCACTGATAGATCATCGACATACCGCAGCACCAAGGCGGTGCGGTCTCGGTCGGGCAGGCCGGCCAGCTGTACAGGCATCAGCGCCGGCTCGGGCGCAGCTGCACCTGCGGCCACGAGCCGGAGCCGACGCTCCTCGCGCGCGGCCACTCGCAGTCGGTCGAGGTAGCGGTTACGAATCGTGGTGATCACGTAGCCGATCTGTAAGTCGCGTCTGTCGTCGGCGCGGAACCTGCGCAGGACGGACGTATATGAGTCCTGCACGAGGTCCTCGGCGGTCTCCCGGTCGCCACCGCACAACCGTCCGGCGTACCGGTACGCCTCCTCGAACGTGTCGTCATAGAAGGACAGGAACCTGTCCTGGCGACGCGACCGAGGGGCGGACATTCTCACAACCTGTTCAACGCCACCGAAGGCGGTGCTCCGTCGCCGTGGCGCAAGATTCTCAGGCGGGGGAGCCGAACTGGCGGTCACCGGCGTCGCCGAGGCCGGGGACGATGAAGGCGGTGTCGTCGAGGCGCTCGTCGAGCGACGCCGTGTAGACGGCGAGATCGAGGCCGCTCTGACGCAGCAGCTCGATGCCTTCCGGCGCCGCCAACACGCAGACGACGATGATGGTGCCGGTGGCGCCACGCTCGACCAGCAGGTTGCACGTGTGGGCCAGCGAACCGCCCGTGGCCAGCATCGGGTCGAGCACGATGATCTGGCGGCCGGCCAGCGACTCAGGCAGCTTGTTGACGTACGGCTTGGGTTGGTGCGTCTCCTCGTCGCGTGCCACACCGATGAAGCCCACGTCGGCGTTGGGCATCAACTCCTGCGCGGCATGCAGGAACCCGAGGCCGGCACGCAGCACGGGCACGACCACCGGCTGACTCGTCAGCTGGCGGCCGAGGGTTTCGGTCAGCGGCGTCTGAACGCGCACGGCGTGGGTGGGTAAGCCGCGAGTCGCTTCCGCCAGCAGCAGCGTGCCGATGCGCTCGAGTTCTTGGCGGAACAGCGCGTTCGGCGTGTCCTTGTCGCGCACTCGCGTCAGCGAATCTGCAATCAGTGGGTGGTCAACGACGTGAAGAGCGACAGCCATGCCCCGAGTCTGCCAGACGCGGGTGACCTCGTTACAGGGCGCCGGCGCGTGCCATTGCGTAGCGGGGCTTGATGATGCCGTTGATGATCCTCAACCGGTCGGGGAAGGGGGCGAACGCGCTCTTCATGCCGTTGATCGTGAGCCACTCGAAGTCGTCGATGCCCCACCCGAACGCATCGCGTAGTTGCTCCATCTCGAACGTCATCGAGGTGGCGCTCATCAACCGGTTGTCGGTGTTGAGCGTGACGCGGAACTTCAGCCGGCGCAGCATCCCGATCGGGTGCTCGGCGACGCTGGCGCAGATGCCGGTACCGACGTTGCTGGTGGGGCACAGCTCGAGCGGAATGCGACGGTCGCGCACGAAGGCTGCGAGGTGGCCCAGCTGCTCGGAACCCTCCGGTCCGGTGATGTCGTCGACGATGCGCACGCCGTGCCCCAGACGCTCGGCGCCGCAGAACTGCACGGCCTCCCAGATGGACGGGAGCCCGAACGCTTCGCCGGCGTGGATGGTCGTGTGGAAGTTTTCTCGCCGCACGTAGTCGAACGCCGCCAGGTGACGCGTCGGCGGGTAGCCGGCCTCGGCACCGGCAATGTCGAACCCGACGCAGCCGGCGTCGCGCCAGCGCACCGCCAACTCGGCGATCTCGGTGCTGCGCGCCGCAGTGCGCATGGCCGAGCAGATGAGGTAGATGGTCAGGTCGGTACCGGCCGAGCCACGGCTGAACCCGTCGAGAATCGCAGCCACGACCTCATCGAGCGTGAGACCCTGCTCGGTGCACAGCTCTGGCGCCATGCGGACCTCGGCGTACACCACGCCGTCAGCTGCCAGGTCGACTGCGCACTCGTACGAGACTCGCTCGATCGCATCGCGGTGTTGCATCACGCCGACCGTGTGCGCAAACGTCTCCAGGTAGAGCACCAGGTCGTTGCGCTTGGCGCCGCGGTTGAACCACGAGGCCAGCTCAGCGTTGTCGTGCGAGGGCAGGTTCTTGTAGCCGAACTCGTCGGCCAGCTCGATCACTGTCTGCGGCCGCAACCCGCCGTCGAGGTGGTCGTGCAACAGCACCTTCGGAAGCGTCATGATGTTCAATTCGGTGACCATCGCATCAGCGTAGGCGGCCGCCTGCAGCACCCCTACCCTGTGGACCATGGATCAGCCAGTCCCCACGCTCACCATCTTGGGCAACACCGTTCGTCACGCGGTCGACCACGTGGAAGTGTTTCCTGCGCCCGCTCACGTGACGCTGGTGAAATTCACCAACGACGAGCTGGCCTCGATGTGTCCTGTCACGCAACAGCCAGACCTCAGCACAGTCGTGATCGAGTACGTGCCCGACGAGTGGTGCATCGAGAGCAAGAGCCTGAAGCTGTACCTGTGGGGTTACCGCGACCGTGCCGTGTTCGCGGAGGCGATGGCCGCCGAGATCGCCGGCGAAGTGATGCTGTCCGCGAAACCTACGCGCGTGCGGGTCACACTGACGCAGCGCCCCCGCGGCGGTATCGAAGTGCAGGCAGTCGCCGAACTCGGAGCCTGAAGCGCTACGGACGCGACTGCAGGGCGCCCGACTGACGCAGGGCAACCACTTCGTCCGCTGTGTAGCCGGCCTCCAGCAGCACCTCGTCGCCGTTTTCGCCGATCAACGGCGCATGCCGCCGAACCGACGTCGGCGTGGCGTCGAACCGAACACCCGAGGGGATGACGCGGTACGGCCCGACGATCGGATGCTCCGCCAGCGGTAACGCCGCGACGAGATCGTCGAGGCTGGCGACGCGCACCGCCGGAATGTCGTGGGCCTCGCAGAAGTCCAGCCACTCGTGCGTGGTGCGGGTGGCCAGAACGTCGGCCACGAGCCCGTACAGCTCGTTGGCCGACTGTGCTCGCGACAGCCGATTGTCCAGCCGTGGATCGTTGGCGAGCTCGGTCAAGCCGCCGGCCACGAACAGGTCGACGAAATTCGTCTTGCTGTACGGCAGGGCGTGCATCCAGCCATCGGCGGTGCGTTGCGGCCCGCGGTTCGGCATCAGCGCCCGCACGTAACCGGCAGGCCCGACCGGCGGCGACGGAATGGCCGCGCCGCCGTGCTCGGCGAGCATGAACGCAGTCATCGCCTCCACCATTGGCACCTCCAACCGCTGGCCTTCGCCGGTGCGGTCGCGGTGGTGCAGCGCAGCCAGCACCGCGTAGACGATGGTGAGGCCGCTGACCTTGTCGGCAACGATCGTCGGCGCGATGGCGGGCACGCCGTCGCGCCGCAGGTACACGTCGGCCAGGCCGGTGGCCGACTGGATGACATCGTCGTAGGCAGGGTGGTTGCCGTCGGGGCCGTCGGTCGGCCAACCCTGCGCTTGGCAGAAGATCACCGATGGGTTGCGGGCGCGGACGTCCTCGTAGGTCAGACCCAAACGGCCCAGCGGACCCGGCCGCAAGTTGGTGACCACGATGTCCGCACGTTCCGCCAACCGTAGGCAGGCCTCGCGACCCTCAGGGTGCTTGAGGTCGAGCGAAATGTTGCGTTTGTTGCGCAACAGGTTCAGTGCCACTCCGGACAGCTGCGGGTGCGGGCCCAGGCCCATGAACCGGTTGGTGTCGCCATGGATGTCCTCCACGCTGATCACCTGCGCACCCAGGTCGCCGAGGATCTGGGTGGCCATCGGCCCCATCACGACCGACGTCAGATCGAGGACGCGTACATCGGCAAGGGGGCCGGCTTGCGGAGATGGCATGTGGCAGCGACGGTTCGCTTGCAGCGACTAGTGCGTCTCGCCGGGGCGATAGGGCACACCGGCCATCGCGGGCGGTCGCAGTCGCTGGCTGGCGGTGGCGAGTACGACGAGCGTGATGACGTACGGCAGTGCCTGGGTCAGCGACTCGGGCACGTTCTTCACCGTCAGGTAGGCAGTGAAGAACAGCGCACCGGCCACCAGCGCCGTGATGGCCCCCACCAGCTTCTTCTGATACATCGACCGGATGAGCAACACACCGGAGATGAACGTGATGAACAAGAACAGCGCCGGAATACTGTCGTTGGCCACCAGCTTTATGCCCAGCGAGTAGCCGAACAGGCTGGCACCGGCCAGCACTCCGGCAGGGCGCCAGTTGCCGAAGATCAGCGTGGCCATACCGATGAAGCCGTTGCCCTGGGTCTGGCCCTGGCGGTAGTACGACGAGGCAACCACAGCCATGATGGCCCCACCGAAACCGGCGCAGCCACCGCTGATGATGAGGCCGGCGTAACGCAGCGGGACCACCTTCACGCCGAGGCTCTCCGCGGCGCTGGGAGACTCGCCCGAGGAACGCAACCGCAGACCGAAACGTGTGCGCCACATCAGCCAGAAGCTGATCGGGACGGTGATGAGGGCAATCGCTGTCGCCCAGGAAATGTTGTACGTGAGGCCGCGGCCGATGCCACCCAGGTCGCCGAGGAGGAACCAGTGTTTCCTCTCGAACCAGCCGAAGATGTCGGGCGTCTTCCACCCGAACAGATCACCACCGGCGAGGAACGGCACATCGAATTTGGGGATTGCCGACTTCTGCGGCGGCGACTGGCTGACGCCACCGCCCTGCTCGCCCACGAAGAGCAGGTCGCTGAGGTAACGCGCTCCGTAGAAGGCGAAGATGTTCATCACCACACCGGAGATCGTTTGGTTGACGCCGAACCGTACTGTGGCGACGGCGTGGATCAGGCCACCGATCATGCCGCCGACGATGCCCATTGCCAGGCCGACCCACGCCCCGTACTGCCATGCGAAGTAGCCGCCGAACCAGGTGCCGAGGATCATCATGCCCTCGATACCGATGTTGAGCACACCGCAGCGCTCGGCCCACAGGGCTGCGATGCCTGCCATCAAGATCGGCACCATCACACGCAGCGAGGTGCCGATGGTCTGCGACGAAGTGAGAGCGTTTTCGTCGGTGATCAGCCGCGTGATCGACATCAGGGCGAGGCCGAGGAACGCCGCCGCGATCATCGTGTTGCGACGCGAGCCGAGCAGTGCCGAGCGCTTCGTCAGGGGCGTCGCGGCATCGGGAAGAATCTCGGTGGTGCTCATGGTGCTGCGACCTCTGCCTCGATGTTGTGGATGAGCGTGGCCGCGGTTTGCTCGGCGGTTCGTTTGTTGAGCCAACGGATCGTTGCCTCGTTGATGATCACGACGGTGAGCACGGTGATGGCCTGGATGAGCTTCACGATCGAGCTGGGGATCTCCGCCAACTGCAGCTGTGCCGACGTCGAGTCGAGGAAGCCGAACAGCAGCGCTGCGCTGACGATGCCGATGGGATGATGGCGACCGAGCAGAGCGACGGCGATGCCCAAGAAGCCCAACTGTGTGGGCGTGGCTGTGGGGCCGTAGGCGTAGATCTCGCCGACCACGCTTTGCATTGCAACAAGGCCGGCGATACCACCGGAGATGAGCAACGAGACGAAGATCATCTTGTTGGCGTCGATACCAGAGGTGCGGGCGGCGCCGGGGTTGAGGCCCGAAGAACGGAGCCGGAAGCCGAAGCGGCTCTTGAACACCAAGACCCAGTACAGAAAGACGACGAGCAGCGCCACCAGGAACATGCCGCCCAGCCGGTCCTTGGCGATGTCGGGCATCCGACCGCTGGGTGGAATCAGCACGGTCTTGACGTTGAGCCCCGACTCCCCGTTGTCGCGGAAAAAGTTCTCGAACAGCCACTGGATGACGGACAGCGCGACGTAGTTGAGCATGATCGTGGAGATCACCTCGTGTACGCCGCGGGTGACTTTCAATAGGGCGGCGATGCTGGCCCATGCTGCGCCAGCGACCATGGCGACCAGCAGGATGACGGTGACGTGCAGCGGTGCCGGCAAGCTGATCCTGCTGCCGACGACGCCCGCGATGAGCGCCGCGAACAGGTACTGGCCTTCGACGCCGATGTTGAACAGATTCATCTTGAAGCCGACGGCCACGGCGGTTGCGCTGAAGATCAGCGGCGTTGCCCGCTTCATCATCTCCAGCAGCTTGTCGCCCTCGGTGCCGGTCTGCAGGATGGTGCTGTACGCCTGCCACGGGTTCTTGCCGGTGACGGCGAGCAGCACTGCGCAGATGGCCAGCGCCAGCACGACGGCTGACAGCGAACTGGCCAGTGTGATCAGCCCGGTGCGCAGGCCGCTGGCCTTGCTGGGCGTGGATATCTTGCGCAATCCCGATGAAAGGTCAGCCCCGATTGCGAGCTTCGTCTGCTTCACTTCGTCGGCCATCAGGCTGCCTCCACCGTTCCGCCGGTCATGTAGGTACCCAGCATCGCCGGCGTGGCGGAGGCTGGGTCGAGCGTGGCGGTGATGACACCGTCGAACATCACGAGAATGGTGTCGCTGAGCCCGATCAGCTCTTCAAGATCGGCGGACACCAGCAGTACTGCCAGTCCTTCGTCTCGCGCGGTGCGAATCTCGTTCCAGATCGCGGCCTGGGCGCCGATGTCGACACCGCGTGTCGGGTGCGCAGCCAGCAGCACCTTGGGCTCGCTCGTCAACTCGCGACCCACCAGCAGCTTCTGCTGGTTGCCGCCGGACAATGCGAATGCCGGCACTGTCTCGCTGGGTGTCAGTACGTCGAATCGGTCGATGATCTCGCGGCAGTCGGTCCTGGCCGCCTTGGTGTCGATCAGCGGGCCATTGTTGAGGTCTGCCTCGTGTTCGCGACCAAGCAGGGTGTTCTCCCACAGCGGCGAATCCAGCATCAGGCCTTCGCGATGGCGGTCGAACGGGATGTAGGCCAGACCAGCGTTGCGGCGGTGGTGCGTGCTGGCCCGCGAGACGTCGTGGCCGCCGACCTCCACCACGCCCGTCGACGGCAACAGGCCGAGGATGGCGGTGCACAGTTCGAACTGGCCGTTGCCTTCGACGCCGGCGATACCCACGATCTCGCCCGAGTGCACCTGGAACGTGGCGTCGTGCACGAGGTCGCGCTGGCCGGGGGCTTTCACAGTGAGATTGCGGACAGCAAGGCGAACCTCTGTGGAGATCTCGCTGTCGCGGCCCTCTGGTGATGGCAGCTGCGAGCCGACCATCAGCTCGGCGAGTTGGCGTCGGTCGGTGTCCTTGGGCAGCACCGACGTGACGGTGGTGCCTTGACGAATGACGGTGATCTCGTCGGAGACGGCCAGCACTTCGTCGAGCTTGTGCGAGATGAAGATCACGGTCGCGCCGTCGTCCACCAGGTGGCGCAGCGTGACGAACAGCTCGTCGACCTCCTGCGGCACCAACACGGCAGTGGGCTCGTCGAGAATCAGAATGTTGGCGCCGCGGAACAGCACCTTCAGGATCTCCACCCGCTGGCGTTGGCCCACGCCCAGGTCGGAGACCGGCGAATCGACGTTGACGGTGGTGCCCACGGCCTTGGCCAGCGCACGCACCTTCTTGTGTGCAGCTTCGAAGTCGATGCGCACACCCTTGGCGGGCTCGGCGCCGAGGATGATGTTCTCCAGCACCGTGAGGTTGTCGGCGAGCATGAAGTGCTGGTGCACCATTCCGATGCCCGTCGCGATCGCTTCGCTCGGTGACTTGAACTGGTGCACCAAACCGTTGACGGTGATGGTGCCCGAGTCTGGCTGATGCATGCCGTACAGGGTCTTCATCAACGTCGACTTGCCGGCACCGTTCTCGCCGACGATGGCATGGATGGTGCCCCGTCGAACTTTCAGATCGATGTCGTAGTTGGCGATGACGCCGGGGAAGCGTTTACCGATCCCGGTCAGCTCGACCGCCAGCTCGGTGGGCGGATTGTGTGTTCCGTCGGTCATCTGTGCCCCATTGCTCGCATCGGCCTGTTTTAGCAGAGGCCCCGGTTATAGCAGAGAGCCCGGGGTGCAAACCCCGGGCTCTCGGTCACTTCATTTCAACAGTTGTGATCAGGGCTTGGTCGGAACGACGATTTCGCCGCTCACGATCTTTGCCTTGAGGTCGTCGAGCTGAGTCTTGAACTCGTCGAGGTAGCCACCCGAGGTGGAGTAGCCGACGCCATCGACGCTGAGGTCGAATACCTTGAAGCCGCCGGCGATGTCGCCGCTCTGGACTGCCTTGGCGGTCTCGAACACTGCAACGTCAACCCGCTTGAGCATCGAGGTCAGGATGTGCTTCTGCTGGTCGGGGGTAGCGGTGAGGTACTGGTCGCTGTCCACGCCGATGGCCCACTTGCCGGCCTCGACGGCTGCGTCGATGGTGCCGTTACCGGAACCACCAGCGGCGGAGTAGATGACTTCGACGCCATCTGCGAACCAACCGAGGGCGATTTCCTTGGCCTTGTCAGGTGAACCCCAGGCCGCGTTGTCGCCGGCAGCACCGAGGTACTGCGACTTGACTTCGATCTTCGGGTTGACGGCCTTTGCACCAGCGATGTAGCCGGCCTCGAACTCCTTGATGAGGTCGATCTCCTGGCCGCCGATGAAGCCGATCTGGTCGCAGCCGCACTTGAGTGCAGCAGCGGCACCCACCAGGAACGAACCCTGGTTGGCAGCAAACGACAACACCTTGACGTTCGGAGCGTCCTGGTAGCCGTCGACCCAGCCGTACACGGTGTCGGGGTTGGCGGCAGCGACTTCGGCAAGAGCGTCACCAAAGGAAAAACCAACGACGATGACCGGGTTGTTGCCAGCGGCGGTGAGTGCCTCGATGTTGGGCTTGCGGTCGTCTTCGACCGTGGCCTCGATCTCCTGGACAGTTGCGCCCAGTTCGGCCTCGGCCTGGTCGGCACCGCGGCCGGCAGCGTCGTTGAACGTGCCATCGCCACGGCCACCGGTGTCGAATGCGACGCCCAGCTTCAGGTCACTCGGCGCAACAGTTGCGGTGGTTTCGGCAGTTGATTCGGCAGGTGCGACAGTGCTGTCGGACGACGTCTTGTCGTCGCCGCACGCGGCGGCAATGAGGCCGAACGTGGCAATGAATGCCATCGCGGCTACGCGCTTCGTATTGCGCATTTTTCTCCCCCTTGGAGTATTGGTTGTGTGGACGGAGTATCCACTTCGCAGCCTAGCCGCGATGGAAGGCCGTGCTTCATCCCTCACCGGCTCGTAACCTTGCTGTGATGTCGATGTCACAAGGGCACCGAGCCTCCCCGAACGGTCGGGAACGGGCGACCCAGCGCACCTACGTGGTGCGCCGCCTTGTCGTCGGCGTGGGCCTGCTGGCGGTCGGATGGGTGGCGTTCAGCGTCGTCAGCGGGGTGTTCGGCGGCGACGACACGCAGAAGGTCGCAGCGGTTCAGCCCACCATCAACACGGTGGTCAGCGATGGCAACCCCACCACCTTGCCACCAACCACCACCACCGAGCCTCCGGTGAAAGAGGTCGTTGCCCCATCGGCGGCCGACCCCGCCGAGGTGCTGATCCTCGGCGACAGTGACGCCGGCACCTTCGGGCCCTATCTGGAGACGCTGCTCGACGCCACCGGCATGGTCGCGACAAAGCTCGACTACAAGGTGTCGTCGGGCTTGTCCCGGCCCGACTTCTTCGACTGGCCCGCACACATGCGCGAGATCGTTCCGCAGATCAACCCTGACATCGTGATCGCCACTTTCGGCGGCAACGACGCGCAAGGTTTGCGCAACCTCGACGAGTCGTGGGCTGTGGCGCGCGAGCCCTCGGCCGACGACACCGAATGGCGCGAGGAATACGGCCGTCGGGTCGCGGACGCGATGGATTACCTCAGCGACGGCAATCGCACGCTGATCTGGGTGGGCATTCCCAACGACGACAACCCTGAGGTCACTGCCCGTATGCAGGTGCAGGACGAGGTCGTGCGTGCCGAGGCGGCCAAGCGTCCAAAGGTCGTGTTCATCGACACCTGGAGGCGGTTCAGCGGCCGCAACGGTGGATGGGCCGAGTTCGTCGTCGACCCGCGTGACGGCGAAGGCAAGGACGTGCGTGCCGATGATGGTTTCCACCTCAATCAGAACGGCGCCGAGATCCTGGCCATCGACATCGCTCAAGCCGTCAAGACCGACCTGCGATCCCGCGGCGCCGCCATCTGATTGCGGACGGGGCTTTCCCGAAACGCTACGGACGCGACCGGGTCGAGTTATTGCTGGCGGCCGCGTTGTTGGATGGCGAGGCGTCGGGCCTCTACCTTCTCGGCACTGAACACTTCGCGCTGCCAGCGAGCGGCATTGGTGGCTTCGATCTGCCAGCCATCCGCTTCGCCGGTGATCTCGCCGTAGGTCGCGCGCATCTGGCGGACGCCGGGCTGGTCGTTGCCGATGATGTCGCGTGCCAGCTGGCGGGTGAACGGCAGCAGGTCCGCGTGCGACACAACGTGGTTGACGAGGCCGAACTGCAGCGCCTCCTCCGCCAACATGAAGTTGCCGGTGAAGCTCATCTCGCGCGCGCGGCGTACACCGATTGCCTGCGGCAGCAAGACGGTGAGGCCCCAGCCAGGCATGACCCCCACGCGTGAGTGGGTGTCGCCGAACTTGGCGAACTCGCTGGCGACGAGGAAGTCGCAGTTCAGCGCGAGCTCGAACCCGCCGGTGATCGCGACGCCGTTGACGGCGCCGATCAGCGGCTTGACCATCGCGGGGAACGGCCCGCGGACGCCGTCGCGATTCGGCCGACCGTCAGCCCCGGTGGTACCCAGATTGCCGCCCGTCGACCCCAGCTCCTTGAGGTCGAGGCCCGCGCAAAAAGCTGGGTCGCTGCCGGTGAGGATGACCACATCGACGTCGCCGTCGGCGTCCGCCTCGCGTAGCCGCAGCGGCAACTGGCGCAGCACTTCGCTGGACAGCGCGTTGCGCGCTCCGGGGCGATCGAGGGTGATGGTGGCGATGCGTTCGCTCACCTCGTAGAGCACGACGTCGGACATGGCTGCGACGTTGTCACACGTCAGCGCAGATCAGCGAGCCGCACCAGCGTGGTCGCTATCCAGCCGCCGAGCACGCCGAGATTGTCGTCGAGAAGGGTGCTGGCGCCGTCGGCCAGAGTGACCTCGGCCAGCTCGTAGAGGCCCTCGTAGGTCACCTCGACCGCGTATTCGGGAATCTCCCGCGTTTCCTCCGCGAACGCAGTCTCCACCGTGATGCCCGCCCGCTCGAGCCGGCCGTCGCCGATCAACGGGCTCAGCTCCTCGGTCGCTCCGTAGAACCGTTGGGCTTTCGGCGCGTCGAGGAGGTTCTGGACGCGAAACACGATCTCGATCTCGATTGCCGGCTGCCGTTCCAGCACCTCGTCGACGTACCACTGTCGGTAGGCCGTCTGGCTCCACGACGGCCAGTCGAACGTGATGTGTGCGACCACGTGCGGCGGTAGGCCCTCGCCGGGTAGGCCGTAACTGGTCTCCCAGGTGAGGTCGCCGAGAAGAATGTCGGACTGGAAGTGCTCCTCGAACGGCTGACGTTCGAGGAAGGCTGCCTCGAACGCGTCGCGCAGCGCACTGATGGCATCGGTGAAGACGTGGTCGAGCATGCAGGTGCGACGGTAGCGGGCCGTGGTCGTGGTCGTGGCGGCGTGCATGAGTACGGTTGCGTCCATGTCGCTCGTACTTGTCGACGTGGCCGACGGTGTCGCCACGCTCACGCTCAACAATCCAGCCGAACGCAACACCCTCACGGCGCCGATGGTCGCGGAGATCATCGCCGCCATGGACGAGGTTGAGTCGAACACCTCAGTTGGCGCTCTGGTCGTGACCGGTGCGGCCCCGGCCTTCTGCGCCGGCGCCAACCTGGGCAACCTTGCCGAGTCCACCAAGGAGAGCCTCGGCGGCATCTACGAAGGCTTCTTGCGCATCGCCCGTAGTCCTCTGCCGACGTTGGCCGCCGTCAACGGCGCGGCGGTCGGGGCAGGCATGAACCTCGCCCTCGGCTGCGACGTGCGGTTGGCCGCCCGTCGCGCCAAGTTCGACACTCGTTTCTTGCAGATCGGCATCCACCCGGGCGGCGGCCACACCTGGATGCTGCGCCGCATCGTCGGCCCGCAGGCCACGTTCGCCGGCGTCGTGTTCGGCGAGGTGATGGACGGTGCGGAGGCCGAGCGCGTCGGGCTCGTGCACCGTTGCTACGACGATGACCAACTGCTGGCCGCCGCGCACGAGATGGCTGCCCGCGCTGCCACAGCGCCGCGGGAATTGTTGATCGAGGTCAAGAAGACCATCAAGGACATGGCCGACATCGACAACCACCCTGATGCTGTCGACCGTGAGCTGGTCCCGCAGGTGTGGAGCACACGTCAGCCGTGGTTCGCCGAGCGCATCGCAGCGCTGCAAGCGAAGATCAGCTCCAAGAAGCCCTGAGCTGCGGACCGGCGAAGGCCACACGTGGAAAGCGCGCACAACTGTTACCAAAAGCCTCTATCTGGCCACCTGCCGTTGGTCTACCGTTTGCTCTGACAGCAAGTACGTTCCGAACAACACGGAGGTACCCATGAGCCAGCGCCATCGCAACCAAGAGGCGGCCCCGCCGCCGAAAATGGATGCACAGGCCCACGCCCACAACGAGCGGCATCGCATCAACAGCGAACTGCATGCGGTTGCGGCCCAAGTGAGTGCGGGCTACGAGCCCGACGAGGTGCATGAACCCGGGAGAGCCTGGGTTCCGCCTCACCACCACGACGCCGAGCGGGGCAGGCAGAGCGCGATGGCCAAGCCCATGCGCCACTGGAAGGTCAAGGACTGGAAGCGGCGTTCGACAGTGCGCAAGGCGAAGGCGCAGCAGATGCGTCTCGCCGCTGAACAAGCCTGATCACGACATGCGGGAGCGTCGCTCGCCTGCGCGCTACAGCCAGGCGACCGACAGCTCGTCTCGCCGCGCCACCCATTCTTCGGCCGTGATGCCGTAGCGGACGTGGTCCTCCCAGGTGCCATGGATCTCGAGGAATCGTTGCGCGATCCCTTCCTCGCGCAAGCCGAGCACCTCGACCACCCGTCGGCTGTTGAGATTGCGCGGCACAATACAGATCTCGAGGCGATGCAGGTGGAGTTGCTCGAAGGAGAACCGCAGCAAGGTCGCGACGCCTTCGGCGATATAGCGCTGCCCCGCCTTCTCGCGGTCGATCCAGTAGCCGATGGTGCCGCCCTGCTGGGCGCCACGCACGACGCCGTTGAGGTTGATCTCACCGGCGAAGTCGGCACCGACGAAGACGCCGAAGCCGTATGCGATGCCCACCTGGCGGTCGCGGTCGCGTGCGTTGCATCGTGAGGTGAACGCATCACGGTCGCGGGTGGGGTCGAGCAGATTGGCTGGGCGCAGCGGCTCCCACGGGGTGAGCCATTGCTCGTTGCGCTGGCGCACTTCGCTCCACTGCAGCCAGTCGCCGGCGGTGAGCGGGCGCAGCATGATCCGTCGCCCGTAGAGACGCACGGCCGCGCCGGACGTCATCGACGGGTGTCCGTGGCCGCGCGTGCTCATGCCGTCACCTCGTCTCCGGTGATGGAAAGGGTGTTGGCCTGCAGGCCGCGCAGCGTTGCCACCAGTGCGCAGCACACGCCCAGCACGTGGTGCACTTCGTTCGCCGGTAGCCCAGGGTTGTGGCCGCGGTCCTTGGCGGTCTCGGTGGCCAGCGTTCGGAACACTTCTTCGGTTGCGTCTCGCGACACATCGAACGGCAACCCCTTCGGGTGGCCGACCTCGGTGTCCGCCAACGCCTGCAGGCCAGGCCCGCAGACCTCGATGCTGTCAGCGAACGTGGAACTGGGTACTTCGCGGGTGACGTCCTCGATGTGGTCCATGAACAGCCCGATCGCGTTGGTCAGTTCCTCGGGCAGCGGAGGGTCACCAACGATCATCGCGGCCAACGTGTCGGTGCCGACCGGCACGACGTGACTGGCGCCCGATTCGTCATCGCGAAACACGCAGCGTTGCTGGCCAAGGTCGATGTGCAGCGTCGTCATGGGGCGTCTTCCTCGGCGAGTCGTTGTGCGACCCAGCGGCCGACCGGGTCGTCGCCGCCGGCCAGCAGGTAGGCGTAATGAGCGTGCAGACACTTGACGCCCTCGCGTGTTCCCGCAACCCCGCCGGAGGGTCGCGGCCCGGTGTGTTCTGCGGGAATCAGTGCCTCGCGCGCGTCGGCGTAGCGCCTATGGACTGCAGCGATCTCATCGGCCGGAATCTCCGCCTCGGCCGCACGCACGCCACCCGCGGCCTCCAATCGGCTGACTTGCCGCAACGCGTCCTTGCCGGCCAGCCAGTACAGCGTGGGCATCGGCCGCCCGTTGAACATCAGCGGATGATTGCGCAGCACAACGGGTTCGCCCTCGCTGTCGCGCACGACGACCTCGTAGCGGCTCTCCGGCTCGCGCCCGAGCAGTTCGGCAACGCGCGCGGCGTCAGGGGAGGCAGCACTGGCGGCCACGGTGGCCTGCGGACTACTTGGTCAGACGACGCAGGATGAGCAGCAACAGCACCAACCCGCCGACGAACGGCAGTGCCTTCTTGATCATTGCCGTGTTGGCGACATCGCTGAGCTCGATCGGCTCTGCGGCCGGGCCGTTGATCTTGCGGACGGTCGGCGGTGCCTTGGGCGTATCGGCTGGTGCGGCCTCCGCAGCCGGCGCGGCCTCCGCGAGGGGCTCGGCCACCGGGCTGGCCGCAACGGGTACGTCGCCTTGTGCATCGAGCATGGTGTTGAGGTTGTGAGCGAAGTCGGTCATCAGCTTCTCGCTGGTGTCACGGATGACTCCGAGGCGGCCGAACTGAGCGACCTTGCCGGTCAGCTTGATGTCGGACGTCACCTTCACGGTGGTGACTTCCGGCGAGTCCTCGTGGAGGCTGGCAGTGATCAGTGCTTCGGCGTTGCCCTTGCCACCGGTGTCACGACCCTCGCCCTTGAGGACGGCGATGTGGTTGACATCGTCGCGTGACACGAAGTGGGCCTGCCCCTTGAACTGCGTGGAGATGGGGCCAAGCTTCAGCTTGACGACGCCGCGGTAGGTGTCGCCTTCGATCTCCTGCAGTTCGGCACCCTTCATGCAGGGGGCGATGCGCTCGACGTCGGTGAGAACGGTCCACGTCTGTTCGATGGAGCGGTGGACGGTGAACTCGTTCATCAATGGTTCCATCGGTCCAGATCCTCCAGCGTGTCGATGTCGGCTTCTGATCCTACGCAGGCCACCCGGTAGACCCACTCCGGATGGGTGCGGATCACACTGCGGGCGCCTTCGTCGCCGGTGGTCGGTAGCAGCGGCCACACCTCCTCATGGAGGCGGACGGGGTTGGGGCCGGGGACCCCGTCATAGGTGGCGATGACGATGCGGGCCTCGGCGGGGGCGTCGGCCACCGCCTGCCACGCCTCGGCGGTGATGAACGGCTGGTCGGCAAGACCGATGGTGACGGCGTGCGCTCCCAACTCGCGCGCCGCCTCCACGGCGACCTGCACGGAGCTGGCCTGACCCATTGCCCAGGCATCGTTGTGGCGAACCACTGTGCGCGCCGGCCAGGGCAGATCGGCGAGGCCGGTCACGACGATGACATGGTCGAAGCCGGCGGCCTGCACCTGATGAAGCGCCCATTCCCAGACCGGGCGACCGTTGAGCAATGCCAGCAGTTTGTGGTCCGCGCCCGCGAAACGTGAGCCCGCACCGGCGGCGAGGAGTGCAGCGACGCGAGGCATGGAACGAGCCTACGCGTCTCGAGTGGGCGTCATGTAGGTGGCCGGATGACCACGATGGGTCGACATTGACATGACGAATTCATGACGAAAAGTTTTCAAACATGTTGATTGTTGCAATTCGATGTCGCTATCGTTGCGCCTCGTTACATCAGTCGATGGCATTCGTGCGTCACCGGCCGGCGGAACATGACGCGTGTGGCGCTCTCGTTCGGCGCCTTCGCCGTGACAGAGGGGCGGACAGCACCTCGTTCACGACCGAACGACACTCACTCCGGATCCCCGGTGAGTGCGACCACGAGAGAGGACCGTCACCCACCATGACGATTCGTCACAAATTGCACGCAAGCATTCTTTCTGTAGCCCTTGCCTTCGGATGTGTCACCATCTCCGCTGCTTCGGCCTCGGCCGCTCCGGCCCCTTCGTCCATCGCCACCCGCACCGATGCGTTGGCCGGCTTCGCCGAGTCGGCGTTGGCCCAGTGGACCACCTACTCGTCGACGGGAAGCAAGAAGGCCCTCGCTGCGTTCGATGACATCCGCGACGCCGTTGCCACTGAAGCTGCAACCCGTCTGGGCCTGGACCCAGTTGCAATGCAGGCCGCGTGGAGCGAAGCGGATGCCGAGCATCAGACGGCCCTGATGGCAGCGTTCTCGCAGCTCGGCACCCCGTACAAGGGCTACACCGCTACTCCTGGCGTCGGCTTCGATTGCTCGGGCCTCACTTCCTGGTCATGGGCCCAGGCCGGTGTGTCATTGGCCCGCCAGAGCCGCTCGCAGATCAACAACTCTCAAGCCGTTACACGTGACACGGCTCAGGCCGGTGACCTCGTCTACTACCCAGGTCACGTGATGATGTACCTCGGTATCGACAACGCCATCATCCACTCGCCCAACTCCGGTCGCACCGTCGAAGTGTCGTTCGTTGCCAAGCGCCGGGCGAACTCGGCTCGCTTCGGCGACCCGACCAGCTGAACTGACTTCGGTTCGCTACCCGTGAATCGGACCGCTCGCGTCGCGTAGCGATGGGGTGGCCCGGCCGGTTCGCCGGGCGATGATCTCCGCGCAGATGGAGATGGCCGTCTCCTCGGGCGTTCGAGCACCCAGATCCAAGCCGACGGGCGACATCAGTCGCTCGAGTTGCTCGGGCCGATCGACGCCGACTTCAGCCAATCGTTCGAGACGCTTGGCGTGTGTGGTCCGGCTGCCCATGACGCCGATGTAGCCCGCTGTGGTGGCCAGTGCGCCCTCCACGGCGGGCACGTCGAACTTCGGGTCGTGCGTCAGAATGCAGATGGCGTCTCGCGACGCGAGCGTATGCCCGCGCTCGGCGAAGACCGGCGCCGGCCACGACACCACGACCTCGTCGGCCATCGGGAAGCGGCGACGGGTGGCGAAGATCTCACGGGCATCGCAGACCATCACTCGATAGCCCAGGACCTTGGCGACCTTGGCCAGCGCGGCCGTGAAGTCGACGGCACCGAAGATCCACATCTGCGGCGGCGGCGCCCAGCTCTCGATGAACGCAACGACGATCGGTGTGTCGACCAGATCCTCGGGTGTGGTCTCGCCGTTGGCACCGTAATGACGAACCCCACTACGTCCGGCTTCCAACTCGCCCAGTGCATCGCGCGCGGCGATGCGGTCCAGCTCGGCGCTGCCCAACGAGCCGACGGGGACAGTGTCGGGTGCTACCAGGAGCTTGCGGCCCACGCCGGCCCCGTCGACGACGGTGACGAGGGCTACGGGTAGCTCTGCTCGGATGCGTTCGCTCAACCGTGTGTACATCGACGTCACCAGTCGAGGGGCTCGATGAACAGGCGGATCGTTCCGCCACAGGTGAGCCCGACCGCGAACGCGTCGTCGTCGCTGTACCCGAAGGTGACGATGCGTGCGAGCGCCTCGCCGTGCAGGATGGCCAGCGCCTCGGCGACGACGGCGCTTTCGACACACCCGCCACTGACGCTGCCTGCCACCTCGCCCTCCTCGTTGACAGCCATCGCAGCGCCCGGCAGGCGTGGGCCGGAGCCCTCGATGTCGACCACGCGCGCGATGGCGACCCGTGCGCCGGCGGCACGCCAGCGGTCGATGTCGTCGAGTAGCTCTCTCATCGTGTCCCCATCTGCGCAGCCTGCGAATGGCGGCGCGGAGGCGTCGATGCGATCACCGATGCCAACTCCTGCATCGCAGCCATGCTGTGTCCTTCCACGAAGGCGTCAACGTACGGCAAGGCTGCGGCCATTCCCCTCGCCAGCGGTGCGTAGCCGGGGGTCACCTTCAGCGGGTTGACCCACACGGTCTGGTACGTGACGCGCTGGAGTCGCTCCATCTGGTTGGCCAGGACTTCCGGGTCCCCGCGGTCCCATCCATCGCTGAGGATCACGACGATCGCTCCGCGAGCCATACCGCGCACACCCCACTGGTCGTTGAACACCTTCAGGCACTCACCCAGGCGTGTGCCGCCGCTCCAGTCGTGCACGCGTGCGCTGGCGGCCGCCAGCGCACTGTCAGGGTCGCGACTGTGCAATTCCTTGGTCACGCGTGTCAGCCGTGTGCCGATGGCGAACGCTTCCACTCGCTGGCGGCTGGACACTGCGGCGTGCACGAACCGCAACATGGCGCGTGCGTAGGGCTCCATCGAGCCCGAGATGTCGAGCAGCACGACCAGTCGGCGCAGACGTTCGCCGGGTTCGCGCCACTGGCGGCGGATCGGTTCGCCGCCAGCCCGTAGCGAGGCCCTGATGGTGGCGGGCAGGTCTGGCCGGCGACCATGACGCGAGCTGCTGTAGCGGAACGAGTGCCGCGGCGGGCCGATGAAACGCAGCGTCGACATCATCTCCTGCGCCAGCCGCAGCTCCTCGTTGGTGTACGCCGCGAAGTCCTTGTTGCGCAGCACCTCGGCGGCACTGAAGCGCAACACCAGCGTGGGGTCGTCGTTGGCTTCCATGCCCTCGTCGCCGCACCCGTCGTCGCTGTCGTCGTCGACGGCCAGTGTGATGTGCAGCGGGTCGGGAGCGTCCTGGTGCGCAGCGCTGCAGGCCGCGGACAGCCAGAAGACGGCGAACGAACGGTCGTAGAGATCGAAGTCTTCGGGCTTCCGTACGAGAGTTGCCATACCGGCCCAGTAGACGCTCTCGCGATCGTCGATGCCCACCTGCCCGAGCGCGTCGACGAAGGCCAGCACGCTGCCGGTCGGGACCCGCAGTCCAGCGCCACGCAGCACGCGAGCAAAGGTGACGGCAATCCGCTCGGCCGACGTCGTCGCCTCGACCCGGGGTTCGGTCACTGTTCGTCGCTCACGACGCCTGGAAGCTGCGCTCGAAGGCTTGCTTGACGAGGTTGGCAATGCCGTGCTGGCGTGTGCGGTCCTGGTCTTCGCGGTACTTGAGTACCGCACCCAGCGTGGCGTTGACGATCTCCTCGTCCAGTTCGGTACGGCCCAGCGCGGCGAGCGCTTGCGCCCAGTCGATGGTCTCGGCGACACCGGGCGGCTTGTAGAGGTTGAGCGTGCGCAGCGCCTCCACTGCGCCGGCCACCTGGCGGGCGAGGCGATCGAGCGCCTGCGGCACGCGCATGCGCACGATGAGGACCTCGCGTTCGAAGTCCGGGTGCTCGACCCAGTGGTAGAGGCAGCGGCGCTTCAGCGCGTCGTGGACGTCGCGTGTGCGGTTCGATGTCAGGATCACCAGCGGCGGTCGTACGGCGCTGAAGCGGCCGATCTCGGGCACCGTGATCTGGTACTCGGACAGCACTTCCAGCAGATACGCCTCGAACTCGTCGTCGGCGCGGTCGATTTCGTCGATCAGCAGGATCGGGGGAGTGTCGCCGGCGTGGTCGATGGCTTGCAGTAGCGCCCGCTTGAGCAGGAAGCGTTCGTTGTACAGCTGCTGCTCGAGCGCGTTGGTGGTGAGACCCAGTGATTCGCCGGTGGCTTCGGCCGCTCGTAGGTGCAGCAGCTGGCGGCTGTAGTCCCAGTCGTACACGGCCTGTGTGACGTCGATGCCCTCGTAGCACTGCAGCCGGATGAGGTCGCCGCCAGTCCACCGGCTGAGCACCTTCGCCACTTCGGTCTTGCCGACGCCGGCCTCGCCTTCCAACAGCAGCGGCCGCCGGAGCGTCATAGCGAGGAACACGGAGGTGGCCAGGCCGTCGTCGGGGATGTAGCCGTGCAGGCTGAGCGCGCGCGCGACGTCGGCAGGGGTGTTGGGCTGCGTTGCCATTGCGATGCAGGCTAGAGCCGGATGGCAGGCTGGTGCTCGATGGAACAGCTTCGCCCCCTTCGAATCCACGCACCGGCTGCTCGTGAGGTGACGGTGTGGGTGCGCTCGTGTCACCGCCCGACCGAGGTTTCTTCGGTCGTAGCGCGACAGGAGGACGGCGCCTGGTTGGCGGAGATGCCAGCTGCGGTAGGCGACCTCTACTGGATCGTGGTCGATGGTGGCCCGCCGTTGCTCGATCCGTCGTGCCTCGACATGGAGATGACACCGGATGGCCCGCGCAGCATGGTTCGCGACCCGTGGCCGCGCCGGCCCCAGGGCGCGCCACCGACCACTGGTCCCGTGGTGTACGAGCTACATGTCCGCGGGTTCGGCCGCACGTTCCTCGGCTGCATCGAGCACCTCGACCATGTGGCCGCGTTGGGTGTCAATGTGATCGAGCTGATGCCGGTGCACCCGTTCGACACTGCCGATAACTACTGGGGCTACATGCCGTTGGTGTGGGGTGCCGTGCACCGCCCGTACGCGGTCGACCCAGCACGGGCCGCTGAGGAGCTTGCCGAGCTCGTTGCCGCAGCGCACGACCGGGGCATGCACGTGTGGTTGGACGTGGTGTTCAACCACACCGGCGAAGGCGATGCGGCGATGCCGACCTACTCGCTGGCCGGCCTCGACGATGCGAACGCATACCGACACCAGGCCAACGGCGAGTACACCAATGACAGCGGGTGTGGCAACGACGTGGACCCGGCAGACGCCAACGTGCGCGAGCTGGTGTTGGAGGCGTTGGGACGCTACGCGGACCTGGGCATCGACGGGTTCCGCTTCGACCTTGCCTCGCTGCTGACCCGTGACGGCGGCGAGCTGGTACGGATGATCAGCACCTGGGCCGCGGCCCGTGGCGTGGGGTTGATTGCGGAGCCGTGGGACATGGGTTCCTATCAGGTCGGGTCTGAAGTGTGGCCCACTGACTGGCTGCAGTGGAACGACCGCTTCCGCGACGACGTCCGTAGTTTCCTGCGCGGCGAGCCTGGACTGGTAGGCGCTGTTCGGCAACGTGTGCAGGGTAGCCCCGACCTGTTCGGCCCCTCCGACGTCGGCCGCAGCCTGAACTTCCTGACGGCCCACGACGGCCTGACGCTGCACGACCTCACGCTGGTCACCGGCGATCGCCATCGGTCGTGGGACACGGGGCCAGAGCTGCGGGTGCAGCAGTTGAAGAACCACTTCACGATCCTGCTGCTGTCTGCCGGTACGCCGATGTGGGTGATGGGCGACGAATTCGCCCGCACGCAGCACGGTAACGACAACCCGTACAACGTCGACAGCGAAGTGACCTGGGTGGACTGGTCGCTGGCAGGTTCGCAGCCGGAGCTGACCGATTTCGTGAAGGCGCTCGTCGGTCTGCGTAAGGCTCATCCGCCGAAAAGTTTCGAGTTCCACGGCGTGGGCGCCGAGGTCGACGAGGGCCACGAGTCGCGCTCGATCGCCTGGCACGCCAACGGCCTGTACGTCATGGCCAACGCCTGGTGGCAGCCCCTCCAGTTCGAGATACAGGCAGAGGGTGACTGGAAGCCGACGCTGTCGACGGCGGGGAGTGTCGAGCAAGCCGGCCGTAGCGTGACTGTGCCGCCAAGAAGCATCGTCATCCTCACCAAGGCGTGACGCTGGCACCGAATCTCAACGCTTGGGCAACATTCGGTGCCAGCGTTGGGATGTGGGCGGTCTGTCACACCCTTTTGCGAGAGTCGGCGAATGGACCCTCGATTCGCAGCACTCGCCACACTCGCGGCCACACAACACTCTGCAGTCTCGCTCGCCCAGGTGCAGCAGCTCGCTGTCAGCTCGGCGCTGTGCAGCAAGTGGGTGAAGGCCGGGCTTCTGGAGCGGGCTGGTCCGCGCTCCCTGGTCATCGCCGGCTCGCAGCCGACGTGGAGGCGAGCGCTGGCCGCTGCGTCGTTCGACCTCGGAGATGTCGGGGCTCTGGCAGGCAGGTCCGGGGCGCGGCTTCTCGGCCTCGACGGCTTCGCCGGAGACGACGTCGAGTTGCTGGTTGAACGGCAGTTTCGAGGTCGAGCCTCATCGGGTGTGGTCCGCAGCACATCGTCTGTCTCGAGCCGTGGAGACATGGTGCGTGTCGATGGGCTTCGAGTCCTCCGGGCGGAGCGGCTGATCCTCGAATCTCCACGGTTCGGCTTCACACAAGCCGAGACGGAGAACGCCATTGACTCAGCGATCCGACTTCGATTGGTGGGCGAGCAACGACTGCGGACCAGGGTTGTGGCGCAACACACCTCAGGTCTGAACGGCGGGCGGCTATTGCTCGATGCGCTGGTGGATACGGGCGGTGAGAGCAGGCTGGAACGCTGGTTTCTGCGGCTGGTCCGTCAGGCCGGGCTGCCAAGGCCGATGCTGCAGAAGGTCTTTCGCGATGGCACCCGCACGGTCGCCCGCGTCGACGCGTACTTCCCAGGCGGGTTGGTGGTCGAGGTGGCTGGCCACGGCACCCATTCGTCGAGGCGCCAGATTCAACGCGACGCTCAACGACAGACCGAGCTGACCTTGCGTGGTGTGCGCTGGATCACCTTCACCTATGCCGACGTGCGCGATCGGCCGGCGTGGGTTGTTGCTCGTCTCGTCGAGGCGCTTCGAATGGCCGCGTAGTCATGTCGCTGGTAACGAATCTCAACGTCCGGGCAACATTCGCTGCCAGCGCAGACGTCAGCAACGAGCACTAGCTGTCGAAGCCGAGGCCGAAGCGGTCGAGGCCTTTGAGCCAGAGGTTTCGTTTGCCGGTCTTGTCTTCGCGGTTCAGCGAGTAGCGCGTGGTTTGGATGCCGATGAAGCGGAAGGGTTCGGGCGGGAAGGGGAGCGGCTTGCTCTTCACGAATTCGGTCTCGGTGGCCTTGCTGCGCTTGCCGTCGATCATGTCCAGCATGACTTCGGCACCAAAGCGGGTGGAGGCGACGCCCAGCCCGGTGTAGCCCACCGAGTACGCGACGCGACCCTGCATGGCGCTGCCCCAGAACACGCAGAAGCGGCTGCACGTATCGATCACGCCGCCCCAGGCATGCGTGAACTTGAGGCCCTCCAGCTGCGGGAAGGTGTCGAAG
>Ga0105048_10003799_pt1 | contig 24692 bp, 20 predicted proteins | sample MAT05_FD_78382 | JGI IMG/M metagenome (GOLD analysis project Ga0105048, IMG submission 78382) | Freshwater microbial communities from Lake Fryxell liftoff mats and glacier meltwater in Antarctica - MAT-05 | ecosystem: Environmental > Aquatic > Freshwater > Ice > Liftoff microbial mat | place... | reverse complement strand
GCCAGTGCATCGAGGCCCTGCGCGATCGCACCGCTGCGATGGTCGCCCTCGTGTTCAACGACGAAGCCCTCGACGATCTCGCCAGCGACCCGCTCGCCCGCATCGACATCGAAGCCGTCCTCATCGACTACGAGTCGACGCTGCGGCTCACCATCGCCGGCCGCGCCCACCAGATCGCCGGCCTGCGCTTCCGCCCCGCGACGCGAACCTTCCCGCGCCCCACACACGCGAGATCACTCATCGATCTCAGCCGCCGGATCCAGATCCTCGCGCGAGACTGCGCCGATATCGAACGCCTCGCTCAGCTACAGGCGCTGCGCCTGAACCGCGCACGCGACGCCGATCCGCTGTCTGCGTACGCAGCCCATGGTTCGACGGACGCCGCGCTCCGCGCGGCTGTTCACCATGAGGCGGTGGGTGTCTCAAGCGCCGGCTTGTTCAGCCTCATCCTGAGCAGCACGCGAAGCGTGCGCCCATCGAAGGACGAGGCTGAACGGCCCCAGGCGCGAACACGCGGGCCGCCCGTCTTCGATGTCACCTCAAATCAACAAACCCGCCACGCAGGCTTCACCTGCGAGGTCGCGATCCGTTGCGCGTCAGCTCACGCCCGGATCGAGCCCCGGCCGAGATACCGCGCCGCATCTCCCAGTTCGTCTTCAATGCGCAGGAGTTGGTTGTACTTCGCAAGCCGGTCCGAACGCGCCAGCGAGCCCGTCTTGATCTGCCCGCAGTTGGTCGCGACGGCGAGATCGGCGATGGTCGAGTCTTCCGTCTCGCCCGAACGATGGGACATGACGGCAGTGTAGCGCGCCATGTGCGCCATCTGCACGGCCTCAAGCGTCTCTGTCAGCGATCCGATCTGGTTGACCTTCACGAGGATCGAGTTGGCGGCCCCCCGCGAGATACCCTCGGCCAGACGCGCCGTGTTCGTGACGAAGAGATCGTCGCCCACCAGCTGGCACTTGTCGCCGATCAGCTTTGTAAGCGCGAGCCAGCCATCCCAATCGTCTTCCGACATGCCGTCCTCGATCGACACGATCGGGAAGCGGCTCACGAGGTCGCCCCAGTAGGCTGCCATCTGATCCGACGACAGCGACTTGCCTTCGCCTTCCAGCTCGTACTTGCCCTTCTTGTAGAACTCGGTCGCGGCCGCATCGAGCGCCAGCACAACGTCTTCGCCGGGTTGATAGCCAGCCGCCTCGATCGACTTCATGATGAAGCCAAGTGCGTCATCAGCCGACTTCAGGTTCGGCGCAAAGCCGCCCTCGTCGCCCACGTTGGTGTTGTGGCCGGTGGCCGAAAGGTTCTTCTTCAACGTGTGGAAGATTTCTGCGCCACAGCGCAGCGCATCGGCGAACGTTTCCGCGCCGACCGGCATGATCATGAATTCCTGGATGTCGATCGGGTTGTCGGCATGCGCGCCGCCATTGATGATGTTCATCATCGGCGTCGGCAGGATGTGCGCGTTCGCGCCACCGACATACCGATAGAGCGGCAGCCCCGAAGCATTCGCCGCAGCTTTCGCCACGGCCATCGAAACACCGAGGATCGCATTGGCGCCCAGCCGCGATTTGTTCGGCGTGCCGTCGAGCTCGATCATGATCTGGTCGATATGGCGCTGGTCCGTCGCATCCAGCCCGAGCAGTTCCGGGAAAATCTCGTCGTTCACCGCAGCGACGGCCTTCAGAACGCCCTTGCCGAGGTAACGCGACTTGTCGCCATCGCGCAGCTCGACCGCTTCGTGCGCTCCCGTCGATGCGCCGGAGGGAACCGCCGCACGGCCGCTCGAGCCGTCCTCGAGGGTGACATCCACCTCGACCGTCGGGTTGCCACGGCTGTCCAGGATTTCACGGGCGTAGACGTCAACGATCTCGGTCACGAGGGGTCCCCTTGGGCTTTGAAGGCGAACGCCGCAGCCGCGATTCGGGAGCGACGGGAAAAGCGTGCCTGCTATGTCTTGAACCGACCCGGCTTGCAATCACGCGGCCATCGGCCCTCCAATTGACCTGCGACCAAAAAGCAGAACGGCCGCCCGTTTAGGGGCGGCCGCTCGAATCTTGCGGATCAGGAAAAACGAGGCCTATTCCTCGTCTTTGACCTTCAGGATCTGCTTGCCGCGGTACATGCCGGTTTTGGGATCGACATGGTGCGGACGGCGCAGTTCGCCGGATTCCTTGTCCTCGACGTAGGACGAGCTCGGCAGACGGTCGTGTGAGCGGCGCATGCCGCGCTTGGAGGGGGATGTCTTTCGCTTAGGGACGGCCATTATTGCCTCGGAATCGGCAGGAAAAGTGTGGGGGACGGGCCAGTTCTGATGTAATGGCCGATCCTTGCGAGCGGGCCTCATACAGGGTCTGCTCAAGGGCCGCAAGACCGGGCTGGTATCCCTGTTTTGGCGGCCTGGACGGTCCTTTCAACCTCATCTGGTCAGGTCAGGGTGTCAACCAAGCCGCCTTCCACGCTGATGAACGAGGCGCAGGCCCTGAAAGCGGCCGGGCGGCTGGACGAGGCCGCCCTGCGCTTTGGCGAAGCCGTCGCCGCCAATCCCGCCTCCGGTGTGGCCGAGCACAACCTCGCCGCCTGCCTGGGCGACGCAGGCCGATGGCGCGAAGCGCGGCCGCACATCCAGGCGGCATTCCGGAAAGGCGTGGACGCGCCGGAGACCTGGCTGATGCTGGGGCGCTGCGACCTGGCGCTGGGCGATCTCGACTCCGCAGACGCCGCCTTCAGGCAAGCCATCCGCCGCCGCCCGGACATGTACGACGCCCAGCGCGAGCTGGCCCAGCTGGTATGGATGCGCACGGGCGATCTCGCATCAGCGACCGCAGACGTCGAGCGCGCGCTCAAGCTTGCCCCGCGCAATGTCGCCCTCCTCATCGTGAAGGCGCAGGCGCTGGAGTTCGCTGGTCAGCAGGAGGATGCCTACGCCCTGCTCTCAGGTTTGGTCGCAGATATGCCGAACCAGCCACCCCTGCTTATCCAGGCGGCGCAGCTTGCCACTGGCCTCGGCCGCGCCTCAGAAGCGGTCAGCCTTGCCTCAGCCGCGCAGCGTCTCGCTCCCAACGAACTTCCTGTCCTCATCACGATGGTCGAAGCCCTGCTCGGCGCTGGCGAGGCGCAGCGCGCGTCGGATATTGCGGGCGACATTCGCCGCAAATGGTCTACCAACCAGCACGCCATCGCTCTACAGGCTGCAGCATGGCGCATGCTGGGAGACCCGCGCTATCGCGAGCTTTACGACTACGGATCGCTCGTTGGCGCCAGCATGCTTGATGTGCCGGAAGGTTGGTCATCGCTCCAAGCTTATGTCGCCGACTTGTCGACCGCGCTTATGGAGCTGCACAGCTTTGAGGAGCATCCGTTCAACCAGTCGCTGCGCCACGGTAGTCAGGCCGTGGACATCCTCCAGCGCGACCACCCTGCGCTCAAGGCGCTGCCCAAGGCGCTCGACGGACCCATCCGCCGCCGCCTCGCCGAACTCGGTTCAGGGGATGATCCCATTCGCGCCCGCAATCGTGGGACATACGCGTTCCAGGGCATGTGGTCCGTGCGCCTGAAGCCAGGCGGCTATCATGTGGATCACGTCCACCTACAGGGCTGGCTCAGCTCAGCCTGCTATATCGAGACCGTGCCGCCCAGGGGGCGTGAAGGCTGGATACGTTTTGGACAGCCCGGCGTGAAAACGATCCCGCCGCTGGAGGCGGAACACTACGTCGAACCGAAGCCCGGCATGCTGGTGCTGTTCCCGTCCTACATGTGGCACGGGACGGTTCCCTTCAGCGGTCCGGCGCGGCGGCTGACATTCGCTTTCGATCTGGTGCCAGGACCAGCCATCGACGCGGCAATATAGTCAGGTTCGCTTGAGCTGCTCGACTATTCGCGCAAGCAGAACGGATGGCGCTGTCGGCTTCGCAAAGACGGGCACATCAGGATGTCGCGCCCGTGCGTCCGCGGGCAAGCCAACGCCGGTATGGACGACAACACTGAAGCCCGCTGGCAGAATGTCGAGGAAGGCGTCGACCGTGCCGTCGGGCAAGTGCACGTCGACGATGGCCCCTGCCGGGTCATCATTGTGCAGGAAGTCGATCGCCTCTGCGACGGTGGCAGCCGGACCGACCGCAATGGCGCCAGCATCCTGGATCGCCATCATGAGATCAAACGCGATAAAGGGCTCGTCTTCGACGATCAGGATCTTGATTCCTGCCAGAGGCGATGCAACCGCCGCTTCAGATGAATCTACAGTGGTCACGCCTGCAGTCTTTCGAGAGACGCACGCAGAGTGATTTCGAGGCCCTCCGGATTCCAGGTATTCCGGATGTCACCACCGAGTTGGCCGCGCGCGCTCATGCGCGCCAACTCCGCGCCAAACCCGTTGCGTTGGGGTGGACCTGCAACGGGTGGCCCGCCACGCTCGACCCAGTCGAGAACCATGTGCTCCCCCTCCACGCGCCAGACAATCGCGATCTGGCCTTCTCGATGCGAGAGCGAACCATGTTTGGTCGCGTTCGTCGCAAGTTCGTGCAACACAAGTGCGAGGCTCGCTACACCATTAGACCCGACAAGGATATCAGGCCCCGCCAGACTAATCTGCCCCTCGCTGCCTGAAATGTGAGCCGCAAGCACCGTCGTGATGAGTTTGTCCACACGCGTGTGGTTCGCGCTCTGGTTCTCCGACGCCACGCTGGGCCGGATGAGATCGTGCGCGGCCGCCAGTGTGCGCAGGCGGCCAGTGAGGGTCTGGGCCATTTGCTGGGTTGTAGTTGCTGTCCGGGCCGTCATTCCGACCATGCCGACGGTTATGGCGAAGAGGTTCTTCACGCGGTGATTCAGCTCGCGCAGGAGGATCAGGCGTGATTCCTCGGCCAGTTTGCGCTCCTCAATCTCCCGCTGCGCGCTCTCGTACAGCCTTGCATTGTCGATCCCGACAGCAGCCTGCGCAGCCAGTCCGGTCAGCAGAGTCTCATGGTCAGCGTTAAAGCGTCCGGGCTCGGGATGACCGAAGAACAATCCGCCCATCACCTCGCCGCGACGCGAGACCACCGGCGCAGAGAGGTATGAGCGAACCGGAAGATGCCCTTCTGCAATTCCCGCATAGGGCGCATTCTTGCCATAGCGCTCGTCCGCCGTGATGTCGTGGGATCGCACCAGACCCTCGCCACGGAAAGTCGGTCGGAAGACGGCTGTCTCGCGCACCATTGGAAAGCTCGAGAACGCTTCCCGCGGCACGCCGGAAATCGTGTAGAGCGTCATCTCCTCGCCAGTCGGCTGTGGCACCTGATAGAAAAACGCCCCGAACTTTGCGCCCGTCAGTCGCACGGCAGTATCCACGACGAACTGCACCATGCGATCAAGATTGAGTTCGGCTGCGATCACAGCGGCGGTTTGGTTCAATTCTTCCAGCATTCGCCGGTGTTCGGTGGCGGCGGTCGTGGCCGCTTCAAGCGCGCTGATGTCCGTGTTGATGCCGAACCAGCAGGCGATAGAGCCATCCGCGTTGCGCAGCGGCTTGGCCCGCGTCAGGAACATGTTGAACTGGCCATCTGCTCGGCGCAGCGGAAAAGACATTTCCACCGGCTCGCCCGACTTGAGCGCTGCGATCCACTGCTCGCTAACTTGCGGCAAGTAGTCGGGATGATGGATGCGCGACCAGTCGGTAGACGAGATCTCTTCGCGCGTCGCGCCTATGTAGTCGCGCCAGCGCTCGTTGCCCCAGATGATTTTTCCGGCGGGACTAGCGATCCAGGCAAGCTCCGGCAAGTGCTCCGCCATTGCGGCGAAGTCCATGGCGCCGGGTGCGTAAGGTGCGCCATCTGCGTCAGCCAAGGTGGACGACTCTGACCATTCAGTAAAGAAAGCACGTCACGCCCTCGCCGCCAACACCAGCCTGCGCCCGCAGCGGAGGTCGTTCAGGCGGCGGTCGCGGCAGGGCCCCGGGTGATGGGGTTTTGCGTCTTGGCCGAGCTTAGGCGTGCGGCGATGCGCGCGCCCACGCGGATCATGGGACGTTCCACGTAGCGATACATCAGGTCTGACGCGACCAGAGTGACGGGAACAACCACAACGAGCATGGCCACCAAGGCTTCAACTCGCGTGAACGGATAAAGCGGGAACAGCACGTAGCCAACAAAGACCAGGATGGGGCTGTGGAGGATGTACACGGAGTAGGAGCGGTCACCGAGGTAGGTCGCCAGCTTTGATTCGAGAGCGGCCGAGAAAATCCGGTCGAGAATTCCCCGTTGAGCCTGGGGGACGCCTTGGGTTCCCAAAAGTGCGTTCTCCGGAGCGCGTGCGATCAGCACCACGAAGGCGAGCCAAACCGCAATTGCGGGGGCGATGCCGGCCTGCGTACCGATCGCGAGGATCGCAGCTGCCGCTGCCCAGCCAAATCCCGCATGCTTGGGAATATGCGGAAGTGCGATGCGGCTGAAGATGCCGACGACGAAGAGATACAGGAGGTTCGGGAGTGACGCTGTCGCCACAAGACCGCCGAGCCATCCGCGTTGCATGCCGAACAGCATCACAGCAGCAGCGAGTACCAGGACCACGGCGCGCGTTTGCCGGCGAGCCATCCAGACGAGGAACGGGGCGACGAGGTAGAACTGCCATTCGACCGTGAGCGACCATGCCGGCCCAAGGATCGTGTTTGAGGAGTACGGCATGTAGGCCGGCGGCGGCACGCCCTGCAGGAGCGTCAAGTGATAGAGCGTCTGCTCCAGCGGCGCTTGCTTGACTGCGTCAAGATTTGTCGAGTGGTATGCGAGGTCGTTGACGAAGGCGGGGTCCGTTGCCCACGAAACGTTCTCGAACACGCCAGGCCGGATCATCATCGCGATGGCGCCAAGCCCAAGCGCGATCAAGTAGGCTGGAAACAACCGGAAGGCGCGGCGCGTGATGAACGGCGCCCACGCTTCTTTGCGGGTAAGAAGGAGGCCTGTGATGACGAAGCCGCTGACCATCATGAAGATCATCACGGCGCCAGAGCCGACCACATCTGCGCGCTCAATAAGGTTGAAGTGCGCGTCGATGTTCGTGGTGATCATGAGGTGGTAGAAGACAACGGCCCACGCGAGCCACGCACGCAGACCCTCGATCGCAGGTATGCGAACAACTGCTGGGCCGCCGGGGTTCGCCCGCGCGCTAACCGTGTGTGAAAATCCGTCGTGCCCGATCGCGCCCATGTCGCACTAAAGCGCTCGTCTCACGGTATGTTCCGTACCATACCGCAAGTGCCGGACAGTTTTTCCACATTCATTTTTGTGTTTTTCGCGTTAAGAGCGAAATCGCATCCCAAGCGCGCGAAGTTCCCGAATTTACCGTATGCGGACGGATTGCGTAGTTGGTTGATTCGTGACTCGGACGAACATCGCTTAGACCAGCCTGCTCTTGTCACGCGCCGCTGCGATGAAGCTCGCAAACAAGGGGTGCGGATCGAACGGCCGCGACTTCAGTTCCGGGTGAAACTGGACGCCGATGAACCATGGGTGATCAGTCAGCTCCATGATCTCTGGCAGCTTGCCGTCTGGCGACATGCCCGAGAACAGGACGCCATAAGGTGCGAGCTTCGCGATGATGTCGGCATTGACCTCGTAGCGATGGCGGTGGCGCTCGGAGATGTGCTCCGTGCCGTAGATGCCGGCGACCCTTGAGCCCTTGGTGAGCGTAGCGGGGTATGCGCCGAGGCGCATGGTGCCGCCAAGATCTCCCGTGGCCGAGCGTACTTCGCGTTCGTTGCCGCGAACCCATTCCGACATCAGGCCGACGGCTGGATAGTCGGGATTGCCAAACTCGGTGGTGCCGGCCCCCGGAATGTTTGCGAGGCTGCGAGCAGCTTCGATGACGGCCAGTTGCATGCCGTAACAGATGCCAAAGCACGGCAGCTTGTGTTTGCGCGCATAGCCCGCCGCGCGCATCTTGCCGAGGGCTCCCCGCTCCCCGAAGCCGCCCGGCAGCAACACGCCGTCGACATTGTCGAGTTCAGAGAGATCCGCGTTGGGATCGTCGTAACGGTCAGATGGAATCCAGGTCAGGTTAACCTTGACCTTGTTGGCGAGCCCGCCATGGCCGAGCGCCTCGACCACGGATTTGTAGGCGTCGTGTAGCGCCACATACTTGCCGACGATCGCGATACGCACTTCGCCGTCAGGATTACGAAGCGTCTGGGAGGTTCTAACCCAATGCTTCAGATCGGGTGTCGTCTGCTTCTCCAGGCCGAAGTGGCGCAGCACTTCATGGTCGAGACCACGTGCATGATACTCGAGCGGGACTTCATAGATGTGTTGGGCATCGAGCGCCTCGATTACGGCCTCGGGTCGGACGTTGCAGAACAGCGCGATCTTGCGGCGCTCTTCCGGCGGGATCGGCATCGGCGCGCGGCATAGCAGGATGTCCGGCTGGATGCCGATCGAGCGCAGTTCTTTCACGGAGTGCTGCGTCGGCTTTGTCTTCATCTCGCCGGCCGTCGCGATGTACGGAAGCAGGGTCAGATGGATGAACAGGCTCGCGTCGCGGCCGACTTCCTGGCTGAACTGGCGGATGGCCTCGAAGAACGGAAGGCCTTCGATGTCGCCAACGGTGCCGCCGACTTCGCAGAGAACGAAGTCCACGTCGTCCGTATCGCCGCGGATGAATTCCTTGATGGCGTCGGTGACGTGCGGGATGACCTGCAGCGTCGCGCCCAGATAGTCGCCGCGGCGCTCCTTCTCCAGGATCGACTTGTAGATGCGCCCGGTGGTGGTGTTATCGGTCTTGCGGGCGGACACGCCCGTGAACCGCTCGTAGTGGCCAAGGTCGAGGTCGGTCTCGGCGCCGTCATCCGTGACGAACACTTCGCCGTGCTGGGTCGGCGACATCGTGCCGGGGTCAACGTTGAGATAGGGGTCGAGTTTGCGCAGCCGGACGCGGTAGCCGCGCGACTGCAGCAGGGCACCAAGCGCTGCCGAGGCAATGCCCTTCCCGAGGGAGGACACAACGCCTCCCGTGATGAAGATGAAACGCTTCATGACGGAATACCAGTTTAACGATTCGCTCGCCCAGCGCGAGGGGGCGCCAAGCCGCAGTCAGGTCGACTAGTTGTTCGATCCACCGTTTTCGGCGGACGGCGTCACAGGAGCCGGGGCCGGAGAGGTCGTGGCAGGCGCCGCCGGGGTTGTTGACGGCGTGGCAGCCGGAGGTGTGGTCGAGCCGGTAGCCGGCGCGGTGGTGGCAGGCGCGGGGGCCGGGGCGGCGGGGGCCAGCGGGTCAATTGTGGGCGCGGGAGCCACGGGGACCGGAGCCGCCGGCGTGGTTGTCGTGCCCGAACCGGAGAGGCCGGTACCCAGTGGATTACCCGAACCGTCTTGTTGAATCTGGCGTTCCAGCACGCCGGGGGCCGAATTTGCCTGGTTATTCAGGAAGGTCATCGTGATGCTCGTCACGAAGAACACCGCCGCAAGGCCCATCGTGACCTTGACCAGCATGCCCGCCGCACCGCGGCCCGAGATCACACCGCCGGTGCCGCCGCCGCTCATGCCGAGCGCGCCGCCTTCCGAGCGCTGGAGCATAATGGCGACCACGAGCGCGAGGCACGCGATCATGTGGATGGTGAGAATGACGTTGAGCATGTTTTGGGTACGCCGGTAGCCGTTTGGACCGCCTCAAAGCACGTTGGCGGGTTGGGGCCAAGCCCCCAAGCACCTTTTCATGTAGGGGCGATGACGCCCCGTCCGCTAGGCGCATGCTGCCGCGATCTTCAGAAAGTCGCTCGCCTTAAGGCTTGCGCCGCCCACCAAGGCGCCGTCCACACCCGGAACATGCATGAGTTCATGGGCGTTTTCGGGCTTCACCGACCCGCCATAGAGCAGCCGGATGCCCCGGGCTGCCTGCCCAAAGCGCTGCTCAAGCGTCGCAACCATAGCCTGATGCACTTCGGCGACCTGTGAGGTCGTCGGGGTCCGGCCGGTGCCGATAGCCCAGATCGGCTCATAAGCGATGACGGTCGGCGTAGTCGCCGCAGCGTCGGGAACGGAGCCGGCCAGCTGTCCGGCGATGACGGCCAGCGTTTCGCCGCGGTCGCGCTGTTCCAGGCTCTCGCCCACGCAAATGATGGGGGTAAGCCCTGCCCGGTAAGCCGCTGATGCTTTAGACGCCACGATTGCGTCCGTCTCGGCGTGGCCCGCGCGACGTTCCGAGTGCCCGACGATTACAAAGGAAGCGCCGGCATCGGCCAGCATTTCGGGGCTGATATCGCCTGTGAACGCCCCAGACTGTTCGGCGTGGCAGTTCTGCCCGCCAAGCCCGATCGCTGAGCCGCCAAGGGCCGCCCCAACCGCAGCAACCAGCGTAGCAGGTGGGCAGATCGCGAGATCCACCCCAGGCAACGCCTTTGCGCCCTCCACCATGGCGCTGACCTCCGAAATAGCGGACCGGAGCCCGTTCATCTTCCAGTTGCCGGCGACCAGTTTTTTGCGCGTCGTCATCTATCTCGCCCCGTGGGACAGCAGCGTGCGTGATTCCCGGCCGGTTTGACCCGCCCGGGAGCAGTTTGCTGCTGTAATGTCGCAATTTCTTGCGGTGAAGCGGGTTTCCCCTTCGCCGCAAAATGCTCTAGCAAGCCGTGTTCCAGCGGACAACCAACCCCGGTTGATCCGCCGTCTTTCAGGGAGTTTCGCCGCATGATTGGCGGAATGCGCAAGTTCGCGAGATCGAAGTGGGCCCTCATCCTGCTTTTCATCCCGCTGGTTATCGCCCTTGCGGTGACGTTGCCCGACACGTTCGGCGGCGGCATGTCCGGCGGCACGCTGACGAAGATCGGCGATCGTGAAGTGCGCGCGACGGAAGTGCGCGCAGAAATCGATCGCGTCATTCGGCGCGCCCTGATCGAAGAAAACAAGGTCATCAGCCTCGCAGAGACAGCGGAGCCGGGAGGCATCGCCGAACGTGAGCTGCTGTCGCTTGAGTATCAGGACACCGTCCTCGCATTCGCCGACAAGATGGGTATCCGGGCGAGCGCCGATGCGCTGAAACCCTATCTGGAGCGCAATCAGGTCCTGACCAACGCCTTCGGAAAGGTCGACATCGCCTCGATCCGCGCCGAAGCCCAGGACCGCGGCATCTCTCCGCTGGAGTTCGAGCAATTCCTCCAGGACTTCCTCACACAGCGCTACGTGGAGGTGGCGGCATTCAGCGCCGTGAACCTTCCTGACGTGCTGTCGGAGCCCTTCATCAAGTATTTCGGTGAGACGCGCACGCTGTCTCTGGCTCGGCCGACGGAAGCTGCGGCTCAAGCTATCACGCAGCCAAGCGATGCGGATCTCGAAGCCTGGTACAACCGCAACAAGGAGCGCTTCACGCAGCCCGAGCGCCGCCGTATCTCCGCGCTGGTCTACACGCCTGACGATTTCCTCGACCAGGCGCCGATGACGGACGAACAGGTCCGCGCTGAATATGACGCCAGCATCAAGCTCTATTCGACGCCGGAAACGCGCGACGTTGTCGAGTACACCGGTACGGACCGCAATTCAGTGCAGGCTTTCATCGACCTCGTGATGCAGGGCCTGACTCCTGAAGATGCGCTTCCGCGTTCGACTGGAATTACAACGACCGAACGCAAGGTGATGCCGGAGCAGATCGAGAATGAGGACTACCGCAAGTTCCTGTTTGATGTTCCGCCGGGGCGCGTTCACAACATCCCGATCCAGGTCGCAGAAGGCACGCCGTTCTTCACCGTGCTGGTGAAAACCGTAACGCCGGGCACGCCGACGCCGCTCGAGCAAGCCGCCGAGCAGGTGCGCCGCAACATGGCGCTGCCGGAAGCGACGCGCCTGTACGAAGAGTCGGCCGAACCGTTCCGCGACGCGGCGGGCGGCCAGTCGCTGGAAGAGATCGGGATGCAGTTCGGCCTGCCCGTTTACAACCTTGCGGCGTTCGACGTTCAGGGCCGCACAGCCAATGGCGATCAGGCGACGCTGCTCATCTCCAATCCTGACGCCATGCGCGATCTATTCACGTTGTCGCCCGGCCAGATGACAACCGTCTACGAGGGCGACAACCAACGCTCGATGTTCCGTCTCGACGAGATTGTTGCGCCGAACACGCTGCCCCTCGCTGAGGTCAAGGAAACCGTTCGCCAGCTGGTTCTGCGCGAGCGCACAATCGCGGCGCTCGACGATGCGGCGAATGCCACCCTCACTGCGGTAAAGGCTGGCGGCGATCTGGCGGCGTCCGCGAAAGCCAACAGGATGGAAGCGATGCCCGCGATCACGTTGACGCGTGAAGGCGGCCAGCAGATTGACCAGGCGCTGGTTGCCGGGGGTTTTGCGCTCAAACAGGGTGAAGTCGGCATCATTCGCGGTTCCAGCGGCGAGGCATGGGTTGCCCGCGTTGACGCCATCATTCCGGCAACTCCGGAAACGACGGCGATGATCCGCATGCAGATGGGCACCCAGGTGAACCAGTCGCTCCAGCAGGATCTGGCCGAAGTGTTCCAGCGCGGTCTGCAGAACGAGGTCGAGTTCAAGCGCAACGAAGAGGGCATCCAGGGCTTCTTCAAGGGCATGCGCCCGCAGGACACGGCCCAATGACGAACGGCCTGCCCCGGCTTCTGGTCAGGCGCCGGGTCGACGACACGGAGTCGCCGGTTTCGGCGATGCTGAAGCTTAATCCGAATTCGGATGGGCTTGTGCTGTTCGAAAGCGTCGTGGGCGGAGAGTCGCGCGGACGTTACTCCTTCATCGGTCTAGCGCCCGATCTCTGGTGGCGCGTGAAGAGCGGCAAAGCGGAAACGTCGCTGACCAGCGACTTCCGCGAAACGCTTTCGTCCTCGACCGAAATCATGGGCTCACTGCGCGCCTTCATCGACGCCTGCAAAGTTGATGGGCTTGATGGCCTTCCGCCGATGGCCGCGGGCGCTTTCGGCTATCTTGGCTATGATATGGTCCGCCATGTCGAGCGCCTGCCCGAACCAAAGCCCGATCCAAACGGCGTGCCCGAGGCCATGCTGATGCGGCCCGGCGTGGTGCTGATCTTCGACGGTGTGAAGCAGGAGATCATCATCGCAGCGCCCGAGCGCGGCGGCGCAAAGGCGACAGAGGCGCGGATCGACGCGATCGAAGCCGTACTTGACCAGTCGATGCCGCCTTCGCGCCCCACCGAAGCGCCGGTCGAGAAGGTCGCTTTTGCGTCGAACACGACGAAGGCACGCTATCTCGAAATGGTCGACAAGGCTAAGCAGTACATCCACGCGGGCGACATCTTTCAGGTCGTGCCGAGCCAGCGTTTCTCTGCGCCGTTCGAACGCTCCGCGTTCGCGTTTTACCGCGCTCTGCGCAGGCTGAACCCCTCGCCCTTCATGTTCTACGTGAACTTCGGCGGCTTCCAGATTTCCGGCTCGAGCCCGGAGATTCTGGTGCGCGTGCGGGATCGCGTGGTCACCGTACGTCCGATTGCAGGCACGCTGCCGCGAGGGGCTACGCCGGCGGCGGACCAGGCGAATGCGGAACGCCTGATCTCCGATCCCAAAGAGCGCGCCGAGCATCTGATGCTTCTGGATCTCGGGCGGAACGATGTCGGCCGTGTCTCCGCGCGTGGTACGGTCAAGGTCACCGAGAGCTTCACCATCGAGCGGTATTCCCACGTGATGCACATCGTCTCCAACGTGCAGGGCGTGCTGAAGGACGGCGAGGATATGGTTTCCGCGCTGGCGGCCGGGTTTCCGGCTGGCACCACATCAGGCGCGCCGAAGATCCGCGCGATGGAAATCATCACCGAACTCGAACCTCATGCGCGCGGCGTCTATGCCGGGGCCGTCGGCTATTTCGGAGCCGGGGGCGACATGGACACGTGCATCGCCCTGCGGACCGCCGTCTTCAAGGACGGCAAGATCCACGTACAGGCCGGCGGGGGCGTCGTGTTCGACAGCAATCCTGAAAGCGAATTCCAAGAGACTGTGCACAAGGCGAGCGCCCTCTTCCGCGCGGCCGAGGAAGCTGCGCGCTATGACCGGGGGAACAGATGAAAATCCTCCTGATCGATAACTACGACTCGTTCACCTACAATCTCGTCCACTATCTCGAAGAGATCAGCCCGGACGTGGACGTAGACGTCGTGCGCAACGACGCGCTGAGCGTGCAGGAAGCTCTGGCGAGAGGCGCCGACGCCATCGTGCTCTCGCCGGGGCCATGCACGCCTGCCGAAGCGGGCATCTGCCTGGATCTGATCGCGCAGGCTCCGGATGATCTTCCAATCCTTGGAGTATGCCTCGGTCATCAGGCCATTGGTCAAGCGATGGGTGGCATCGTCGAGGGCGCCAAGGAAATCGTCCACGGCAAGGCGTGGGACGTGAAGGTTCACGGCGGCGTACTCTTCGAGGGCGTGCCGGAACAGATCGAAGTGGTACGCTATCACTCGCTGGCGATCCGTCGCAAAGGCATGCCCAACGTGTTGAGCGTGGATGCGGAGACTGCTGACGGTGAGATCATGGCTGTGAGCCATGCGACGCGGCCGGTCTATGGCGTGCAGTTCCATCCGGAGTCGATCGGCTCGCAGCACGGCAAGACGATGCTGGCCAACTTCCTGAAGAAGGCGGGCCTACGGTGAGCGAATACGTCCGCGCGGTAGTCGACAAGCTGGCCAACGGTAATCGTCCCGCGCAGGACGAGATGTCCACGGCGTTCGAGGCGATCCTTGCTGGCGACGCTTCGCCGGATCTTATTGCCGCGTTCCTGATGGGCCTGCGCATGCGCGGCGAGACGGTGGACGATATCGTTGCCGGGGCCAGGGTTATGCGCCGCCATGCCCGCACAGTGCGCGCCCCCGAGAGCGCCATCGATACCTGTGGGACGGGAGGGCTAAACTGGGTCTCGCTGAACACCTCCACGGCCGCCGCGTTGGTCGCAGCGGGCGCCGGCGCGATCGTCGCCAAACACGGTAATCGCTCCGTGCCGCCAAAGATTGGCTCTGGAGACGTGCTCGAAGCTCTGGGCGTCAACCTTGCGCCGAGTGATGCGCAGCTTGAGGCGAGCTTTCGCGACGCCGGGGTGGCGTTCATGTTTGCGCCATCGCATCACGCGGCGATGAAGCATGTTGCGCCTGTTCGAAAGGCCCTTGGCATCCGCACGATCTTCAACCTGCTGGGCCCCCTTGCCAATCCAGCAGGCGCCAAACGGCAGGTGCTTGGCGTGTTCGGCGCCGAATGGCTGGAACCATATGCACGCGCCCTCAGCGATCTGGGCACGGAGCGCGCGTGGGTCGTGCACGGCCGCGATGGCCTTGATGAGATCTCCACGGTGGGCACGACCATCGTGGCCGAGCTCAAGGACGGAGAAGTCCGCATGTTCGAACTGTCGCCTGAAGAAATGGGCGTCACACGCCGCACGGTCGACCAGCTTCGCGGCGGAACGGTTGAAGAGAATGCGGAAGCCTTGCGTCGCGTGCTCGCTGGCGACCCATCCCCCTTCGCCGATCTCGTGATGGTCAATGCGGCCGCTGCTCTTGTTGTTGCTGAGATCGTGCCTGATCTCAAATCCGGGATAGAGGCGGCGCGCTCATCCATCCTGATGGGCAAGGCGATCAACGCGCTTGAGAACCTGAGACGTGCCACCAATGATTAGCGACCGCCTCAAAGCCATTCTCGACTACAAGACGGACGAAGTGGCGGCCTTGCGTCGCGATCGTTCGGCAGCGTCGTTGCTGGCCGATGCGAAGGTCGCCTCTGCGCCGCGTGGATTTGCGGACGCGCTGCTCGGCATTGCGGCCGCCGACGGAAACGCCCTGATCTGCGAGATGAAGCGCAAGAGCCCGTCGGCAGGCGACATCAGCCCCGGCCGTGATCCGGTAGAAGTCGCGCGCGCCTATGAGGCGGGAGGCGCTGCGTGCATGTCCGTCCTCACGGATGGCCCCAGCTTCGGCGGCTCGCTAGCCGACATGGTTACGGTTCGCAATGCGGTCGCGCTGCCGGTCCTGCGCAAGGATTTCATAATCGACCCGATCCAGGTGATCGAGGCCCGCGCCCACGGGGCGGACGCGATCCTGATCATCATGGCCGCCGTGGACGACGCCTTGGCGCGCGACCTTCATGCGACTGCCGACGAGCTAGGCATGTCGGTTCTACTTGAGGCCCATGACGAGGCCGAGATGGTGCGCGCCCTGGGCCTGCCCTCGCCTCTGATGGGGGTAAACAACCGCGACCTGAAACGCATGACGACCGATCTGGGCGTTACAGAGCGGCTAGCCGATCTCATGCCCCCGGATCGTCTGCTGATTTCGGAAAGCGGCGTCCGGGAAGCAGACGACATCGCTCGTCTCCGCAAATGCGGCGCGCGAGGCTTTCTGGTCGGAGAAAGCCTGATGCGGGCAGGAAACCCAATGGAATCCGTCAGATTGCTCGCATCTGTCCGGTAGATGCCTCCCAGACGAATTGACCCATAACGTGAACGATAGTAGAACTATCTGCGACTCAACAGTTCAGAGGCCGTAGACAGTCATGCTCACAAAGAAACAGCGCGAGCTGCTGCTTTTCATCAACGACCGCATCAAGGAGACCGGCGTCTCCCCTTCGTTCGATGAAATGAAGGAAGCGCTGGACTTGGCTTCCAAGTCCGGGATTCACCGGCTGATTACTGCTCTGGAAGAGCGTGGCTTCTTGCGCCGTCTGGCCCACCGGGCCCGGGCTCTGGAAGTGCTGAAACTTCCCGAAAGCGCCGTTCCGCAGACCCCCGGACGCGCCCTGTTCCGTCCCAGCGTGGTCGAAGGCGTAGGCTCTGCCCGCAAGGCCGCCCCGGTTGGCGCACGGCCGAGCATGATCCCGGTCATGGGGCGGATCGCAGCAGGTACATCAATCGAAGCGATCGAACACGAGACCCATCGGGTCGCTGCGCCGACTGAAGAGCTCGATGCTGACACGCACTTCGCGCTGGAAGTTCAGGGCGAGAGCATGATCAACGCCGGCATTCTGGATGGCGACACCGTCATCCTCAAGAAGACCGATCACGCAGTCTCGGGCGATATCGTCGTCGCGCTGATCAACGAAGAAACCGCGACCCTGAAGCGTTTCCGCAAGAAAGGCGGCTCGATCGCGCTCGAAGCGGCGAACCCGGCTTTCGGCACACAGATCTTCGGGCCGGATCGCGTGCGTATTCAGGGCAAACTGGTCGCCTTGGTTCGCCGGTATCACTAGGCGCCATCTCTCAGTCTACTGCTCTTTGGGCGTTTCGCGTTTGCGATAAAGCGGTTGCTCCCACAACCGATCGGTGGCTTGTCGCGCAGGCTGGACTGCGAGCTGCTTGCCGTCCTGCACAATGGCTGCTCCCCCCGCGTTGGCGAACACACACGGATTCAGGTCTAGCGGCGCGCTACCTACTTCGTTTGAGATGGTGAGCGTTGCTGCGGCGGGGCACGCGCCCGCAAGCGGGTGAGAGGCGGGACTGATGCTCGCTTTGCCTGCCACCAGACCCAACTCGCAGGCGGCTCCTTTTCCGGGACAGGGCGATTTGCCGATATCGCCGCCGACGATCAGCGGGTCGAGGCCATTCTCGTGTCGCCAGTCCGTCAGCTGCACCCAACCGGTCGGCTGTACGAGGAACACAGCCCCGTCGTTCGCAACAAAGCCAATCGCCTGCGGCGCGGTCAGCCAGACACCGATCGCGGCGGCAGCAGGAAAGACAGCGAACAACCGCCCCTTCCTTGCGAGAATGCAGAACAGCGCGATTGCGACAGCCGCGAGCGCCATGCCCGTGCCATCCAGGCGCGGCACATCAACATCAGGAGATGTTTCGGCAGAGAGGTGCGCGATCCACAAGACGACTTCCAGGCTCACTCCCATCAGCCAGAGGAAAGGGCCCTGCAAGCCGAATGGCGTGGCAACTGCGACCATCGCAGCCACGGGCGTCGTCCAAAGTGTGATCACCGGCGTCGAGACGATGTTGGCGAACACGCTGAAAATGGCTGCGCGGTCGAAGTGGTGCAGCGCAAAAGGCAGGGTTGCGAGCGAGGCGACAAGCGACGTTGCCGAGGCTGCGACCAGCCAGGAGCCTGCGCGACCGAAGATGCCGGGGTGATCAGGGCTTTCCATGCGCGGCCACATCTCATAGAGCGCGATCAGCGCCCCCGATGCTGCGAACGACATCTGGAAGCCGGGCGTCACCACGGACTCAGGCTGCAGCACCACGACAACTGCGAGAGCCACGGCGAGCGAGCGCAGTGAGACAGCGGGACGGTCAAACAGTTTGGCGCCAAACCCGATCAGCGCGATGATATATGCGCGCTGCGTGGCCACCTCCATTCCCGAGATCAGGAAGTAGAGCGTGCACGCTATGATCGCAGCCAGCGCCGCCACGCGCACGGCTGGCATGCGTAGCGCCAATGGTTCTGCGAAGGGCCAGATGAAGCGCACGATGAAGAAGATCACGCCGCCCACCAGCACCATGTGGACGCCTGAGATCGACAGCAGGTGCGCAAGGCCCGACAGGCGCAATGCCTCGGCGTCCTCCGGCGTGATGAAGCTGCGGTCGCCGGAGACCATGGCGGCGGCAATGCCTCCGCCGCCTTCGCCTGCTGCTTCGTTGACATGCGTGGCGATCGCGCGGCGAACCGCACCCAGCCACTGGAACAAGGTGTCTGTCGCGGCTGTCGGCGGCCGGATGGGCAGAGGCGTGCACCCGCCGGTCGAGAATCCCACGGCGCCCAACTGCTGGAACCATGCATCGCGATGGAACGCATAGTCGCCGGGCACAACCGGTCTCGGCGGCGGAGACAGGATCGCCTTGCAGGCCACGGCCCGACCGGGCTCGAATTCCAGTTCACCCTTGAAGCTGAACCGGATGAAGTCAGGTGTCGTCGCTGAGGTCAGGCGCTCCATGGCCTTGACGTCGATCCTGACCCGCCGGCTGCGCTCGCTGGAGTCGATCTCGGCGATGATGCCTTCGATGCGCACCGGGCCGATCTCTTCCTTCAGCACTGGCGCTGCGACAGCGAGGGTGCGAATTTTTCCAGCAAGCGCACCGGCCCCCACGCAGGCAATGAGGGCCATGAGCAATGCCAGCATGCCCGCGCCGCGGTTTCTGAAGAACAGCCACCCCGCTAGCCCGATCGGCAATGGCGTGGTCAGGACAAGCCAGTCAGGCTCAGCAGGCGCGGTCATGTAGAGCGCCGCCCCGGTAACCAGGCCGAGAGGCAGGAGCAGTGGCCAGCGCAGGGCCTGATCCCGGAAGGCCTGGCCGAAAAACGACCCCACACGAGCGAAGACGCTCAGCCGGGCATGCGCCCGGTCAGGTCTTGCTTGGAGAGGGGCGGATGTGGTCTTCAGGGCCCGCGCTCCCGTGCGGGGCTGCCCCATAACCTGCATTGGACTCTGATGACGGTCGTCACCCGCTTCGCCCCCTCCCCAACCGGCTACCTCCATATCGGAGGCGCCCGGACAGCCCTGTTTTCTTGGCTATACGCACGCGCCAAGGGCGGCAAGTTCCTCTTGAGGATCGAGGACACCGATAAGGAGCGGTCTACGCAGGCCGCGATTGACGCCATTATCGACGGATTGAACTGGTTGGGCCTGGGCGGAGATGAGCCGCCAGTGCTGCAGTCGACCTGCGCTGGGCGCCATGCCGAGGTTGCGCATGAACTGGTGAAGCGGGGCGCGGCCTATCATTGTCCTGTGACGGCCGAGGAACTGCAGGCGCGCCGCGATGAGGCGGAGGCGCTCCAGAAGAAGAAGGCGGCTGAGGGCTCGCTTTCGGTAGCTGATGCTGCGCGGCACGCGGAGCTTACACGCCCGTTCCGCTCGCCCTGGCGCGATCCGGCGCGCCTGCTGCCCGACGGGGCATCGACCGTTGTGAGGCTGCGCATGCCGGATCATGGCGATCTCACGGTGACAGACCATGTTCAAGGCACAGTCTCGCGCGCTTACGCCGATCTCGATGATCTGATCCTGCTGCGGTCCGACGCCACGCCCACGTACATGCTGGCCGTGGTTGTCGATGACCACGACATGGGCGTGACACACGTGATCCGCGGCGATGATCATTTCCTGAACACGTTCCGCCAGTTGCCGATCTATCTCGGTATGGAATGGCGGACGCCGGACTACAGCCACGTCCCGCTGATCCACGGACCGGACGGCAAGAAGCTGTCCAAGCGCCATGGCGCGACTGCTGTCGACGAATATCGTGACGTTCTGGGCTACCTGCCTGAAGCCATGCGCACCTATCTGCTCCGACTTGGCTGGAGTCATGGCGATGACGAGATCATCCCCGACGAGAAAGCGATCGAATGGTTCGACCTCGACGGCCTCAACAAGGCGCCCGCCCGGCTGGATTTCGCCAAGCTAGACTCAGTGAACAAGCACTACATGGCGCTGGCGGATGACCAGCGCCTGTTCGCCCTCTGGAGCGAGCGGGCTGAGGCGCGGGCGCTTTCTCCGAAAGAGACAGCCCGCATCCAGGCGGCCATGCCGCATCTGAAGGTGCGCGCCGCCAACCTGGTTCAGCTATCCGAACAGGCGCGATTCCTCACGAACCTCCGCCCCATCGCCCTGACGGGGAAAACCGCGGCGCAAGTCAACGACGAGGCGAAGGAGCGGCTGGCGTCATTGCTGAGCGCCCTGGAAGGGGTAGGGGAATGGTCTGAACCCACCATCAAGGATGCGCTCACGCATTATTGCGACCAAAACGGCATCAGCATGGGCAAAATCGGCCCGGTTTTGCGCGCCGTGCTTACCGGCGGGGCGCCCGCCCCCGATATTACTCTTGTGCTGGCCTTGCTAGGCCGTAATGAAGCTTTCGCGCGCATGAGAGATCATGCCCGCGCCGGGGGCTGAGCGGCGGGAAGCCGTGGAATTTAAGGAGACTTCGTCGATGGAAAACAAGGTCAAACTGAACGGCAAGGCGACTGTCACCGCCAACGGCAAGACGGTTGAAATGCCGGTCTACTCTGGCACGGTCGGGCCGGATGTGATCGACATCGGCAAGCTCTACGCCCAAACCGGCATGTTCACGCTGGACCCTGGCTTCACCTCCACAGCCAGCTGCGAAAGCCAGATCACCTACATCGACGGTGACGCCGGCATCCTGCTGCACCGCGGATATCCGATCGACCAGTTGGCTGAAAAGTCGAACTTCCTTGAGGTCTGCTATCTGCTGCTGCACGGCGAACTTCCGACGGCGGATCAGGACCGCGAGTTCCAGAACACCATCACGCGGCATACGATGCTGCACGCCCAGTTCGATCGGTTCTTCGAAGGCTTCCGCCGTGACGCCCACCCGATGGCCATCATGTGCGGCGCTGTCGGCGCGCTTTCAGCGTTCTATCACGACTCGACGAACGTCGATGACCCGCTGCAACGCAAGGTCGCCCAGCACCGCATGATCGCGAAGATGCCGACCATCGCGGCCCGGGCGTTCAAATATCACACCGGCCAGCCCTTCGTGAGCCCGCGTAACGAACTCGACTATGCTTCGAATTTCCTGCGCATGTCGTTCGCCGTGCCGGCAGAAGACTACAAAGTGAACCCGGTTCTCGCCCGCGCGATGGATCGGATCTTCATCCTGCATGCCGACCACGAACAGAACGCTTCGACTTCGACCGTGCGTCTTGCGGGCTCGTCGGGCGCCAACCCGTTCGCGTGCATCGCGGCCGGCATCGCCTGCCTGTGGGGCCCTGCCCATGGCGGCGCGAACGAAGCGGCCCTCAAGATGCTTGAGGAAATCGGCACCGTCGAGAATGTGAAGAAGCACGTCGACAAGGTGAAGAACAAGGTCGATGGCGTCCGCCTCATGGGCTTCGGACACCGCGTCTACAAGAACTATGACCCGCGCGCGAAAGTTATGCAGGCGACCTGCCGCGAAGTGCTGAAAGAAGTCGGCATCAACGATCCGCTTCTGGAAGTCGCGATGGAGCTTGAGAGGATCGCACTGACGGACGAGTACTTCATCGAGAAGAAGCTCTATCCGAACGTCGATTTCTATTCGGGCATCACGCTGAAGGCCATGGGCTTCCCGGTTTCGATGTTCACCGTGCTTTTCGCGCTGGCCCGCACGGTTGGCTGGATTGCGCAGTGGGAAGAGATGACCACCGACAAGACCCAGCGCATCGGCCGTCCGCGCCAGATCTACACAGGCGCACCGCAACGCGACTACCTCGCGATGGGTTCGCGCAAATAGGCGGCGCCTCTGGGGTACAGAACCGGAAAGGCGGCCCTAGGGTCGCCTTTCTTCGTTTCAGGAAAGCTTCAGGATCGTATCCGCGGAAATATCGGCCGCAGACCGTCCGTCGCCAGACATGACGCGGATCGCATCACGCTGCGCCACGCGTTGCCCCTCTAGAACACTGGCGTCCGACAGTCTCAGCTCGACAGCCTCGGCGATCTTGTGCGCACTGAACCGCGTCTGGATGAATTCGGGGATCACTTCGCGATCCGCCGCAACATTCACAAGCGCAGAGTACCTCGATTTGAACAGGAAGGCGCGCAGCAATCCCCACGTGATCCAGCCGAGCTTGTATCCGGTGACGACGACAGCACCCTGCGCCGCCAGTTCGGTTGTAACGGTGCCCGAGCAAGCTATGGCGACCGTCATTGCCGCATAGGCATCGGCTTTCTCAGCGTCGTCCATCACCAGCAGGATCGGGAAGGATTGGCTGGAGGCCAGCGCCCTGACCTCGTCAACCACCGCGGGCGAGACCATGCACACGACTTGTCGGCGCGGATCGCGCTCGCGAACAATGCGCGTCGCCTCCATCAGGGTCGGTGCAACACGCGACATCTCCGACCTGCGGCTACCTGGCAGGAGGCCAATGATCGGCGTGTCTCTGTCTATGCCGTGACGGTCGCGAAAGGCCTGACCATCGCCCTTGGGCAGGCGATGCAGCGCTGGATTGCCGATCACCGTCGTGGGCAGCCCCCACTTCACGTAGAATGGCTGCTCGAAGGGGTGGATGCACAGCAGATGATCGACCCACTTCGCGAGCACGCGTGCCCTTCCCGGCCGCGTCGCCCATACCTGCGGGCCGATCAGCTTGATCCGCTTCGCGCGCGCGCCACGCATCTTCAGTTCGCGCGCCAGCCGCCACATGAAGCCCCAGCTGTCGATCAAGACAACGCTGTCAGGATCCGCCTTGACGATCACGTCGGCGCAAGCGGCGACCGCCTCCTTCACGCGCTTGTAGGATTTGAGCCCCTCAACCAGCCCGAGCACAGCAAGGCCTGACATATTGACGTCGGACGAAGCGCCGCGCAACTTCATGCGGTCGCCACCGATACCCGATATGCGGACGGCCGGTCGTCGCGCGCGCATCGCATCGATGACGTCTGCGCCTACGGCGTCTCCGGAGTCTTCCGCCGCGACCAGGAAGATGTGGCTCACGCGAGTTCTGCCGGCGTAAACCCGTAGACAAAAATGCCAGCTGCATCGGCCGCGCGCGCCACCGCTTCGCGATCCACAATCAGCGCAGCGCCGGCTTCCACCGCGATCCCCGCGAGGCCGGCCACCGAGGCACCTTCCACAGTACGCAGGCCGATCGTGGGCAGGTCGATACGCCGTTCCTGCTGCGGCTTGGGTCGCTTCACCAGTACGCCCCGTCGCGTAGCTTCTGTTCCGCGAATCTCAGGTGCCAACTCCGGGATGCGCGCGAGCATGCGGTCAGTGCCCTCTTGCGCCTCGACCGCAAGGATCAGCCCATCGCAGGCGATCGCGCCCTGACCTATCTCAAGCGATCCCGATATTCGGGCGACTTCTGCGGCACGGCGAATGTCCGCCCAATGTTCGGGGCCTGGCTTGATGGCGCCGATGGCCCCCGCCGCTACTCGAAGGTCGTCGAGTACATCATCTGCGCCAATTATGGTGAAGCCTGCCTCGGTGAACACATCCATCACGGCGCGGAGGAGCGCGTCGTCGCCCTTCTTGGCGGCCGCTAGTATCTTGGGGAGGGATTGAATGCCTTTGAGGTCCAGGTTCAGTGAGTTGAAATCCGGCCGCTTCAGTGAGCCGGCAAACACCATCTCCTGGCAGCCTTCCTTGCGCATCAGCTGCATCAGCTTGCCAAGCTGACCGACCGAGAGCTCGACGCCGTCGAACTCCTGAACAAGGCCCGCATCGACGAAGCCTTTGAGGCCCACGAGCAACGGATTGCGATTGGTACGGCGCGCCTGCTCTGCAACCCGGCGTGGCAGATCCCCGCCACCTGCAACAACGGCCAACCGCGCCGTCGGCATCACCCATTCCTCGGCATGCAAAGAGGGCGTTTGTCGCCGGACTCGATGAAGGTGATCATGCGAGCCACTTCGCTGATGTGACCGTGTTGTTCCCTCATCTGCACGAGCCGGTCCTCGAAATACCCGGGCCCATGGAACAGGTTCTTGTATACCGCGCGCAGCGTGTGGATCGTTTCACGCGTAACTCCGCGCCGCTTGAGGCCCACAATGTTGAGCCCGTTGAGCGCGCCTTGTCCGTCGACCATGCCGTACGGGATCACGTCGCCGACGACAGGCGCGCATCCGCCGATGAATGCGCCCATGCCGATGCGGCCAAGCTGGTGCACGGCGGCGTTGCCGCCGATAATGACGAAGTCGTCAATCGTCGCGACGCCACCCGTCACGGCGTGGGTTGAGTAGATGACATTGTTGCCGACGATGCAGTCGTGCCCGACGTGCGAGCCATTCATCATCATGCAGCGATTGCCGATCACTGTCTGACCACGGCCTTGCACGGTTCCGAGGTGCAGCACCGCGCTTT
>Ga0105048_10003798_pt1 | contig 24693 bp, 19 predicted proteins | sample MAT05_FD_78382 | JGI IMG/M metagenome (GOLD analysis project Ga0105048, IMG submission 78382) | Freshwater microbial communities from Lake Fryxell liftoff mats and glacier meltwater in Antarctica - MAT-05 | ecosystem: Environmental > Aquatic > Freshwater > Ice > Liftoff microbial mat | place... | reverse complement strand
CGATAATCGCCGTTCGATTGCGCAAGAAGTTTTTGTGGGTTTAGACTAAGAATTGAGAGCGTGATTAATAATTCAAATAGAATTTTTCTCATGAGCGTAAAATTATAAAGGTTAGATTTTTGCTGAATTTAAATATTACGCAACTTACAAATTATTTTTGAATTACAACACCCCTCAAAGGGCTATTATCCCCTGATTTGGGGATGTCAATTATATTTTGATTGGACGCATTGTTTGAGCTCATTTGAAATTTAAAACTATTATATAAAACAATTTAGTTCGTAATTAATTGATAAATAAACAAATAGGGCTATTGCTAGTTATTTTACACCCTGTAGTGTTGATTGAATTTTTACATTTGCTCAATGCGTAATGAAAATCTCAATACCGATAAAGAAGACTTGAGTTCGGGCGAAAAAGAGTTGGAAAAAGTACTTCGGCCTGCCGAATTTTTGGATTTTACTGGACAAGATAAGGTGATTGAGAATTTGAGAATTTTTGTACGTGCCGCAAAGCAACGTGGCGAAGCTCTTGATCATGTATTATTGCATGGCCCTCCCGGTTTAGGAAAAACAACTTTAGCGTATATTATCTCAAATGAGTTGGGAAGTAATATTAAAACCACTTCCGGACCCGTACTCGATAAACCCGGTGATTTGGCCGGTTTACTTACCAATTTGGAAGCAAATGATGTACTTTTTATAGATGAAATTCATCGTCTGAGTCCTATTGTTGAGGAGTATTTATACTCTGCAATGGAAGATTATCGCATCGACATCATGATTGAAAGTGGTCCGAATGCGCGCTCTGTTCAAATAAAATTGAATCCTTTTACATTGGTTGGAGCTACCACGCGTTCCGGATTATTAACTTCTCCTTTGCGTGCTCGTTTTGGCATCACCTCACGTTTAGAATATTATGATGCAAAACGTTTGCAGTTAATTGTGCTTCGTGCTGCCGATATTTTAAAGATGGAAATTGAAGATGGTGCAGCTTTTGAAATTGCTCGTCGTAGCCGGGGAACGCCGCGTATCGCCAATTCTCTACTGCGAAGAGTGCGTGATTTTGCACAAATAAAAGGCGATGGAAAAATAAATATGGACATTGCAAAGTATGCATTGAATGCTTTAAATGTAGATGAGTTTGGTTTAGATGAAATGGACAATCGCATCCTAACAATGATCATCGATAAATTTAAAGGAGGTCCGGTTGGCATCAGTACTTTAAGCACCGCAGTAGGCGAAGAAGCCGGCACCATTGAAGAAGTGTATGAACCATTTTTAATTATGGAAGGTTTTCTGATGCGCACACCGCGCGGTCGTGAAGTAACCGAGAAAGCCTATAAGCATCTGAATAAAACCTATCGTAAAAATACCGGAACTTTGTTTGGGGAGTAGGATTGTTTTTGCTCTTTTTGCAAAACCAAATTAGCAGAATAGTATAGAATATTTTTGATGCTAAAAATTCTATTTCAATTACAAATACATCCAACATCGAAAACCAAATCGATCATTTAGTCTACCAACTTTACGATTTAACAGAAGAAGAAATAAAAATTGTGGAGGGGGGTAGTTAATAGAAATCATGAGCAAAATAAAATTATTTGACAATAAGAATTGAAATATGTTTCAAAAAGCAAAGGGACAAAAGTTTAAACTAAAATTTCTGAAGCAGAAAATTCTAAAAGGTAAAACAACATTGGAGAGAAAACAAAATATTATGTTGCATGTTATATAACTTGCACAAGGAAAGTGGAAGCACTCAAAACAGAAAAGAATAAGGACAAAAAAAATAAAAAAATTGAAATCAAAATAAAATGAAAAAACTTAATCTAATTATTTTACTTTTAGCTTTGACTTTAAACTTACAAGCACAAACGCCCTCTTGGATTTGGGCAAAAAGTGCAGGTGGAATATTTTCTGAAGAAGCTACATCTATTGCTGTTGATGCATTAGGCAATACTTACATTACAGGTTTTTTTACAAGCCCTACTTGCACTTTCGGTTCAACAACCTTAACAAACATTAGTTTTGCTGACATTTTTATAGCCAAATACGATACGCTAGCAAATTTAGTGTGGGTCAAAAGTGCCGGAGGATTAGCTGACGATAAAAGCAAATCGATAGCAGTTGATACAAGCGGAAACGTATATATCACAGGCTATTTCAATAGCGCTACCATTACTTTCGATACTCTTACATTAACAACCACCTTTGGTAACGATATGTTTATTGCCAAATACAATGCTTCCGGCAACGTGGTTTGGGCAAAAAATGCAGGTGGCACTGGAGGCGACTATTCAAACAGTATAGCTGTGGATGCAAGCGGCAATAGTTTTATCACCGGATATTTTAACAGTGCAAACATACAATTTGGGAGTACAACTTTAGTAAACCCAAATTCAAGTTCAGGTGGATACAATTACTTCGTTGCTAAATACGATACCATCGGAAACCCTGTTTGGGCAAAAGCTGCACTAGGTGCAAATGTTACTGGCAATAGTATTAAACTAAATGCTGCTGGAAACATATATGTATCTGGTTTTTTTATGGGCTCAGCTACATTTGATACAATTGCCAAAAATAGCAATGGAAGTAAAGATATTTTCACTGCCAAATACGATACTTTCGGTAATGCTATTTGGGTAAAATCTATTGGAGGGAGCAACGAAGAAATTGGCAATGCAATAAGTATAGATGCAAACGACAATAGCTACGTTACAGGCTATTTCAATAGTCTTTCGGTAATAGTTGGTGGCACAACGCTTACGAATAACGGTGCGCCCAATGGAGATGTATTAATCATTAAATACGATGAAACCGGCAATGTTATGTGGGCAAAAAAAGCATTGAACTATAGCAACGATATGGGATTGGCTATTGCTGCCGATGCTTTAGGCAATAGCTTTGTAAGCGGATATTATAATGGTTCTTCCCTAATTTTTGGAAGTATTACACTTAATGCAGCAGCAGCTACTACTTCCGTTGGCGACCTTTTTGTGGTTAAGTACAACACTGCTGGAACTCCACTTTGGGCAAAAAATCTTGTAGCGTCAACAGGAGCAAGAGGACACAGTATCGCATTAGATGCAGCTGGCAACTGCTACCTAACGGGTTTTTTTGAAGACGTTTCATTGCCATTCGACAATATTACGCTGCTAAACGGCGGTAGCCAAGGACAAAGAGAAGTTTTTGTTGGTAAAATTGGCACTTCAACATCTGTTGGTTTGATTGAAAAAACAGAAAACAATGTGGTTGTGCTTTATCCAAATCCAACTTCCGGTAATTTAATTATTAATATAAATACTACATCCAAAACTCAAATAGAAATACTAAATCTCCTTGGAGAATGTATGTATAAAACAACAACTATTTCCCAGCAGACAAGTGTTGATTTATCTCAATTCGTAAAGGGAATATACGTTGTAAAAACTACCGACATAAATAAAAATGTTATGAATAAGAAAATTGTATTACAATAAAACCATTGATAACAAAATTAAGCCGAACGCAAAAAGTACTTACCCAAAAGGTGGAGGCTAGCTTCGCTGACTTTTACTTCGTGATCTAAATACAGTATTAATCTGATTTTTTCTTAAATAGCTTTCATGAAACCTTCGGCGTTGTGCTTAATGGATTTTGGTTTTTCATTCTCCTCGCGGCGGATGTTAGTAAAACTCCCTGCAAGTGGGTAGCTACAATACAGTTTTGATATGCTCATAATTGATTCAATTGACTTAATAAAAAAATGAAAAATCAGAACCTACAAAAAATAAACAACCCCAGTTTTAAAGTGGTCGAATTTGACCACCTTAAATATTAATTCTAGTCAAAACAGTAATTCTTAAATATGCCCACTAACTACTCCCACATCATCAAAAAAGAAGCTGAACGTTTAGGTTTTTCGCATGTAGGAATTTCTAAAGCTGATTTTTTAGAAGAAGAAGCCCCGCATCTAGAGAAATGGCTTTCGAATAACATGCACGGGAAAATGTCGTACATGGAAAACTGGTTCGACAAACGTTTGGATCCTCGCTTGCTGGTGGATGGAGCGAAATCAGTGATTAGTCTTTTGCTTAATTATTATCCATCACATCAACAGGAAAAATCATTACCTCAAATTTCTAAATATGCTTATGGTCGCGATTATCATTTTGTGATTAAAGAAAAACTGAAAGAACTTTTAACGTTTATGCAAGAGGAAATTGGTGATATTCACGGTCGTGCTTTTGTTGATTCTGCTCCTGTTCTTGACAGAGCATGGGCGAAGAAAAGTGGACTGGGATGGATCGGAAAAAATGGAAATTTAATCAACCCAAAAACAGGATCGTTTTTTTTTATTGCCGAATTAATTGTCGATATCGATTTAGAAGTGGATGCACCCATGAAGGATTATTGCGGTACTTGCACAAAATGCATGGACGCATGTCCTACTGATGCGATCCTTACATCTAAAGTAGTGGATGGCAGTAAATGCATTTCCTATTTCACTATTGAATTGAAAGAATCAATTCCCGATGAGTATAAATCGAAAATGGAAAACTGGGCTTTCGGTTGCGATATTTGTCAAGATGTTTGTCCATGGAATCGATTCTCAAAACCGCATCAGGTAAATAATTTCAATCCGACAAAAGGATTTTTAGAAATGACTAAAAACGATTGGGAAGAAATTACAGAAGATGTATTCAAAGAAAAATTTAAAGAGTCCCCGCTCCTACGACCGGGATTAGAAAAAATAAAAAATACAATTCAATTTATTTCACGTAATGACGAAAAGTCTGCATGATGACATCACTATAGCGTGAACCAAAGGTGGCTAAACACCACACCATCAAAAGTTTTTTTTCGTCTTTTTTTAACCAGCTAAGAGCTTTCTTAAGTTCCTTTGTAAAGAGTGATTTATCAAAACTAACCTTGGTGAGAATTTCTTTAGAGTATTCAAACATAATAGGATTCTTTTTTAGAGACGACGACGCTAATTTAATAAGCTTGAAGATGAAAAAACGAATTAATTCGTAAAATCTTGCAAACAGATCGGTTTATAACTTTTAATCCTCGCTCCATCTGTAAGTTAAGTTTTCAAAACCTGCTAAATCCAGTGCCCGGTCTACCACCGTAGCGGCAAGTTGCTCGAAATTTTCGGGTTTGCTGTAAAAGGATGGACTTGCAGGTACAACAATTCCACCAGCCAAACTTATCGTTCTCATATTCTCAATATGTATGAGGCTTAATGGAGTGTCTCTGGTAATCAAAAGTAACTTCCTTCTTTCTTTTAAAATAACATCAGCGGCTCTGGTAATCAAATCATTAGAAATTCCGTGAGCGATTCTGGCTAAGGTTCCCATTGAACAAGGGCATATAATCATGGTTTCAAATTGAGCAGATCCGGATGCAAATGGAGCCATAAAGTCGTTCTTCCCATAGCATTTGAAAGGTATTTTTTCAAAGTCTTTATTGCCTAATTCATATTCCCAAACTGTTTTGGCATTGTCGCTGAATACAAGTCCCACTTCTTCAATTTGATCTTTTAAATGCGCTAATCGATCCATCAATACTTTTGTATAAATAGCACCGCTTGCCCCGGTAACTCCGATGATAATTTTTTTCTTTTTCAATTTTCTTTTTCTTCTGATTGATCTTTGTTTGATCGTAATGTGTACAAGAGTGTAAATGTAAGAACACTTGAGTACTGTCCTTTGTTTAATCGAAAGCTTGCGCCGCTGCTAAAGTCTCTTACCGGTAAGATGGACTGACAATAACCTAGGTTAAAATCTAGGTTTTTACTGAGTACATATCCAAAAGTGCCGCATAAACTGAGGTCGAATTCATAAAACGGTCTGCGAAAATTCAAAATGCCGTTTTCATCTTCTTCACTGCTTTTCACCAAATATCCTAAAGAGGGTCCCATCTCCATATAGAATTTTTTATTCAGATGGTATCTTAGTGTCAAAGGTACTTCAACATAATTAAGGCGAAGTAGGTAAAAGCTGGAGTCTACTTCGTCCGTTTTTAAGCGCTGCCTGCTTCCCTTTTGGAAGTAAAGCGTGCGAAAACCAATTTCAAACTCATCATTGATGTTTGTCCTGACGCCAATTCCTGCATAAATGCCTGCCTTATTAAAACCACTCAATTGATCCCCGGAAATCTGTGATCCTGCGACTCCGGCCGTGATTTCTGCTCTGAAAACCTGTGAAAAACTGTTTTGGCCAAGAAGTAGTAGTAGGTAAAATAAAGATCTTTTCATGAGTGAAAATTAGTGTTTTTTCTTCGAAATTTTCGTTTTTCTTTCTTCTTTCCGGCATTCCGGATTTATTAACGAAGCACTATTAAAAATTAATTCAATTCTAATAATTAGATGGGTTGAACTCTTCTAAATTTAGCCTAACCGAAAAAAATGAAGAAATACATAAGAATTGCTTTCCTGCTCATGCTCTGTAGTTCTAATATTTCTACAGCTCAAAATATCAATGCAGCGTACTCAGAGGTTTTGATAGAAGTGAATAATTACAGTCCGGAAAAGCAATTGAGCTTGATTCAATCAACATTAAGTGATTATGCTCCCAATGTAACGGTGAACTATGCATGCACTCGTAGCGGTTGGCTGTTGTTTCAAATGTCCGCCGGACCTATACAAAATGTCGATCAGCTGGCTGATGTTTTAAAACAAGCCGGTTTTTTATTTATTGTAAAAGAGAATGCCGGTTTATCGGAGTTAATTGAAATTTGTCAAGAGCCTCTTCAAAATTTATAAATGATGAAAACTGTTTTACGCCATTTTTTATTTTTTGCTTTGTTCTCACCTAAACTGCTTTCTGCACAGTGTTCGGGTGGAACTCTTGCAGGGACTATTTCTCCATTAACTATTTGGCAAAATGCAGGCACAAGTAATGTTGCTGGAGGTACTTATTATAATTTTAATACCATTGCCGGGAGAATATATTATTTCAGTTTTTGTTCTGCCGATTTCGGATCATCAATGTATAATACTCAAATATCGATTAATACGAGTGCCGGTGTTTTAGTTCCCGGTGCATTTAACGATGATTATTGCGGAAATCAATCGTATTTAGCTTGGACAGCCCCCGCCTCGGGTACCTATCGCGTATTAGTGAATCTATACAATTGTGCGAGTCAAACAAATATGGGCTCCATGGTTTATAAATATTCTTCAGCCTTAACCTGCCCCGGAAATTTGGGATTAGGTGTTACCAATGTGAGCGCACTTCCATACAGTAGTGGTCCGGGCACCACCTGTGGTTTTGGAAATGAGCTGTCGTCAAATAACATGACTTCTTGCGGAAATAGTTCGTTTTTTGGCGGAGAAGATAAAATCTGGATTTTTACGCCTGCAGTAACTGGAACAGTGAGCATTGATCTTACTTCAGCCGGAGCATGGAATGGATTGATGTTGTACCAAGGTTGTCCATTAATCGGGCAATCCGGAACATGTCTTTCTGTTTCACAAAGTTCAAGCGGAAATCAATCTATTGTGGCTTGTGTCAATGCCGGTGTTGCTTATTATTTGGTGGTAGATGCCTCTCCAAATCCTGCTACCTGTAACGCCTATACGAATCTTACTATTTCAGCACCGACTGCTTCCGGAGGTTGTCCTTTGGGAACAGGATCACTGGCTATAACATTACCTTATTCTTCAACGGGAAGAACTACATGCGGAAAATTCGATGATCAAGCATTTGGAAATACAATCAATTGTGGAAGCTCAAACTATTTAACAGGTGAAGACGAAGTTTTTGTTTTCACTCCTACCACTTCAGGAAATATTTCAATTAATTTAACTTCTCTTGGAACCTATACCGGATTGATGTTGTATCAAGGTTGTCCACTTTCTACGACTTGTTCCGGTGTGGGTGGCACTTGTGTAGCTAATGCTCAAAGTTCTTCAGGCAACAAGACGCTTTGTACCAATGTAATTGCCGGGCAAACTTATTATTTGATTGTAGATTCCTGGGGTACAGGTTCATGCAATGCTTATAATATTAGCATCACTGCTCCTTCCGCAGTACTAGCAGGTTCGCTCTGCTCCAATGCCGTGCCCATTTCGACTTTGCCTTTTTATGCATTGAATGAAAGTACATCGTGTAACGGCAACGACTATACGAATACTTCTTTAGGTTCCTGCGCTAGTTTGTTTGAGTCGGGTGAAGATCGCGTTTATGTGTATACCGCCACTCAATCGGAATGTATCGAAATCACCATTACCGGAGCAAGTAGTAATTCTATTGGATTCCAAGTGTACAAAGGTTGTCCGGGTGTGGCCGGCACTACTTGTATCATAGGAAGAGGAGGAGCAAACAGTGGATTGCTTTCAAGTAGCGTTGTATTGCCGTCAGCCGGTACTTATTATTTTATCATCGACAGTTGGGCACCGCCGACAACGGTGACTTATAATTTAGAAATTAAAACTTTTGGAAACGGTGTTCAAAATGATTTGCCTTGTAATGCGATACCACTAACAATTGGAATTCCATTGGCTTCTTCCAATACTTGTTCGGGCGGAAGTTTAGAGCCTTCTGCACCTGCTTGTTGGATTTCTCCAAACATTGTGAATTCCGTATGGTACAGTGTTCAGGCACCCGCCACCGGGCAAATTCGCGTTCGTGTAGTTCCGGGTTCTATTATTAATCCGCAAATGGCATTTTATTCAGGAACCTGCGGAACAACAATGACGTTGGTAACATGTAATGATAATGCAGCGCCATGCGGTCAATCGATTAATTATAGTTCTGAAGTTTTAGTGACAGGATGTACTCCCGGTGCTACTTATTATGTAGTGGTGGATGGAAATTCTGATTTAACGGGAACCTTCACCATTTTGGCCATTGATGGTACAACTACATTGCCGCCACTTACAAATGGTCAGGACTGTGGAATTTATCTTCCCGTTTGTGATTCATCCATGAGTTTTGGTAATCCGGGCTTCCAGGCTTCAGGAAACATTTGTGATTTTACCGGCGGTATTTTGAATTGCCTTTTAACAGGTGAACGCGGATCGGCATGGTTTGAAATTCCAATTAGTGCAAACGGAAATCTTGAGTTTACCATTATACCAAAAGATTGGCCGGGAGCTCCTAGTACTTCCGGCACTGATTACGATTTTGCGATTTGGAAAATTCAAGGTTCCGGTGCTGTTACCTGCGCTCAAATAGCTACCAATATTGCTCCGCTTAGATGTAATTATCAGATTTTTGGTGTGACGGGTTTGTACAGTGCAATAAACAATACATCACCACCACAGTATCCCGGATTCGCTTCTGCATTTAACAACCAGTTGCCTGTACTCAACGGTGAAAAGTATGCCTTGGTGGTAAGTAATTTTTCAAATAGTAGTTACGGATTCGATCTAGTGTTTGGCAAAACTTCTCCCATAAATTATACGCCGAGTAGCACTGCTGCTATTTGGTCCGGAGGTGTTGATACCGATTGGTATAAAAAAGATAATTGGGGAGGTTGTGCGCTTCCTTCCTGTACCCGAGATGCGATTATCAATGGTGGAATTTTTCTACAACCTACCGTAAGTGGTTTGGCAGCTAGTAAATCTTTATTGATAAATCCCGGAGCAAGATTGACCATTCCTTCCGGACAAACATTAAGTGTTTGTGAGAATTTTACAAATTTCGGAACGCTGAATGCAGATATAAATTCTACTGTTTTGTTTTCGAGCGCAAGCGCAATTCAAAATATAAGTGGAAATTTAACAGGGTCGAATGCATTTGGAGCTTTAACCATTACGAAAACTGGAGGCTCAGTAAATACGCTGCAGAATACAGATGTGAAGGGTGTGTTCACGATCAGTAGTCCCACATCTTTATTTAATGTGAGTGGTAGGATTCATCGCGTAGCAGGTAATTTTTTAAATTTCGGGATCTATACTCCAGGTGCCGGAACGCTTGAATTTAACGGGACAATGGCACAATCGTACCGAAATTATGACGTCGTAAATAATGTAGTGGTAAATCATAGCGGACCAGGAGTCACGCTTACTACAAATTTATTAATGGCGAGTTCAGGAACACTGAATTTAGTGAATGGTAAAATTATTACTACTCCATCTTATGAAGTATCTGTAAGTAATCGTAACCCCGCTGCCGTTAGTACGGGAAGTGTATCCAGTTTTATTCAAGGTTTTCTGAGAAGATATATCAATGGAACTGGATCTTATGATTATCCCGTGGGAGAAAGTACAAAAGGATTTCAACGTGTCAATGTCAATTTTGCATACGCGGCAAGCCCAACCATCATTGATAACATCAAAGTAAATTTTGCACCACATGTTACTTTGCCTTCTCCATTGGGTGTGAGTGAATGTTCATTGACCTATTCATCAACTCCTTTAAATAATGGAAAGTGGATCATTGCGCCCTCCAATAATTCAACCTCTGGTCTTTTTGATTTAACACTTTATAACTTGAATTTTTCGAATGCTGCAAATAGCTGGACCATCATGTCTAATAATGGCTTTTCATGGGGCATTGCAAATGGCACTTGTGTTTTTTCACCTGTAAATACCGTGCGTAGAAATGCAATGAGTGGATTCTATGAATTCGGAACGGCGCAAGGTCCAAGTACTTTGCCGGTGAATTGGTTAAATGTAAATGCAATTCCTAAAGATGATCGTATTCAAATTAAATGGTCCACGGCTTCTGAAACTAATAATAGCGGCTTTGAAGTGCAAAAACTGCAAGCTGCTTCTAATTTATTTGAATCCATGGGATGGCAGAATGGTTCAGGCAATAGCAATCAAGTAAATCATTATTCATTTGATGATTTAGATGTTTCCCAAAACGAAGATTATTTTTATCAGATCAAGCAAGTCGATTTTAACGGAACAACATCTTATTCGGATATTGTTCATGCACGATTAAATGAAATGGATTTTAAAGGCATGTATTTATTTCCCAATCCAATCACTTCCGATTCTCGTCTTAATTTTTATTTAGATGAAAGTATTGAAGTGAAGATATCATTGGTCAATGCAATGGGCGAAGTAATGAAGCAAGAGAATTTAGGAAGAATGACAACCGGAAAAATAAGTGTAAATATTACATCCTTTTTCACTTCGATTCCGGCTGGTATTTATTCTTTTAGATGGGAAGCAGGCGAGCGCATTGAGCATTGTAAAGCATTGTACATTAATACAAAATAGTAGTTTTTTAAGGCTTTTGTAACTCTCCTTGCTTGCATTCGTATGAGGGGTGTATAATCTTAACCCAAATGAAGAATTTCTTACAAAACAAAGTATTAGCATATCGATCAGCTTTAATGGTTTTATTCGCTATGATGTTTCATTCGCTAGTATTTGCACAATCTGCAAAGGTGGATGAATTACATGTTAAACAAGATGCTGAAACGAGTAATCCAACTTCCTGGATCCTTGCGTTCGAAGCCACTAGTTTTGTAAACAGCATTGAGTGTTCTTGGATGTGTGATCGTAGTGAAGAGATAACTCAGTTCGAATTACAAAGATCTACATGGGCAAATGACTTTGTTACTGTGACTACTAAAACTCCTAATGATGTTTGTGGTGTAAAAGGAAAATTTTGTTTTGAAGATAAATCGGTTATTATTAATCAACAATATTTTTATAGAATAAAATATTCTACAAAAAAGGAAAGCGATGTATTCTCAACAGTAATTACTGCAAAAGTAAATGCTGTTTCAATTGCCATCGCAGAAGCCTATCCCAATCCATACATTGAAAGTACAACCATCCAATATTTATTATCAAGTCCGTCGATGGTCACCATTGAAATTGCTGATGCAGATGGAAAAATCGTAAAGCGTTTTCAACAAGGACTTCAGGAAAAAGGACGTTACAGCATTCCCTTTTCTGCAAAAGAAAATGGTTTAGCTCCCGGAAAATATGTTGTAAATTTATTTTGCGATGATCAAAACTATCAGCTAAGCATTACCGAAACTGAATAGGTTTTATCGACTACTTAAAAAGGCGATAAACAATTTTTGCAATTCATTAAATTTCGTAAGCGGCAGGGTCTCAGCAATATCATAAACATCGTGGTAAGCCGAAATGCCTCCAAGCGTATAACAAAAAAAGGATGGCACACCTGCCTCACTAAACCAATAGTGATCGCTATTCGCCGCTTTGCCTCTTTTTGAAATTTTTGGTAAATATTGATGCACATTGTTGATGCTGTCTAACTTTTGAAACTCGGAAGGAAATTCAGTTGCATTCACAACCATCATCCCCTCATCGCCGGTGCCCAATAAATCAAGGTTGAGTAAAAATTTAATTTTACTTAACGGGAACAGCGGATTTTCCGTGTAAAACTTTGACCCGATTAAACCCGCTTCTTCTCCTGCAAATGCAACAAATAACATCGAATACTCCGGTTGGTTTTCAGTAAGGCTGAAATGTTTTCCTAATTGCATCAGCATGGCTATTCCCGAAGCATTGTCGTTCGCTCCCGGAAATATTACTTCTTCACCCATTCTTCCTAAATGATCATAATGTGCAGAAACCAGGATTAAAGAATCTTTCCTGATTTTCCCCTCTATATACCCCAGTACATTGGAAGTACTATGCTTTTCAATAAATTTAGTTTGAATGTTTAATGCTATGGATTCAGGATAATCAACGATCGATGATTTTAGCAATGTAATCATGCCGAATTCTTGAACGCTTGTACTTACACTCCAAGTAAGTTTTTTTGGCTCTACTTTAACAATGCCATTAATTTTTTTATTCGGATGTAGCCATTTTTTAAAATCTTCCTCGGAAAGCAAATTGTCTGTTTGATTCGTGTCCAATAATATCCATTGATCTTTTAATTCATCATCGGTGTATGCTGAAATACTTTTATTGACACGTAACACTTTGAATGTTCCTTTTATGGTAGGAGAACCAGGATGTACAATGTAGTCAATTCCGGCAGCAAGTAATTTTCCATCGATTTTTACTTCCATCTTTGAAGGAAAAGTATTTACGGAAAATGAAAAGTATTGTCTGTATCCCGAAAAGGGAAAGGGTTTTAATCCATTTCTTTTAAATTCTTTTTCAATAAAAACAGCAGCTTTCTTATCTCCGCTTTTCACATAGCCTCTACCGTGATACTTTTCACTGCAAAGAGTTTTTATTATTTCTCTCGTGTATAAACTATCTTGTCCAAGACAAGCACTGCCAATGATACTAAAAAAACAAAGTAAAAATAATTGCGATTTTGATTTTATCACGCGTTAAATCTTCTTTTAATTAATTCGTCGAATTCTAGCATGCGAGGATGGTTGAGATCCCAGTTCAATTTTTGTTTTAATTCTACCTGCAACATGTTTTTGGCTTCATCATATACCTGCATGGAATTGATTTGATCGATACTTTGATGATACAATTGCTGATCACCATTGAAAAGTTCGTTGATGAAGGCAAAACGCTCGTTGAGTCCGATGCTTTGCTTCAAGTCGGCAAGCGATTGCGTTTTTATCTTTTCACTCAAACTTTTTTCAGTGTGTGATTTGTTTATTTTATCACTGATTGTTTCTCCTGCAGCATACGTGCTTCCTATAGTTTTGGTGCTTTCATACCGAATGCTGGCTTTCACTTCCTGAATGCGAGCCTCCATGGTTTTTTCTTCAATGGCTTGGTGAGGAACTTCGGCTTGGGCAGGCACTTCAACTTCTTCCCGCTTTGCTTGGGTTGATTCCGTGCGTTCAATGGAATTAATGACTGTCGCATTTTCAATCATTTTACTAATCGAATCTTTTGCAATAACAGGCTCGCTTTCTCTTTCGGGTTTTTCTGCTTTATGAAATACGTTTAGAACTTCGTCCGAAATTTTACTTTGGCTTCTGGTAACTTCCGAGGGGTAGATGGATGGTGCCGAATTCGAACCGGAAAATTCTTGAGCTTCCTCCATTTTGTCCAAGGCTAAATGATCTATCGAAACATATAAATGTCGAATCTGTTCTTTAATGATGTCTTTTTCTAATAAAGAAAGTGCTCGACCTGAGTCCAGCCAATTTCCAATTTGTTTATTTAAAGTATTGAGACTTTTATTGACTTCTTCTGCAGACGAAAGATTGTTTCTGTTCATAGGATATAAGCGTTTTTGACTCTTGTTTATTGTATGTAAACTTGATTCAAGACAAAGTTCTGTTAATTTTTGGATGCTAGAAGCCTGTACTCAAAACTTAATCAACAATCTGTTCTGAATTAGTTTTGTCTAAGCTTTTTTTCTTAGTGGGTCTATTCAAATAACAAGTGGAAAGTGACTTTTGAAGGTTTCGACCAGTAAGCCTATAATTTTTAGTGCCTATTTCTTGTATTTTTCTAAGGTTTGACTTTGTCAGTTCATTGTCAGAATTGATAGATTATGACATTCGTCAATAGCAAAATTAATTTTCGTCGCTTTCTCTCGTCTAATTTTGTGGTCTTATGATAAGTGCTTCATTTATTCGCTCGCTCAAGTTAAGTGCAATAGTAGTTCTCTTTCTATGCGTAAAATTGGACTATTCTAATGCGCAAAGTGTTCGGTTGAAAAATAGTGAAAGTCAATTCGTAGAGGGTGCGGTAGTAATTTTTTCTACTCTCAACGATCGTTCTAAAGGAGCCATGGTATTTTCAAATAATAAAGGCGAGGCCTGGGTGTTGGGAATTGATTTTCCTATGGTTAGGAGTATAAACTGCATGGGTTATTTGGTTCGTACCGATACCGTTCACCATGCTTCAGTAATCGAAGAACTCGTTTTAACAAAGGCTTCAAAAGGCTTAGGCGAGGTAATTATTACCGGAAATCATACACCTGGCTATCAGCGTGATGCTGTGGTTTCTGTGCAGGTTTTAAATAGAGATGATATTGAAAAACGTGGAGCCGTAACAGTGAAAGATTTGCTTTCTCAGGAGTTGAATATGAGAATGTCTTATGATCCGGCTTTGGGAAGTAGCCTGAGCATGCAAGGAACAGGGGGTGAACATATCAAAATTTTAATGGATGGTGTTCCAATGATCGGTCGGCAGAATGGAAATATTGATTTAGGACAAATCAATTTAAATAACATCGAAAGGGTAGAGGTCGTGCGTGGACCCATGTCGGTTTTATATGGTACGGATGCTTTGGGTGGTGTAATTAATTTAATCTCAAAAAAGAATCAAAAGAAGAATTGGTCAGCCTCTTCTTCTGCATTTTATGAATCTACAGGACAATATAATGTAGATCTGGATGTAGGTGCAAGTTTCAAATCAACTTCGCTTTCAGTTAGTGGAGCCCGAAACTTTTTTGATGGTTTTGATCCGAACAATACGAATACCCGCTCGCAATTATGGAATCCACGTGAGCAATACGTAGGCGATGTAAAGGTGATTCAGAGTATTGGTAGCTTAAAATTAACATTGCATTCGTCTTGGTTCAATGAAAAAATGATTGATAAGGCAGATGTACTCACCACTCCTTATTATGCTTATGCGAATGATCAATATTATTATACCACACGATTCAATAATTATTTAACAGCCGAGAAGCAATTTAAAAATTTCACGACCCTGAATTTGACTACGGCCTATTCTCAATATGAATATGTCAAGAATACTTTTCGGAAGAACATGGTGGACTTAACTGAGCAGTTAACGCCTGATTTATTAGATGATGATACCACAAAGTTTAATGCTGTTTTTGTTCGTGCCACTCATGCCTATGCCCGCCCGGACGCAAAATGGTCTGTGTTTAGCGGTATAGATGTAAATGATGAAGTCGGTCAAGGTCGACGTATCGATGGCGAAGAACATCGTATGCGTGATGTAGCGGCGTATATTAGTTTTGATTTTAAGCCTGTAGATTATTTAGTGTTTCGTCCCGCTGTTCGTGCCATTTATAATTCACAATTTAATGCTCCATTAATTCCTTCACTAAGTATATTGTATCGTGCAGGCAATGCTTTTTCTTTCCGTACCTCCATCAGTAAAGGCTATCGAGCGCCTTCTTTAAAAGAACAGTATCTTTATTTTGTCGACAATGGAATTCATAACGTTCAAGGCAATCCGAACTTGCAAGCCGAAACGTCAACTCAATTCACTGCGAATGTTGAGTATAAAAAAACATTTAATGATGCCATTTTTACTATAGAGCCCGGCTTTTTCTTCAATGAAATTCACAATAAAATTTCATTGGTACAGTATGATTTAAACAGTACTTTGTACACCTATGTAAATGTGGATGAATTTACAACTCGTGGTTTTGATTTTAAAACGAAGTGGGCACAACAACAATTTTCATTGCAGGCAGGTGTCGCTTATACCGGATTGTGGGCCACCTTTAATGGAGATGTGAGTCAGCCCGATATTGCTTGGTATCCTGAAGTAAATGCTGCTGCGGATTATACCATCAAGAAAACAAAAACAAGCCTTTCTGTATTTTGGAAATTATATGGTGAGCGTCCTGTATTCTTAATGCAAAGTGATGGTTCTCTCGGCCGATTTACAATTGATTCTTACAAAATGATGGATGCAAGCGTTCGTCAGGTTTTAATTAAAGATCGCATCATCATAAGTGCAGGTGTTAGAAATATTTTTAATGTTTCAAATATTCGATCACTGGCCGGTGGTGGTGTCCATAGTGGAGATTCCGGAGCCGGAACACCGGTGGGGATGGGAACATCGGTGTTTACTAAACTAACATTTAATCTGAAATGATGAAGAACTTATTTTTATTCGGAGCACTTGTAGTTTTATTTTCTTCTTGTCAAAAAGAAGATGATAGGGTAGTGCTTCCGCTTCCAGGTGCGGTAAAGCAAATAATCGCCCCGATGGGCACGAATTACGATGATCAGGTGTATGTAAGTTTGAATAAGGGAGTAATTCATATTGCTCCATATCGAGCCTATGATATTATGTTTGAATCTTCAGCGCAAGGCCTGCACGTGTATTTGAACTCAGGGAAATTAATGTTCGCCGCCCGTACCACAACAAGTGATTTTTTTCTGGCCGATTCAGCAAATTCGAATTGGAGAGTGGATGCTGAAAATTACATGGACGATAGCACTGCTATCGGGAGTTGGTGGATCAACGCCGCAGCTAACATTGGTGGTTATAGCAATGTGTATTTTATTGATCGAGGTAGAGTAGATCATACCGGCTCCGAGCGATATCGGAAATTGCAAATCATGACGTATGATGATACGCATTATCAAATTCGTTTTTCGAAATTGGATAACTCCGAACTCACGATAATGACTATACCCAAAGATCCGAATTACGCTTTAAAATATTTATCGTTTAATAATAATGGTACTTTGGTGGATCAAGCGCCACCCTCTAAAGATTGGGATTTTGTTTTTACGAAATATACACATGTGTATTATGATGAACCTTTGTCGAGCCCCTATCGTTTTTATCTCGTAGCCGGAGCCATAACCAATAAGTGGAAAGGCATGACCGGTTCTATATTGAAAAAGGATTCTGTTCAAGGGTATATGCCTTTCAATGATTGTATATATAACATGATAAGTCCTTTTCCTTTTTCAACCATCGCCGATATAATTGGCTTTGATTGGAAATATTATGACTTTGGAAACAATCAGTATTACATACGCCCCGATTTATTTTTTCTTCTGAAAGATGAAGATGGAAATTATTTTAAACTGCGTATGTTGGATTTTTACGATCAGCAAGGAAATAAAGGAACTGTCACATTAGAATATCAACGTATATAAATAATAACATCATGAATAAAATTAAAATGTTAGTAATTGCCTTTGCATCCTGCTTTATAATTAGCAAAGCAAATGCACAAATGGTATCAGAAGTAGTGAGTATAAGTCCGGGTTATACCAATCAGGTTTTCTATAGTATGAACAATGGAGAACTAAGTAACATCACACATACCGATTGGGATATTGCCTTTCAATTGCGTGGATTTGCAGCATCCATTCTGATAAATTCAAAAAACAATGTAAAGTTGTGGAAAGCGAATAAAGATATCGGTCAGTGGTCTGCAATGCAAGCTTCAGATACAACCGGTGTTGTAAACAATCCTGCATTCGAATTAATGAATTCGGACACAAGCTGGGATTTCGGTGCGTTTAACAGGACCAATGATCCGAATAATGCTTTCGATTTAGGTTGGGGTACGTATGATTTTGTAACACATATAATTTATGGCGACTCTGTGTTTTTTATTAAAATAGGAGCGAATGATATCAGAAAATTTAAAATAGAATCTTTGTCCGGTGGAATTTATAATTTTCGATTTGCGAATTTAGATGGAAGTAATGAAATTGTTGCGGCAGTTGCAAAGAATGCTTTCGCAGGTAAATTCTTTGCTTATTATTCTTTGGTGAATAATGTTTCTATCGATCGTGAGCCCATCTACAATACATGGGACTTAACTTTTTGTCAATATTTAGCTTTGACGCCTACGGTTTATAAAGTAACGGGTGTATTAAGTAATGATAGTGTTTTCGTTGCAAAAGCATATCCGGTAGATACTTCGATGAATTCTCAAAATAGTTTTCCCTATATGAATGAAATTAATACCATTGGTTATGATTGGAAATACTACGACTTTAATACAAATTCTTGGTTGATTAGTGACTCCTTAGTTTATTTTGTTACGGATCGTCAAGGTGCAATTTGGAAAATGGTGTTTACCAATTTTGATGGAGCAAGTACCGGCAATTTCTATTTCTATAAAGGTCTAGCTACCCCAACAGGTCTTATCGAAAATAGTACTATTAAAACATTCGGACTTTATCCAAACCCTGCAAATAATTCTACTCGCCTCATGTTGCAAATGGAAAAGGCCGGTCAAACACAAGTTTCAATTATGAACGTAACAGGTGCGTCGGTGCAATCTCAATTTGTTTCTTTGCAGGCTGGAATGCAATCATTCGACCTCGATGTCTCTGGTTTATCATCAGGATTGTATCAAATCGTCGTGCAACAAGGGGATCAAATCCAAACAAGTCGTTTACTTGTTAATTAGTTTTTCTAGGACTGGATTCATGTAATCCTCAGACAAAAAGCAATTTAGGGGCTGTTTCTTCTTGAAGCAGCCTCTTCTTTTTTGTTCAATGACGAGGTTATTAACATTTGGATTGATTGCAGGATAGAATATTCTAAATTTAGGGTTCTAATTCTGACCATGTTTATAGAGCAAACCAAACGTATCCAGCCTCGAAAAGGATGGATTGAAGTCGTAGCAGGATGTATGTTTTCCGGAAAAACGGAAGAATTAATTCGCAGACTTAAACGTGCTAAAATTGCGAAGCAGCAAGTTGAAATATTTAAACCATCAATCGAATCCAGATACGATGAAATTAATATTGTTTCGCATGATTCAAACGCCATTCAAAGTACTCCCGTTCCTGCATCTTCAAGTATTTTATTGCTGGGTCACGATGTGGATGTGATCGGAATTGATGAAGCACAATTTTTTGATGATCAACTTCCATACGTTTGTGAAACACTTGCCAACTCCGGAACACGTGTGATCATTGCCGGGTTGGACATGGATTATCTTGGTAAGCCGTTCGGACCAATGCCTCAACTTCTTGCTATTGCAGATTACATCACAAAGGTGCATGCAATTTGTATGAATTGCGGAGATCTTGCCACACATTCACATCGTATTGTTGGTGAATCTTCTTTAATACTATTGGGAGAAAAAGAAAGTTATATTCCCCTTTGTCGTACGTGTTATGTATTTGAACAGAAAAAAGTTCATGTCGAATTGAATCTTGGTTAATTCTTAGGAATGACTCACTCCATTCATAAGCTTTCTGAAATTGCAGCGGTAATTCAAGCTGAACTTTTTTTGAATGTTCCGGATCATCTCGGTATCATGTTTCTCGAGACCGATAGTCGTAAAGTTAGCAATCCCGATCAATCTTTGTTTTTTGCTATTCGCGGCGATCGTCGAGATGGTCATGATTTTATTCCTGATCTGTTTGCTTCCGGAGTAAAGAATTTTGTTGTTACTGATAAGAATAGAATTCCTCCCGGATTACCTGCGAATTTTTTGCTTGTTAAAAATAGTTTGCTGGCACTTCAGGAGTTAGCCGCATGGCATCGAAATCAATTCTCAATTCCTGTTATTGGTATTACAGGCAGTAATGGAAAAACAATTGTTAAAGAGTGGCTCTATCAATTGTTGCGAGAGAATTATCATATCGTGCGAAGTCCGAAGAGTTATAATTCGCAAATTGGTGTTCCCTTGAGTGTTTGGCAAATGACGGCGGAGGATACATTAGGAATTTTTGAAGCTGGAATTTCTATGCCTGGCGAAATGAATTTACTTGAAAAAATTATTCAACCAAGTATTGGCATCTTTACAAACATCGGCTCGGCGCACGATGAAAATTTTTCTGATCGCGAACAAAAAATCAAAGCGAAAATGCAACTCTTTGCAAATGTGGGGAAGTTGATTTATTGTCGTGATTATGTCGATGTACAGGAGGTAGTCTCGAACGCTGGTATATTGAATGCAACCGTTTCCATTTTCACATGGTCGAAGAAAACCAAAGCAGATTTGCAAGTAGGAAGAATTGCGAAAAGTGAACTTGAAACGATTGTTCAAGCAATTTATAAAAATAAATTCATCAGCATTCGCATTCCTTTTACGGATGAAGCGTCCATTGAAAACGCCATTCAATGCTGGGCCCTGTTGTTGTTTCTTGATGTGCCCGATGATGTGATTGAACAGAGAATGGAAATGTTGAGTCCGGTGGCGATGCGACTTGAAATGAAGGAGGGAATTAATAATTGTTCAGTAATTAATGATTCATATAATTCAGATTTAGGTTCGCTTACCATTGCCCTTGATTTTATGAATCAACAAAAGCAACACCCTCGGCATACGCTTATACTTAGTGATATTCTACAAAGTGGAAAAAGTGAGGCGATATTGTATCAACAAGTCGCAGATTTATTACAACAGAAAGCTGTTCATCGTCTAATCGGAATCGGTCCGGCCATTAGTAGGCAAAAAGATTTGTTTAGTATGGAAAAACAATTTTTTGCAGATACTGATGATTTTTTGCGTGAACTAAATTATAGTGCTTTTAACAGTGAAACAGTTTTGATTAAAGGCGCTCGTTCATTTGGTTTTGAACGCATCTCTCGTGCTTTGCAGCAAAAAGCACATGAAACCGTTCTTGAAATTAATTTGAATGCGGTGGTTCATAATCTGAATTTGTTTAAATCAAGATTGAAACCAGAGACAAAACTCATGGTCATGGTGAAAGCATTTTCATACGGGAGCGGTAGTTTTGAAATTGCCAATGTGCTTCAGTTTCATCGTGTCGATTATTTGGCAGTAGCATATGCAGATGAAGGAGTGGAGTTGAGAAAAACCGGAATCACTTTGCCTATTATGGTGATGAATCCCGAAGAGCAAAGTTTTGATGCCATGATTTCTTATTCATTGGAACCGGAAATTTATAGCTTTAGAATCTTGCATCAGTTTACCGAAGCATTACGTCGTCGAGGGGTGAATTCAGAAACGAATCGTTTTCCTGTTCACATTGAAATAGACACGGGCATGCGGCGTTTGGGATTTGAAGAAACAGATTTGAGTGAGTTGATAGTGCGTTTAAAAAATAATAAACAGGTTAAAGTAGCTTCTGTGTTTTCACATCTTGTCGCCAGTGAAGATCAAGAGCACGACGCTTTTACTCGTGAGCAAATTAAATTGTTTGAGGAGATGAGCTCGTCGCTCATTTCACATTTCTCTTATCCCATCATGAAACATATTCTGAATTCATCGGGGATTTTAAGATTTCCGGAAGCGCAATTTAATATGGTTCGATTGGGAATTGGTTTGCATGGTGTAGCTTCCTCTGCTCAGGAACAACGTCAGCTACAAATGGTGGCGACTTTAAAAACTACAATTTCCCAGGTACGTCAAGTGAAGGCGGGTGAAACAATCGGGTATAGTCGTAAAGGCGTAGCTGCGAAAGATATGACTGTGGCCACGGTTGGAATTGGTTATGCAGATGGTTTGAATAGAAAATTGGGAAACGGTGTTGGGAAGATGTATTTGTCAGATCAGTTTGCTGCAATTGTAGGAAGTATCTGTATGGACATGACCATGATTGATATTTCCGGCATACCGGCAGCGAAGGAGGGAACTGAAGTGATTGTGTTTGGCGAGAAACCTTCGATCTTGGATATTTCAACACAGCTTGATACGATTCCTTATGAAGTACTCACCGGAATTTCAGAGCGCGTAAAGAGAATTTATTTTCACGAGTAATTTGATTTCATTTTTTTGAATTTTAATTAATCTCCATTTCAAGATATTCTTTCTGAAATCTTGTTTAACTTTGGTAGCTATACTTCACTCAATTGGCAAATAGAGAATTTCTTCCGGGTCATAGCGTAAAATTTGTTCGCGGAGGTGAGGCGTATTTCAAGCAATTGATAGATGTGATTGATGAATGCAAAGTGATCTTGCATTTGCAGGTTTATATTTTTGATTTTGACGAAACGGGTAAACATGTTTTCGAGGCTTTAAAAAATGCAGTGAAGCGTGGAGTCAATGTTTATTTGGTAGTGGATGGATTTGGCTCTTCTGCAATGGAAAAATCATTTGATAGTTCGCTTTCTGAGTCAGGAGTTTTTTTTCGTGTGTTTTCACCCTTGCCTTTTCCCGGAATTCTTCAAGCAGGCAGACGCTTGCATCATAAAGTTTGTGTTGCTGATCACGCCACCGCTTTGGTGGGCGGTATTAATATTGCCGATAAATATCGCGGAACCACTATAGTTCATCCTTGGCTCGATTATGCTTTATTGGTTAAAGGACAAGTTTGTAATGACATTCATTTTACATGTGAACGCATTTTTAACAAGCAATTCTCCTTAGATCCAAGAAGGAAATTTAGTATTCCTGTTCCTTTTGTAAAAGATGGTGAAGTTGCAGTGCGCATGTCTCGCAATGATTGGTTCAGAGGGAAAAGGGAAATTTCTACTTCGTATAAACGCATGTTGAGAACTGCTCAATCCGATATTTTAATCGTGGCAAGTTACTTTATTCCTTCTCGTAAAATCTTGAAAATTTTGGAAACTGCATCAAACAATGGCCGTAGTGTAACGGTGGTTTTGAGTAAGTATAGCGATGTGCCTTTCATTAAACCAGCCATGACTTTTCTTTATGATAGATTGTTTAGAGGTAATATTAAAATATTTGAATACAATGAAGCCGTATTGCATGCTAAGGTTTGTGTAGTGGATAAAAAATGGGTGAGTGTGGGTTCACTCAATCTGAATAACCTGAGTGAATTAATAAGTATCGAAATGAATCTTGAAGTTTTAGACGTTACTTTTGGAAATGAAGTAGCAACAGAATTGAAGGAGCTCATCAATCAACATTGTACGGAAGTGACCCTATTAGTGTACGAACGGAGTAATCATCCGATGAAAAGATTGTCTAACTGGTTTTCGTATAAGATGATTTCATGGTCTCTAAGTATACTTTTTTTCTTAAATCGAAAAGATCCTAAAGGTTAGTTTGGATCCAAATAAGTTTCTATAGATTTGTCAGGTGAAAAAATTCAATGTTCCACTTTTAATAACAAACGATGGTGCGCCCATTACGAATGCCTCTGTTTCGGTGGCCGCTGATGGAAAAATAATTTCTATTTCTCAAACCTATGCTGATGATGCAATACTCCTGAATGGAGTTTTGGTTCCAGGATTTGTGAATGCGCATTGTCACTTGGAATTGTCGCATTTAAGAAATACAATTGTGCCTTGTGTAGATGGCATGACAGGCTTTATTCGTCAGCTTCTTTCAAATCGTTTTTTAGTTCAATCGGAAGAACAGCTTGAAGCCATGAAACGTACAGATTCCGAAATGTGGGAGCAAGGCATTGTGGCAGTGGGCGATATTTCAAATTTTAATCATTCAATTCCTGTTAAAGCTAATAGTAAAATTTATTATCATACATTTATTGAGTTGCTTGGATTGGATTTAAATAAATCCGAAGAGATAATTGAAAAGGGATGTTTGCTTGTTGATGAATTCAAAAATTCTTCAACCTTAAAAGCGAGTATTACTCCACACGCTCCCTATTCTTGCCCTGAAAAATTATTGCAGCAGATTTTTGAAAACGTGAATAAAGATGCTCCTCTCAGTATTCACATGCAGGAGTCCTTGGATGAGTTGCAGTTTTGTAAAGATAAATCCGGACCTATGTTTGATTTTTTTAAAGGCATCGGTATTTCTGTAGATGATTTTAAGGCGTTTGGTAATACATCTCCAATTCAAAAACTAGTGCCGAAATTTCCTCTCAATAAATTGCAACTGGTGCATAATACCTTTGCCACAGTGGCTGATATTCAATTGGCGGAAGCAGTACATCAAAATATATATTGGTGTTTGTGTGTCGGTGCTAATTTGTTTATTAATGATGTTGTTCCACCTGTCGAAGTGCTTTATAGAAATAATTGTAAAATCACGATTGGTACAGATAGCTTGGCTTCCAATCATCAGCTTTCTATTTTGGAGGAGTTAAAAATGATTCACTCAGCATTTCCAAATATTCCTTTTGAAGAAACGATAAAATGGTCAAGTTACAATGGTGCCGAATTTTTAGGAGTGGGCGAAACATTTGGCAAAATTAAACCCGGCTACAAACCGGGCTTGGTACTTTTGGAATCTGTGAATATACAACAGCCTAAATTCAGCGAAGAAATTTCCTGCCAACGAATAGCTTAATCACCAATCATCTG